>BNJS01000417.1_pt1 | contig 157637 bp, 213 predicted proteins | sample 8540461 | NCBI WGS metagenome assembly BNJS01 (sample SAMD00202454, study PRJDB9452) | human saliva metagenome | isolation source: human saliva | place: Japan | reverse complement strand
TTCCATCACAGAATAATCCATTCACTTTGATGTCCACCTTTTAATGTATAGAAAGGTATCTGATGGGTTTTCGTACTTATTATAGAAATGTTTCGACCTTATAACAAATTGGATAGAAATAGATTGTAATAACAATATCTGAAGATGGAATAAATTGTATTTGGCTTAAGTTATGTGATATTGGAAGTATCGTATTAAAACCAATAATACGTTGCAATATTTTTTTCATCTGTATGTTGTCATTTTCAACACTTTGAATAACTTTGCAATATTTGCAAATTTCAACATATCGATCTTTTTAAAAACTTTATAATTTGCCGTAATTTGAATAGGAGACATATAACTTCACTAAGTGAGATTTGTTGATCATCAATCAAAATAATTTTACATAAAGTTTTAATGATAACTCACTCGGATTAATCGGATTGCATTCCATATCATAAAACTGTGATGTATCAGAAGATACTAAATCATTCTGATTAATTTCATGTAGTTCTGATAATTTATATGCATATCCAGATTCTTCTTCACTCTGTGTGACTTCATTACTCGAAGTTACTTTCCTGACTTACTTGTCTTCGAGTAGAGCAACCTACTAGCATACATGTAATTGATGTAATTATAATCGGAATCGTCTTTTTCATAGTCACCCCCAAATGATTCTTCATTTACTGACAAATCCGTAAAGTCCTATGAGTTTAACTGTAATTACATTATAGCACTACCCCCCATAATAACAATCCGCACGTATAACGTGCGGTTTTTAGGCTACCCTATAAGGGCCTTTACCACACTTCGACCCTTAAGGGTCTTGTGTAAAAGACTGACAACCGTGTTTGCACACTATGGCCTACCCTTTAAAAGGGTCTACATATTCTTTTTTACTTAGATTATCCTGTATCATATCTTCTTTTTCTTGATTTCGGATATACTCTTCTACTACCTTCGTATTCAGTCCTACCGTACTTACATAGTAGCCCTTCGCCCAAAAGTTTCGATTGCCATATTTATATTTTAAATTTGCATGTTTTTCGAATATCATCAATGATGATTTGCCCTTCAAGTATCCCATGAAACTTGATACTGCAATCTTTGGCGGTATCTTTACCAACATATGTATATGGTCTCTCATTGCATGTGCTTCTATGATTTCTACATCTTTATATGCACATAGCTGTCTCAATATCCCTCCTATATCTGCTCTTAATTTTCCATAAATTGCCTTTCTTCTATACTTTGGTATAAACACAATATGATACTTACAGTTCCATCTCGTATGTGATAAACTTGAATCGTCATTTGGCTTTGTTGCCATTGATATCTCCTCCTTATATTTTGAATTTCGGTTGTCAGCCTTATTCAATTATATACGGAGGCTTTTTCATCGCTTAAGCTTTTTCTTCTCATACGCATAGCGTATGAGTTTTTATAGGAAACTTCGTTTCCTATAATAAAACCCTGGGACAAATGCCCAGGGAAAAGATGGGGAAAAACCACAATATATTGTTAATGTTATTTGCTAGCTTTTGCGCTTGCTTCTGCGATTTGTTTTTCAATCTCGGAAATCTTCTTGATATCTTCTTCAAGTGTCTTTAATTCATCTTCGGAGAAGGAAGCCTTGTTTGCTTCAACTTGTGCCTTTAATACTTCGTCATATGGCATACTCTGTGTTTGCTCAATCTGATCCTTGGACATTGTTGCGAATACTTTATTCCAGATATCTTGATGCTTGCCGAAAATTTCACTTTCCTTTGCATAAAGATCTGTTAATTCATCATTTGCTCCTGCAGACTGTCCTTCAGTTACTGTTGTTGTAACACCACTTCCAGATTTCACTTCTTCAATCACCTTGATGATTTCTTCTTGTTTCTTTTCATCTTCTAAGTTACCAACGATTGGATCACCAACGATGTTACCATTCTTATCAACCATAACTGTTGTAGGGAAACTGAAGATCTTAGCTAGGTAAGCCTTCGCATCATCACCACCATTGATGACGATATTTCTATATGTAGCACCTTGCTTTAGATAAGATATCCTTTGCATCCTTTAGTGTTGCTTCATCACTAGCTTCTACGTTTACACCAATGAGTTCTGCACCATGTTCCTTTAACTTCTTATTAAACTTTTCAAGTGCTGGCATTTCATTTACACATGCTGCACATCCATTGAACCAGAAGTTAACAAGTGTTACTTCATTCTTGCTGAATAAGGATTCATCAACATCCTTACCATCAAAGTCCTTTCCCTTAAACTTAGGGAACATTTGTGCATCAGCTGTTTCTGTTGTAGAAGTTGTTGTAGTTGCGTTGTCTTCTTTCTTGTTGTTGCATGCTGCTAATGTAACTGCCATAACTGCTGCTACACCAACTAGGGTAAATCTCTTGAACAAATTCATTTTCTTTTTCCTCTTTCTGTTTTATGCCTTTTGTAAATTCTTATTTGCTACTTTTTGATTCTTAGCTTCACTCTTTTTCTTCATTGCTAAGTAAGTACTGATTGCTTTGGTTGGACATGCAGTAATGCATTCTCCACAACGGATACATTCCAAGTCACCAGTATTCTTTGTAATATCGACATCCATCTTACAAACTTTTGCACACTTACCACAGGATACACACTTGTTCTTATCAACGTTATAGTTGAAGATTGCGATCTTGTTGAATAATGCATAGAATGCGCCGAGTGGACAAATCCATTTACAGAATGGACGATATACAAATATAGATAATGTTGTAATCGTAATAAGAATTGTAAACTTCCAATTAAATAATGTACCTAATGTTGCACGAATGTTTTTATCTACGATAGAGAGTGGAATACCACCTTCCAAGATGCCTTGTGGACAAATGTATTTGCAGAAGTAAGGTAATGCAATACCTGCTTTATTCGTCATAATAATAGGAAGTAATATAACTGCTACAGCGAGAACAATAAACTTTGTATATGTTAAGAATCTTAAATTCTTCGTACTAAACTTCTTTGTTGGAATCTTATGTAATAAATCTTGATACCAACCAAATGGGCACATAAATCCACAGATTAATCTTCCGATCAACACACCAAATAAAATTAGAATTCCACTGATGTAATATGAGAAGTTATACTTTGATGAACCTACAACTGCTTGGAAGGAACCTACTGGGCACGCTCCTGTAGCAGCTGGACATGAATAACAGTTTAAACCTGGTACACATACCTGCTTAATTTTTCCATTATAGAGAACGCCCTTGAAAAAGTTAGGGATATGCATGTTTGTTAGGAATGTCGCAAACATCTGAATTGTATTACGTCTCTTCAGGAATCTTAGAAATGCTCTTGATTTAGCTGATGTCATAACTATCCAATTCCTACACACTCTAGGCAAAGACGAATCGCTTTACCGAATACACTTTCTACTTCTCCACGAGAAGCACCAATCAGAATAAACACAACTGATAATACAACAAGGAATGCCTGTGTTGCGATTCTTATTTGTGTTGGATATTTATTAATAAAATCCATTGATAAGTCCTCCTTAACACTCAATTTCTATCTGACGTGAAAAATATAACAAAGTAGATATAAAAATTTGTGTTAAGAAATTTAACAATTTATTTTTTTTCGTTTTTATACCGATTCATGCCTGCATAAATGCACGTGTCTGATTTATAAGTTACTTATTTTGTTTCAATATGGATGTGCTATACTGAGTTCAGATATACTCAGTTTCTGACAATTTCGTAATCGTATGAAAGGAACATTTGCATATGAGAATATTAGTGGTTGAAGATGAAATCACCCTTTGTGAAACAATCGCAAAGGGTTTACGTCTTGATGGATATGAAGTGGACACATGTTTTGATGGTGGTAATGCTTGGAATATGGCTATGGATGAAAGTTATGACTTGATCATCCTAGATTTAAACTTGCCAGTTATGGATGGTATGGAAGTACTCCGTAACATTCGTAAGGAGGATTCTGAAACAGCTGTACTAATTCTATCTGCACGTGGGCATCTACAAGATAAGATTGATGGTCTCGATAGTGGCGCAAATGACTACCTATGCAAGCCATTCCACTTTGAAGAGTTGGAAGCTCGCGTTCGTAGTCTAACTAGACGGCGCACCGTACAAAACAATGTCATTCTTTCCTGTGGAGAACTTTTATTAGACACAAAGAGTCGTACCGTGATGGCTAGAGGTGAAAAGCTTCCCCTCACGCGAAAAGAGTTAGGACTATTAGAATACTTATTACTGCATCAAGAACGCCCAGTCCCACAAGAGGAACTCATCCAACACGTGTGGGATAGTAGTGTTGATAGCTTCAGTAATTCCATCCGTGTACACATCTCTGCTTTACGTAAGAAATTACGTGCATCACTTGGGTATGACCCTATCGCAAATCGTATTGGTCAAGGTTATGTGATTGGAGGACAACAAGATGAATAAGCGTCGTTCTCTACAATGGAAACTAACTGTCATTACCGCTATTATCGTCATTTTATCCTGTCTTGCGATTAGTTATGCCATCAGTAAATCTGCGATTGCGTCTATGAGTAAGATTGAAAATTCTGCTGTCGCCATTCTACCAGCCAATCCAGCAACAGATACGACTGGTGAAGTTGTACAATTACAGATTTCAACCAAAGATGTCATTTCTGATATGGCAAAAGGTATCCAAGCAGACTTCTGGAAGAGTAGCTTACTAATCACAATTATCATCACAGTTGCAAGTAGTTCTATGATGTACTTCTTTATTGGATACGCATTAAAACCACTTAAGAATCTCGGCGAACAGATTGAAGATATCCAAGCCAAAAATTTAAAACATCTTGTTTTAACAGATCAAAGTTCTATTGAGATTGAACAATTAACAAATGCTTTCAATGAAATGTTAGAACGCTTAAGTAATACCTTCGCTGCACAACGGCAATTCTCCGCAAATGCTGCACACGAGTTACGTACTCCTCTTGCGGTAATGCGTACAAAATTAGAAGTTTTTGAGAAAAACAAAAAGCCAAGTGACACTGACTATCAAGAAACAGTCAACATGATTCGTATGCAAACATCACGCTTGTCACATGTCATTGATATTCTCCTTGAGATGACGGATTTACAATCTGCCCAAAAACAAGACCACATCTCTTTGGCAGATATGACAGAAGAAGTAATTTGTGATTTAACGGCCCTCGCCGATAAAAAGGATATTACAATCTCTCAAAATCCAGGGACTGCCGAAATCATTGGCAATGATACCCTCGTCTATCGTGCAATCTACAACCTTGTAGAAAATGCCATTAAGTATAACAATACCGGTGGAAACGTAACTGTATCCATCAAAGAGGATAGTGAATTTGCTAGTGTAATCATCAGTGATAATGGTCCTGGTATCGAGCAAGAAGATTGGCAACATATCTTTGAACCGTTCTTTAGAATTGATAAATCACGCAGCCGTGATATGGGTGGTGCAGGTCTTGGCCTTGCCCTTGTAAAAGAGATTGCCCGTCAACACGGTGGTGATGTTTATGTTGTACAAAGTTCAAAAAACGGAACACAAATTGCACTTAAACTACGTCGAAAGTAGCAAATAGTCGCTTTATTGGCGACTTTTTCATTTTTCTGCCCTGTTGAGCGTATATGCAGGGCAGTAGAAGAATGGTATAATAAAGGTTATGAAAACTGGATTATTTATTACATTTGAAGGACCTGATGGAAGCGGCAAGACAACCGTAAGTACTGCCGTAACAAAGATGCTAGAAGCAGATGGCTATCAGGTACGTTATACAAGAGAACCAGGTGGTTCCAATATTGCCGAACAGATTCGCCATGTAATCTTAGACCCTAAGAATACAGAGATGGATGCTAGAACAGAAGCGTTACTCTATGCTGCAAGTAGAAGACAGCATCTTGTGGATAAGGTTTTACCTGTTCTTGAACAAGGTATACATGTCATCAGTGACCGCTTTGTGGATAGTTCCCTAGCATATCAAGGTTGCGGTCGTGAGATTGGTATGGATGAAGTTTATGAAATCAACCAATTTGCGATTGAAAACCACATGCCTGATAAGACAATCTTCCTACAGATTGATGCGGAAACAGGTTTAAAGCGCATCCGTAGAGGAAGAGAAGTATTAGATCGACTTGACCAAGAAAGTATCGAATTCCACGAGCGTGTTCATGAAGGTTATCAAAAGGTTATCGATAAGTACGCTGATCGTATGATTATCGTCGATGCGACTGCAGATGTCGATACCGTGATTCAAAAGTCCTATGAAATTGTGAAAGGATTATTAGATGCGCAAGGATGAGTTACAGCAACAACAACCTCTGTTTTATCATGCATTAGAAAATGCATGCATGAATCATAGAGTTGCGAATGCTTATCTTTTATCCGGTCCTCACGGAACCCTAAAACATGAAGCTGCTCTTTTATTCGCAAAGAGTATCTTTTGTAAGCGGCACCAAGGAGTTGCTTGTGAAGAATGCAATACATGTCGTCGTGTAGATGAGGGCTTGTATGCAGACATGGTTTTATTAGATGGCTCTAAGAGTGCTGTCTCTAAAGATGATGTAGACGCAATCCAAGAGAAATTCTCTAAGACTGCATTAGAAGATGGGGATGGATCTCGTGTATACATTCTAGAAAACGTAGAGAACGCAAGTATCTCTGCACAAAACAGTATGTTGAAATTTTTGGAAGAACCTGCATCTGGTGTTGTCGCAATTCTTACAACCGACAATATCGACCGTATCTTACCAACGATCGTTTCACGCTGTACGTTAATTCCCTTCTCTCCACTTTCTAAAGAGTATCTACTTTCCAAAGCGAAAGAAGTTGGCGTACAAGATGTAGATGCTTACTTCATCTCTCATCTTGTAAAAGATATCAACCAAATGAAGGAATTTGCGGACAGTTCTATCTTTGAAACCTGCAAGATGATGTTTAAACAATACTTTAATCTTGAAGGAAGTCGCGAAGAACTATTAGTAGATTATGATATCTCCTACCGTTCAAGCGAAAAAGACAGTGCAAAAGCTAAGAAAGAAAATATTTTGTTACTCAATGGCTTCTTCGATTTGATGTCATTATTTGCTCACGATGTTGTATGCAAACATATTGAAGGACCACATTGGTACAAAGAATTATTACAACAAGAATCTACACAAACAAAAAGATTATGGAGAATTGATCATTATCTTACAAGAACAGAAAGATAAGATTAATCGATTTATTGATTTAAATCTATTAATGGATCAAACCTTCTATAGATTGGAGGAATTCAACCATGAACATGGAATGTGAACACGGTTCATGTGGTTGTCATATGCACCAAGAACAGGAACAACCGACAGTGAAATATGACTATTCCGTCGCTGTACGATTTAAGAATGCTACAAAACCGTATTCTTTTGGCTGCGATACTGCAGATATCAAAAAAGGAAGCTGGGTTGTTGTAGAAACAGCACAAGGAATTGAAATGGGTGAGGTAGATGCAGATGCTTTATGTATCGAAAGATACAATCTACATATGCCAACAAAACCAATTATTCGTATCGCTACAGAGAAAGATCAAAAGATGTACGCTGAAAATGCCATTGCGGAAAGTGAAGCGTATCGTATCTGTAACGAAGAAATTCAAAGTTTAAATCTCGATATGAATCTGATGAGTGCACAATATACACTTGATCGCTCAAAGGTTCTATTTGTATACCTCGCTGATCAACGTGTCGATTTCCGCGAGCTTTTAAAGGTTCTAGGAACTCGTCTACACTGCCGTATTGAATTACGTCAGATTGGCGAACGTGATAAGGCTAAGATGGTCGGCGGTATTGGTATGTGCGGTATGGAAACATGTTGCAGCCGATTCAAGAATCACTTTGATGTCATTTCTATTAATATGGCTAAGACTCAACAGCTTGCCCTAAACGTAGAGAAACTCTCCGGTATGTGCGGTAAGTTAATGTGCTGCTTAAAGTATGAGGAAAATGACTATAAGGAACTCACAGCTGGACTACCTAAGATGGGTTCTCAAGTTGAATATGACGGTATGATTTATCGTCTTACAAACATGAATGTCATGAAGCAGGAAGCGAAGTTAGAAAACCGCGAACAAGTACTCTTTATTTCCCTGGAAAACTTACGCGAGAAAGCTATCCCACGTAAGGGCTTTGTTCAACAAAATAACAACCAGAAGAATGATAAACCAGTACATCGTACAACTGTTCATGAAGGTGTTGCTGCCCCAGTTGCAAAGGATAAGGCTGTACATGTATCCACAGACTTACCAACAGTTAAGGTTGAGTCATCTAAACCACAGAATAATCGTCCAAATAACAACAATAAAAAAACAAACAGAAATCATTCCAATAAGCAGAGTCAGCCACGTCCAAATGTGGATAAGAATACTGCTGACCGTAAGAATGTAACTGTGCGTACATTTGGACGCAAGAAAAAAGATGAGGGCGATAACGCATGAACCGCCAAAAATCCTTCGAAAATGAAAAACCAACACTCTATTTAGTACCTACACCAATTGGAAATCTCAATGAGATGACTCCACGTGCTATCGATATCTTAAATAGTGTCGATGTAATCGCATGTGAAGATACCCGTAATAGTGGACAGTTACTAAAGCATTTTGGTATTTCAAAACGATTGATTGCTTATCAGAACTTTAATGAAGCATCCAGTACGAAAGGAATTATCAACCTATTATCACAAGGAAATAACGTTGCCTTAATCTCTGATGCTGGATATCCATTAATTAACGACCCAGGCCAAAGAGTTGTCAGTGAAGTGACAGCGCTTGGATATAACGTTGTGCCAATTTCAGGCTGTAGTGCTTTCTTGAATGCACTCGTTGCGTCAGGATTAATTGCACAACCATTTATCTTCATTGGTTTCTTGCCACCTTCTACACATGATTGTGTTAAGAAACTACGTCTATACCAGTCATATCCAATGACACTCATCATGTATGAAGCACCACATCGCATAGAGAAGATGCTGCAAAGTTGCTTAGATGTATTGGGCGATCGTCATATCTGTATTGCTCGTGAATTAACAAAAGTACATGAAGAGTTCATCCGTGGTACAATTTCCGAGATACTACCGATTGCCTCAGAGTTAAAAGGTGAAATAGTTGTTGTGATTGAAGGCAATCAAGATGACTACGAAAAAGATATCGATATGGGGCAGATTCTCAATATGGTAAATACTTCTATTGAAAGTGGAATGTCCACAAGTGCCGCAATCAAAGAAGTTGCTAAACAGACAGGTATCTCAAAAAATCAGATCTATGATTTAGTTCATGGAAAAACTGATCAGAAAGGTGTGTGTTAACGAATGTTAAATCAATACGGACAATTAACCTTAGAACAAACACTGTTCTATCTTGCGATTGCGATTTTCCCTGCAATCTTCTTTATGATTTATATCTATCGCAATGATGATAAAGAAAAAGAACCACCACTCTTATTACTAAAGTGTATTATTGGTGGTCTACTTTTCTGTACCAGTCGCAATCATATTAGAGATGATTTCCGAACAGGTTGTCTATTATCTTTTGGAAAATGTAGTAACTGCTACACAAGTCAATTACGGTATCCTAACCGCAATCTTTGTTGGACTCATCGAAGAAGGCGCAAAGTTCTTCTTCCTCTATAAATTCACATGGAAAGACAAAGCATTCAATTATCGCTTTGATGGTATTGTATACGCTGTATTTGTATCACTTGGTTTTGCAGCATTAGAAAACGTCTTCTATGTATTTAATTATGGAACAGGTGTTGCTTTACAGCGTGCACTTCTCACAATTCCAGGACACATGAGCTTTTTGCGGTATACATGGGCTTATACTACGGTCACGCTAAAGTATCTGAAGCTGTCAATAACCCAGACGCAAAGGCACTCAATCTAAAAGCAGCGTATGCATTTGCGGTATTACTGCATACAATCTTTGACGCAACTCTGATGGTAGAATCCGATATTGGACTAATCTTCTTCTTTATCTTCGTTGCAATCCTAGATATCGTCGTATACCGCACGATTCGCTTAGAGTCCAAGAATGATATTCCTATCGTTCCACCAACAGAAGAGGATATCTACGCAGAAACCCAATTATCACGACCATCTCCAATCGTTGAAATTACACACGATGTAAGTGAACGTGAAAAAATGTAAGGTTTGTTGTATTATAAGGTTAACGATATTAATAAGAGGAGTAATTTATGTTAAGTGATCCAACAATTGTCAAATTGATTATCATGGGCCTAGTAGGCACAAACGTTGTTCTACTTCTAGCCGTTATCTATTTGGCATTTAAGAAAAATACATATTATGTAGATGCGGATGGAAATGATATTAGTACAACAAAAAATACACAGGCTAAGAAAGTTGTGCAAGCTACACCAGTCACTCCAAAACCAGAACCAGTACAACAACCAAAGCAAAATGAAGAAGATGCGCTTGCTGCGACAACAGTTCTTACCGATTTAGAAAGACCTGTAATGCCAGTTTCTCCATCAATCGCTCCAATAAAGGTCGATTCCTTGGATACACCAATTCGTGAAAAGAATAATGATGATTCCGCAACATTATTTGAAGAAATCTTCTCTACAACAAACTTAGATGAAGCTGATCCTAAGATTCTTGTTACTATCAAAGTAGCAGGACAAGCAAAGGATTATACAATCAGTACATTACCATGCTTAATCGGTCGTGAAGCCGCAAGTTGTGACCTTGTCATCAATGAGCCAGCAATCAGCCGCAAACATGCACGCATATTGATTGAAAGTGATACATTCTATTTAGCAGATGTTTCTGAACATAATGGAACATATCTAAATGGAATTAAACTACCACCACTTGGTAAGGCTCGTATCCACGAGGGAGATCATATCAACCTAGGACGTGCAGAAATCGTCATCAACCAAATTATTGACTAAAGATGCTTACGAGCATCTTTTTCTTCATATAAAGAGGCAGGATAACTCTATTCGAAATACCCTACCTTTTCTATGAATATTCAATTTATTTAATGCTGCTTATTTTGTAATTTACGATATATAAGTATATAAAAAGAGAAAGTATGATAGTAATCAAAATAGAGAGGTTTTGGCAACTTCATCTTAACTAAGAAAAATATTGTTGTATTCCATTATATTCCATTAATTACTGCATATATCATAAACAATTTTATGTCATTCTTCATCTTTTCTTCCCTTTGTTTTATCTAATTAAATTTTATGCCCTATCATGGATAAATAACCAGACTTCAAACTCTTGTTTCTAAGTTGCATAATTCCTCATATTGTTCAATGATGCTTACAAGCATCTTTTTTTATGATTCTATACAATAATGCTGTATGATTAACAGGTATGGAGGTTCAGTATGAATTTAGAACTAAATAACAAGCTACATGGATTTGTCCTTGAACAAATCAAAGATATTGAAGACGCAAAAGGAACTTTATATATGTTCCGCCACGTTCAAACAAACGCAGAACTCTGCTGGTTAAAACGTGATGACAACAACAAGACTTTTTGCGATTACTTTTAAAACAATCCCAGATAACGATACTGGTGTTTTCCACATTCTAGAACACAGTGTTTTAAATGGTTCAAAGAAATATCCTGTACGTGAACCATTTGTAGAACTATTAAAGAGTAGTTTACAAACATTCTTAAATGCATTTACTTATCCAGATAAGACAATGTATCCGGTAAGTAGCCGCAACAACAAAGACTACATGAATCTCATTTCTGTATATATGGATGCGGTATTCCAACCAGCAATCTATACGAATCCAAATATCTTCCTACAAGAAGGTTGGCATTATCAGATTCATGATGTAAATGAAGAGATGGAATATAGTGGTGTTGTACTCAACGAGATGAAGGGTGCTTTCTCCTCTGTTGATGAAACAATCGTAGATGAACTCAATCGTATGTTATTCCCTGATAACTGCTATAAGTATGTATCTGGTGGTGACCCACGTTATATTACAGATTTAACATACGAACAATTTATTGAAACACACCAAAAGTTCTACCATCCATCCAACGCTCGTATTTGGGTAGATGGCAACTTAGATATTGATGAAGTACTTCGTTTTATACATGAAGAATACTTTGTTAATTATCAAAAGGAAGAAATGGATTTCGCAATACCAATGCAGAAGGTTCTACCAGCTGTACACAATCGTATATCCTACGAAGTCAGTGAAAATGAACCTACAGAAAATCGCTCTCATATCTCTTTTGCAAAGATTATTTCTACATACGATTCTTATGTACAAAATATCGCATGGTCTGCACTCTCTTCTACTCTTGTTGCCAACAATGAATCACCATTAAAAAAGGCTATCCTCGATAACAACCTTGGTGAAGATGTTGACTTAGATTTATATGATGGTATCCAACAACCATGGCTCGTTTTAACCATTCGTAACACAGACGCAGACAAGTATGATACAATCCGAGAAACGTTACGCTCTACCACAAGCAACTTGTAAAGAATGGACTAGACCACGAAGAATTACACGCAACAATCAACCAGATGGAATTCCGTTATCGTGAAAGTCATGAGCCTGCAGGTTTAATGTATGGACAACGTGCAATGGATAGTTGGTTATATGGTGGTGATCCAGCAGAACCACTATCTAATGGAAAGATATTTGATATCTTACGTGAAAAGATTGAACAAGGATATTTTGAAGAACTCTTATCATCCTTCTTATTAGATGAGGAACATCTAAACTCTCTTACTGTCGTGCCATCCACAACAATGGGAGCTGAGCGTATCGCAGATGAAAAGAAACGTCTAGCAGATATTAAGGCTTCTAGTAAAGAGAATGTTCTAAAGTATATCGAACAAAACAAGGCATTAGACCTCTGGCAACAATCTACCGATACAAAGGAACAGCTAGCTACCTTACCAAAGATTCATCTTTCAGAGATTGATGAAAAGCCAGAAGACCTTCCACTACAAATTGAAAAAGTGCAGTCTGTTAAGACACTGATTCACCCTGCACAAGAATCAGGTATTGTATACCTCTTCTTCTACTTCTCACTTGCAGGAATTACTATCAAGCATTTACCAGCAGTTGGTTTATTTACCGATTTACTCATGAACTTACCAACTACAAAGAAGACCGTTCGTGAGTTACAACGTGCTGTACGCAAGGACCTAGGTTCCTTAAATATTGTTACAGATGTATACTCACCAGATAACCGTTCGGATGCATGTATTCCAGTCCTTGCAGTATCCTGCTCTGTACTTGAAAGAAATGTAGATAAGGTTGTCCCACTGATCTTAGAAGTAATTAAAGATACAAAGTTTACAAAGGAAGAAATCTTACCTATTCTCAAACAAGGTAACGAGGGCGCAAGACAATCCATCATCATGAATGGACATTCCTTCGCAATGCGTCGTGTATCTGCACACCATAGTGCCGAAGGTGTATTCCGTGAATACATCGGCGGATATGAAAATGCATTATTTAGTAAGCAGTTAGAAGATAACTACGATGAGATGATCGATGAAGTCATCAATGAGTTTGAAATGTATCAGGAAGTATTATTCTCTAAGGACCGCTTAATTGCGAGTGTAACTGGTGATCATTTAGATGTTGTAGAAGAATTCATCGCTGGTATCAATCGCATTGAAGCACAGGGTAACGTTGTACACTACCCACTCTTACAAGAGACCAAAAGAAGCACTTCAAATTCCAGCAGGTATCTCCTACTCTGCTGCAGGTACTAACATCAAATCCTTCGACTTTGAATATGATCCATGCTTGCAGGTAATCGCTCATCTATTGACATACGATTATTTATGGACCGAAGTTCGCGTGAAAGGTAACGCGTATGGTACAGGTTTTAGTGCTAATCCAAACGGAAATATTGCCGCATACTCCTATCGTGACCCAAGTCCTCTTCATTCTATCGAGATCTACCGAGATACATACAAACGTATCAAGCAACTTGCAGAGGATGAACATACTGATTTAGCTGGATATATCATCGGTACAATCGCTGCTGCAGAACCACTTCTATCACCAGCTGCGAAAGTACGTCTAGCAGATATTCGCTACTTCCGTAATACTACATACGAAAACTTATGTACTGCACGCAAGAAAATCCTATCTATGACAAGAGAAGATCTTGCAAGATATGTAGAACTCTTTGAAAAGGCGTTACAAGCACCAACATCCTGCATTGTCGCAAACGCAGAAACAATCGAACAATGTAAGGAAGAAGGATACACAATCCTTGATCCAATCTCTTAAAAACGGCTGAAAATGCCGTTTTTATTATAAAAATGTGTCTAACTTTCATTAAAAAAATGAAATATTTTCAGGTTAGTTAGTTCTAACATGCGAAAAATCACAAACTTCTTTGAGCAAAAGTGTTGAATTCAAAATAAATCATTCTATAATGATAATAGTTCTCAATAAGTGGTGATTATGAAAAGAAGACAGACTTATCAAAAAAACAAGAAATATTAAATATTATCCAAGGAATTGGAACGCATATGACTGCGGAAGAAGTTAAGTCTGCTTTAGGATCAAAAGGAGACCGGCATTGGTTTAGCAACTGTATATCGTAATCTCAATCTTCTTGTCCAAGAAGGTGTGATTCGTAAGTATACAGGTGAAGGCTACAACTTCTATGATGGTAATCCAGCTCCACACGATCACTTACGTTGCACAAAGTGCGGTAAAGATGATTGACCTTGGTGAAATGCCTTATGATTCTTGCCCAGATGAAAAGGTAGAAAAATTCACCGGTGGAAAAGTATTCAGTCATGTCACTATTTTTGAGGGAATTTGCAAAGATTGTCTAAATGAGGAGGACACAAGCAATGGAATTAAAGGGTTCAAAAACTGAAAAGAATTTAAATGATGCATTCGCTGGCGAGTCAATGGCTCGCAACAAGTACACTTTCTTCGCTGAGAAGGCTCGTGAAGAAGGTTACGAACAAATCGCAAACATCTTCTTAGAAACAGCACGTAACGAACAGGAACACGCTAAGCAGTGGTTCATCGCATTATGCGGTGGCGCTATCCCAACAACTCATGAATGCTTACAGATGGGTGCTGATGGTGAAAACTATGAGTGGACAGACATGTACAAGAGAATGGCTGCAGAAGCTCGTGAAGAAGGATTCACACGTATCGCAGCTCAGATGGACATGGTAGCTAAAGTTGAAAAAGACCACGAAGAAAGATACGAGAAGTTAAAGGCTAATGTCTTAAACTCACAAGTATTCGAAAAGGACGAGCCAGTAGTATGGCAGTGCGAAATCTGTGGTTACACAATTGAGTCCAAGAAGGCTCCTAAGATCGCCCACTCTGCAGCTACAAGGAAAGCTTCTTCGAAGTTAAGAAGGAAAATTACTAAAATAAAATGGAAGCCAAACTACTATAATGTAAGGCTTCCTTTTATTTTGTTACGCAGTCTTTCTGGCAGTAATGATGAGTATTCATCTATTTCATGTATTTTCATCCAGATAATTGTCTTTTTCAGTTTTTCTATGAATATACTATTTTTCAGTGGTTTGGCACAATTCTTCCAATTTATCTATAGCATCTTCTTTAAAAATATATTGCTTTTAATATTATCTCTCCATAAAGATATAGCGAAGCATCAACATCCCACTTATCAAATTCAATCTCTCTTTGCATTGTATCATGGTTATAATCCCATATCATTTTCTTTATAAGTAGATCGCCTTTTTTTATAATCTTTATTATCGTCTTGATAAATATATTGTGTTAATGCTTGATGAATCGCGGGAGCATGTACATCTTGTAAGAGCGCCTGTTCGATATATAGACTATAAAATAAGTAGTTTGCATTTTTACATATAGTATTGTTTTTTATTGCCAGAACAAACAGTAATGCACTGATACATATCAGATATAAATCATGATGCGTCAAAAAATATCCTACTAGTAACAATACGCAAACAAACGCAAGTATCAGTAAAACCGTTCTCTCAAATTGGCGCAGCTTATTTTGATAAGTTTCCAATGTGTCACTTTCTTCAATAATAGGTCCGTTAAAGTCACTTGCAAATCCATCAATAGATTTATCAATCATCATCTTGTTATGTGCAAATCGAAAACAGAGGAAAATATAATTCGAATTTTTAAAGATTAGTTTTATGGTCATCATAGAAATAAATCGTATAAATATCCAACCGATCATGATAAATGCAATCAATTGAATATAATCAATCAGATATTCCTATATATTCTTAGCGGCCTAGCAATATTCTCCAAATACAATACTAATAGAAAAGTTAATATTGCTAAAAACATCTAAAAATATAATACCTTTTCTCTTCATCATATTTCCCTTTGTTCAAACATTGTATTTACAAACGAATCATAATGTTACTTATTATATTTTAAATACGACTTCCTCGGAATGGAGGTAAATGGATGAACACCAATATAACAGGAACAAGGAAAAATTTCCTAGTAAATTATGCAAGCCACAATAAGAGAGTATAAATACGGATATGAGAAATACAAGTGACGACATAACTATATCGTTTCTTTTTACATTATATCTCAGTAAACATTGTACCATTTGATATAAAAATCAATATCAACGCAATACCACATGCAATTACAATTAATTCTGCTTTTCTAAAAAAACTGACAACTAATTAATATCAGTATTTCAAAAGACCATTTGTTTTTACTTTATTAATTACTTCTTTTCATTAATTCTTTTATTCTGTCTATCTTCAATCAATAAATTCAACTCGTAAATTGTATATATTTTTAATAGGTAATTTCTTGTAAATAACTATTCTAATCAAAAAATTTATAAGCACTATTACAAAATATAATACAATTAAAAAGTGTTTATATTTTGTTGATATACCAATTAGCGTAATAACTAGTTGAGCAAACTTCAAAAAAATGCTTCTATATTGATTTGAATGTTATCAGATATTAAATCAACTTGATGAAGAATTTCTGTTAATAATACAGAATATACAAATACAAACATAGCACTTATTGCGATAACAGCAACATACCACTTCGTCTCCTGTACGTATGCAAAAATACAATAAGATAAGCATTAATAGTTCATATAAAAATATTTTGCAAATAAAAATTTAGCTTTCATAGTTAAATCACCTTATATAATTTATAGATAAATATGTTCCAAAAGTAATTATTAATAATTTGTATGTATTTTAATGTTATTAAAAAACTAACTCTTATATTCAGATACGATGTGTTTTTATCCATCGTATCTGAATTAGTGCTATTAACAAAGTGGCTTAATCAAACTACTGTGAATCTATTAATTCAATAAAATTTCTGATATATTCTATTAAATGTTTAATTAAAAACTTAATTGTAAATTGTATAGTTAACACCAAAATCCCGTCCTGGCATCCAATTCCACGTAATATCAACCCCATTCTTTATTGCACCATTTGCAACTGCCCAGCTAAATGCATATGCTTGCGCTCCAGCAATACCTACTACAAATTTAGCAATCCATGCAACAGGTCCACCAAAAATTCGCTGCAAATGCCACTAACTTTTGCTGCTGCTAAAACTCCAACCACCCCTGCAATATATGAATATGGATTCATACCAACAGAAGCTAGCATATTTGCACATTGTGACTTAGATAAATATTCTCCGCCATCTAAATACACTATTTCTTCTTGTTCTAATTCCACGTAATTATTCAGTAATATAAATTCTATGTTTCGTTCTCTTTCGCAATTTCTTTTTTTCTTTTCGTTTTGAAATTATTATAAGGAAAGTTGAATAGCATGCCAAGAAAATCGCATAAACAATCAAGGTACTCATTAAATATTCTTTTGCTATGATGTAAGCCCGATGATAGCCCCGTAATTATTGCTAAATCTAAAGCAATATCTAGAGTCTTAATATTTAATTTCTTTTTATATAATTGCCAAATTTTTAGGCATGTAAATTAAAGCAATATACAAACCAATATCTAAATAGAGCATATTATTTTTCCTCCTAGTTTTTAGTTTTATATTTAGAAGTATTTAAACCTTATTTTTCTCCTATCAATGAAATTATCTTCAGAATTATTTGTTGTTTTCATCATTTTAAGACACACATATATATTTGTCAAAAATATGCGATATTACTATCAATATGTAAAAGTACTAAATTCTTAACATCTCCATCACAAATATGATAGAAATATTTCATAAAAAGCGGTTTGAAAATACCATCTTTTTCTTTATGATTATGTTAGTGAAAAAGAGGAACATCATATGTCACAAGAAATCTATGTAAAACCCAAGAAAGTTACAGCCTTAAATATCCTACTTATTCTGATAGGATCATCCTTATACGCATTATCAGTTAACTTCTTTTTAGTACCTTTAAAGCTGTACTCTGGTGGTGTCCCTGGTACAGCTCAGATATTAAGAACATTATTCTTTTCTAATGTCCAAAATGTAGATACTGCGGGTCTTATTAACCTTGCGTTTAATATTCCGCTCTTTCTTCTTGCTTTAAAGAAGATGAAGAAACGCATGGTTGTAGGAACAGTGCTATCTGTTGCCTTACAAACAATTATCTTTACATATATCATTGCCCCTAGTGCACCTATCCTCGATGATAAACTTGCATGTATTGTTATTGCTGGACTACTAGGGGGTGTTGGATGTGGATTGATACTTACCAATAGTGCAAGTGCAGGAGGCCTAGATTTATTGGGTCTATATCTAAGTCATAAGTCAAAGAAGATTTCTGTAGGAATCTTTAATGTCATTTACAATATTATTCTATATACATTAATGGCACTTCTTTTTGATGTCTCAACTGCACTATATTCTATTATCTATATTGTTGTATTCTCTGTGACAATTGATCATTGGCATTATCAAAATATTGAAGTTGAACTTATGATTTTCACACATGTGCCTGAAGTAAAACAGATGATCATGCATGAATATGCAAGAGGTGTTACTTGTTGGGATGGTAAAGGTGCATATACCAATAATCACACAGAAGTACTCGTCACAATTGTCGCAAAAAGTGAGGTTTCTTCCGTTCAAAGAGAGATTCGAAAACTTGATCCAAATGCCTTCGTAATCGCTCATACACGTGTTTCTGTATCTGGTGGATACCAAAAACGCCCTAGTTTAACACTAAAAATACGATAAATAGTGGATTTATTTTTTCTTTGTGGTACATTTTGTATTGTAGAAATCGTGAGGAACATATGAAAACAACACATACAATTTTAATTGTGGATGACGATATTGATATTTTAGAAGCCCTTAAAATCTATTTATCTAAAGACGAGTATCGTTTATTAACTGCTCAAAATGGAAAAGATGCAGTCGATATCGTTAAAGCAGAAACTGTGGATTTGGTATTGATGGATATTATGATGCCTATCATGGATGGCATTAAAGCAACCGAAGAAATTCGTAAAATCACAAATATCCCAATTATCTTACTAACTGCAAAGAGTGAAGATAATGATAAGGTTGTAGGTTTAGATTGCGGTGCTGATGACTATATCACAAAACCTTTCAATCCATCTGAAGTCTTAGCACGTATTAATTCACAGTTAAGAAGATATCACCAACTCGGTGGTGTTAGTGCTGATACGAACGAGCTTGTGATTGGTGGAATCGTTCTAGATGACTCCACAAAGAAAGTAACTGTTGATGATAACGAAGTTGCACTAACACCAATGGAATTTGGTATTTTAAAGATGTTGATGAAACAACCAGGAAAAGTATTTACTTCCTCTGAAATTTATAAAAATGTATGGAATGATGAACCAATTGGTAGTGAATCTGTTATCGCTGTTCATATCCGTCACTTACGTGAAAAAATTGAGATTGATCCATCTGAGCCAAGATATATCAAAGTAGTTTGGGGACAAGGCTATAAGATGGAGGATAATCATGAAAGAGTGCAGTAAAAAAAGATTACGTTCAAGTTATCTATGGAAAGTGATTGCTTTCCTTCTTTTTGCGCTTGCGGCTACACTAGATTTAATTGGTATGAATGCGATTGCGTACTTATCTACTGCTGGAGCCTATGATGGAATTTCCAGATATAGTGATACTGCGGACGCAAAAGCACGTGCAGCAGCCACCGCCAATAACTATGTTTTATATGCATTAAGCATTGATTCATTTTATGTTGGTGGTACGAATCAAAGTTTTGACCGCGAAAACTCTAATCTTGCGGTAGAAATTTATGAAGTTGCTACGAATCAGCTAATCTATAAAAATTTTGATGTTGAAGAATCTACATTACATGGTACTGCCTATTTCTATGGTGATACTTCTGATGGCTATTTCCAGGATTACATTGATAAAAATAGTCAACCAACATACCGTATTGAATATGCACTTGCGAAGGATTTAAGCGCAAAAGATGATTTCTACTATTGTGATACGATTTATAACGTCCAGTATAAATTCCGTTATATTGTATTCCCAATTGAATTTCTCAGTATTATCGTCCTCATCGGTTCTGTCGTATTCCTATTCTATGGCGCAGGACACGTAGATGATAAACCAGGTATTACTTTGGCGTGGATTGATAAGGTTCCTCTTGATATCTTTGCCATTATTGTTTTAATTGTTTGGATAAATGCTAGTTATTATATTTATAATCATGGCTTCCCCGATATCGCAATCAACTTCTACCAACATGGATATTATTACGGTTTTTCGAAAGCTAGTATCATTAAGTACATCATGGTAATTATTGGAGGTGTAATCCCATTCCTGCAATTTACATTGTTATTCTTCTTAAGCCTTGCGACACGTATCAAATACGGCAATTGGTATAAGAATACATTAATCTACTATATTGGAACGATTCTCTCAAATCTTCTAGAGATTGGAGGATATTTCCCTACTTTCTTATTGGGTTCCTTCGTATTCTGGGTTGTATTTTACTTCTTAGTACAACTCCAGTTATATGTGTTGCTAGGTATCTTCTTATTTATCGCATCATATGCTCTATTCTGGCGTGCATATGAATCCGTACTCTTAAAGAAGGCAATTCATAAATTCGCAAATGGAGAGACTGATTTCTCATTTAGCACTTCAAATTTATCTAATTTCTTTAAAGTACAAGCGAAAGACCTATATAAGATTAAAGACTTTGCGGAAGCAGCTGCTAGAAAATCAATTCGCTCTGAACATTTGCAGAATGAATTGATTACAAATGTCAGTCATGATATTAAGACCCCTCTTACCTCAATTATTAACTATGTTCAACTTTTAAAAAATGTTGAAGATCCAGAACAAACTAAAAAATACATAGCAGTATTAGAAAAACAATCAAAACGTCTTCAAAAATTAACAGAAGATCTCATCGAAGCCTCTAAGGCAAGTACCGGTAATATTACCGTTAATATTATGCCAAATGATTTACATGAATTATTGGAACAGGCAATCGGCGAATACTCTGATCGTTTCGAAGCTTGTAAACTAGATATTGTGACAAATATTCCAGATAATGCACGTTCTGTCATGGCTGATGGAAGACTCTTGTGGCGTGTATTCTCTAATTTATTCTCTAACCTAGTAAAATATGCACAACCAGAAACTAGAGTCTATATCAATACTATTCGTACAATCGACAACAATATTATGATTTCAATTAAGAATGTTAGTCGCGAAGCACTCAATATTTCTGCAGAAGAGTTAACACAACGTTTTGTTCGTGGTGATGAATCTCGTCATAGCGAAGGTAGTGGACTAGGTCTCAATATTGTAGAGAACTTGGTAAACCTACAAAACGGTCATTTCAATATCGTTATTGACGGTGACCTCTTTAGAACAAACATTATCTTGGCCGCAAAACCTGAAGAAGCCACAAAGAAGAATTCTACAACAGAATCTAATTAGTCCTATCAAAATAAAGATGGAGATTACAATATTCTCCATCTTTTCTTATTCAATGTTGATTGCTTGATCATGATGTACAGACCATGCATACGCATCAATTGTTTTATCTGGGTAAATCAATTGTAGTGCTTTTCTATATGTATTGATTTGTTCAGTATACAAAGATTTAATCTTAGATATTTCGGCATTATCTGTCTTAAAAATCAATCAGAATAATTCTATCTTCTAAGATTGATATAAAGTCCATAATACCATGTATCTTTTCTTTCTCTGTTTGTACATAAAAAGGATACTCATGATGAATCTCACCTTCTACAGCCTGTTGATAAATCTTTGAATTACCAAATGCCAGTAGATGTTTTCTTTCTGTTGAAGAGAGATCTAAGAATTCTAAATCCTCTTCATTAAATAATCTTGGTGGTAGTTGTTCAAAACATGCATGAATGCGTGTACCATACTCTCTTCCAGCATTTGTTTCTGTTAAGTCTAATGCTGGCAAACTACTACCAAACTCAGTAGAACTTGGTGTTAATACTTCCTTCTCTTCTATACTTGTATATCCATAGTGTGGAAGCTCTGTAACAGTCTCTGTTTCTTTATGCTCTAGGAATACATTCCATGATGGATCAATATCAACCTGCTTCATAATTGGTTCGTTTGCCATCGTGCTAAGAATTAATCCAGACATACCATTACGGATGAGTAAATCACCTAACATAAACTTCTTTCCACGATATGAGATTGGTTTTGGTAATGCGTCTACAATATAGAGTCTACGTACCGCACGTGTAACAGCGACATATAAAATACGAATAAATTCTTCCGCATCTTCAAGGTTTGCTTTGTACTCAATCGCACGTTTATGGATTGTCTTTCGTTTTGCACGATATGGATTTGTACATAAGAAGTTTAATCCTAAATATAAATCATCATCGATATTTACTGCTTCTGCACTATCTCTAAACTGATTTGTTGCATTACTCCATAGGAATACATACTTATACTGCAATCCCTTTGAGTGGTGAATTGTTGTGACAGTAACGATATCATCTGCTGAGCCTTTTGAAACTGCTTCATTAGACACTTCATCTTCAACTGCTTTTAAGGCATTTAAGAATTCCGCAACTGAATGGTACTTCGCAGATACTGTCATTTCAAATAGATAGTCAAAGTTTGACTGTTGACTGATATTTAAACGATTGAAGTAAGTATTATGATTTGCAAGTTCTGATAACATTCTTGGAATACCATAGGTATCCGCAAGCTCTTTATACATCTTCAAATCATCATAGATACCAAACTCTTTAGCAACTGCTTTGATTGAACCGAATCGTATCTTTGCCCTAGCAATCTCTTCATCACTATAGTTATAGAGATTAGAAACCATGCATGCAAATAGAGCTGAATCTGCCTCTTCATCTAGCATTGCAGTACATAATGCAATCACAGTCTGGCATAACTCTGAACGATAGAATCCTTCTCGTGTATCAATGCTATAAGGGATTCCCTTCGCTTCGAAGGCTGCTTTGAGATATGCTTTATCACCATGACTTCGTAAGAGTATCGCAAAGTCATGGAAGGATGGTAGTTTTGTATCATTCTTTTTTGCGAGTTTAAGTTCTTGGTTATAGGTATCAATAATCTTATTGGCAATCCAATTTGCCTTGATCATTTTGATATCCTCATCCTCGTCCTCATCATCACTGACAATCGCCGTTTTATTCTTCGGAGTATAACTTGCAAACTCAATGAGCGCATCTGGACTATCATTCTTTGGGAACCAGTCTACGATATCATCCTCACCATACTTTTCTGTACTCTCTTTAACATTCATAATCTTTTGAAAGAGTATATTTGTAAACTGAATAATTCGTGCATCTGAACGATAGTTTCTCGATAGGATAATCTTCGCTGATTGCATTGATGAATCGATTGTTTCTTCAACAATCTTTTCTGATTCATTTAATTTAGAACGCATTAGTGCAGGCTTTGCCTGACGGAAACGATAGATAGATTGTTTTGTATCACCTACACGGAAGATACAGTTAGGACTAGCAATCATCTCTATGATTGTATCCTGTAGTTTACTCGTATCCTGGAATTCATCAATCATGACTTCTTGTAAGTTATCACGGATAACCTTCGCTACATTTTCATGTTTTAGAATTTCATACGCATAGCGTTCCATATCCGAGAAATACATTGCAGTATTTTCTTGTTTGATACGGACGCAATTGTGATATGTAAGTCTTGCTAGATTGATGAGGGCTGTATTGATAATAGAAGCATCTCTTGCGTCCGAAACAAAATCATCTTCATTTAGACGTTCTTCTGCCATATTCTTGAGTGCCTTTTTCAAATGATCCATTGCACGTGCGTGTTCCGGATAGTTTTCTTTCTTATAGCTAGAAAGTTTTATGTCTTCCATCATTTGAATTTGTTGCTTATAGTTTTGATAAATTGCAAAGGTATAGGCAGAACTTTCATCTTCTGGCATTAATTCAGCTTGTAATGTTTGAATGATATTTAAGAAAGTATCAAAGGCCGCAGAATTATCAATTACTTTTCCACGTCCATTAATAGCTTCTGGTAAACTCTGCAAAATTTCTATATCACGTTGTAATAGCGCTAGTTGACCATACAAGGACGCAAAGAAATACTTACGAATATTGATATCGAATGCATCAAATGATGTGAAATTATTTGAACTCGTTGAATCAAACTTTTCTGGGATACATCTTTAAAGAGCACGGTTATACCATTCATCTGGATCTACGGATGATTCCGCATGACGATTGATTTTTACAACTGCATCATATAGTCCATCATAATCATCTGCACGACTAGAAAAATAAGAAGCGAGCGCTGTGATTTCCTGTGGACTTGTCTCATATGCATATTTTAATGCCTTCATGAATGCATCATGTTGGATGTTTTCGTTTTGTCCACTAGAGAGGATATTCTCTGTTGTTGCTGGATCTAGTCCAATAATGTTGTAGTACTTTTTTATAATAGACAAACAGAAAGAGTCGATAGTTGTGATATTCGCACTTGCAAGTGCGATAATCTGATCATCGATATATTGAATCAGTTCTTGATCAACAGTTTCTTCTTTTTCCGCTAACTGCTTAATTTCATTTAATTCTTGGGCTACACGCTTTTTCATTTCACTTGCGGCTGCTTCAGTAAATGTCAAAGCTAGAATACGTGATAAAGGTACACGTGGATTATCCTCGATACATCTTTTTACCAAACGGGATACGAGTACTTTTGTCTTACCGGCACCTGCAGATGCGGAAACGACAATACCCATCCCAGAAGAATTACAGGCAACGGACTGTTCAGCAGATAATTGATTTTTCTCAGAGATTCTCATCTTCTTTTGCCCCCTTTGCCGTAATTTCTTCTTTATCTAATTTGAAAGGAATATCTGCTGGAATACCCTCCACTTCCACTGCTGTTGGGATACGATATTCACCATTAAAGTGATACATTGCCATATATGGTAATGTTGTATTTTCAATTGGAGATAGTTCAATATTTCCACTTAGAACTTGTTCATGGAAATTTGCGTAGATTCCTTCGAGATATGCTTGAATCTTATCGAAATCATAAATGTTCTTTGGACTCTTGATATGTCTTGCTTCTATATCCACATCATCACGGTGTTCGTTAAAAATCCATACAGCACATTTTCTGCTCTTGATGAAATCTTCCTCTAAGCTATTTAGCAATGCTCGTTTTGGCATATCTCCACACTTATTGTAGACACGATTTAAATCAATCGTTTCATCTTTCATAGAGATATACTGTACAGCCGTTGGATTGTATTTCTTTCCTTGAAGATTGTTTGTGACTATCATCATGTATGTTAACATCTGCAGGCGTAGTCCTTGTTTTACTTCATCTTCACTAATAGATAATACAGATGATTTATAGTCAATAATACGAATTAGATCTTGATATAAATCAATGCGATCAATAATACCACGGATATTTACATTACCGATTATTGTTTCAGGCAAACGGTATTCAAAATGCTCTGGAATAAAACTAGAATCTTTTTCTAAATCATGCATGAATGTCATAAATTTAGATAATGAATCTGCTAGTCTTTCCAAAGAAATATCATATAGATATTGTTCGTTCGGATGTGTCATCTTAAGTACATCAAAATACGGTCTAAGCACTTCCTTGATTTGAATCACCGTTAAGATATTTGTTCCATCATCTTGTAATGCATACTGTTTACGCTTTGCTTTATCATGCATATATTTATTTTTATAAGAAGATAGTAATGTATACATGAAATGATGTTGGACGTTTCCAATTGTAATTGGATCTAACGCAGAGAATTCTTGGTCAATAATTCCAAGCCCCTTTTGGATAAAGTATCCATATGGATTACGGTAGTATGACTCTACCGTACTAACAGAACCATTTAATATTCCTTTTTCATCTAGGAATAATTGTTGTGCAGTCTCTGGTGTTAATTCATGTTTTACTTCTACATGATTATCTACAATCAAAATTGGCCATGGTGTATTTTCTTTCTTCATGTCCACTTTGGATTGCACTTCGTAAGCCAGTTGCATTTCTTTGCCTTGATAGTCATTTGTAGAATATGAATAGTAGATTTCTTCCGCCGAGGAATCAATCCATTGTAGTGCATTCATATAGTAACCATAACGCTGATTCATACTTGGATAAGATGGAATCTTTGCAAGGTAATCTTCATCAAACAAGCCATTATGAACTGGAAAGCATGGATAATTCTTTCCACTACATCCAATCACGTAAGTTACCTCTTGTTTTCTAACCGGATGTGTTAAGTCCGTTACCGTACAGATTGCGTCTGTAAATACAGCGCTATCTGAATGAATGCCCTGCAACATATGCATGATAAAAGGGATGTTCTCTATATCATGTTTTTCACTTGTCAAAATAGACTGTAAAACATTACGTAACTGTCTACCTTCTTTTAGTTCATGTTTATTCTGTAGAATCTTTTGGTTACGAATAATATCAAATGCATTCATCAATATCTCTTCAAATGTAGATGCTTTCATCAAGCTATCTAAATCTTGTTGGATATTGGTAAATAGTTCATCTGCTCGCTTTTCAAAGTAAGCATAACGTGCAGATTCCTTTTTAAATACTTCCGATGCCTCTAGAGACTCTGACAAATGCTTTGGACATTCTACATCCACCAATACTTGGTCTAGATATTTTAAAACAGTAAATAAAGAGTAATTTTGTTTTTGGTCATCTACACCAAAAGCATCAATATATAAAGCTTTCATCAAAGCTTCTTTATTTTTTCGATATGCAAGATTAACTAATGCAACATAGCGTTGAATGAGTCTAGCAGATACATCATGATGTACTGTTGAAAACGGTATTTCATATCTTGCGAAAACTTGTTGTACAACTGGATACTGTGTCTTCCAGGAAGTAAGCACTAAATTGCATGGTCTTCTATAAGTTGCGATATCCTGTGCTATCGCTTCAATTTCTCGACGTGTACTTAATGCATAGCGTAAATGTTTATGACTTGTTATGCTGTCGTTTGGTTTAGCTTTATCTTTGAGTCGTTCTAAGATTTCCACATAGTATGGATCTGCCTCAAAGAAAGGATATACTTCCACATCATCTTGCTGTAATTTCTGGATTGCAGCTTCCTTATTTTGAACATTCTCTTTTTCCACAAATGGCATTTCCAATAGAATGTGGATAATTTCCTTTAGTTCCTTTTCTTGTTGATTTGTCTCAGGTAGAGTATCAATTTGAATATTGCGTTGAATACACTCTAATACAAACTGGAAAATCTCCTGAATAAATGCAGGATAATTAAACATCTTTTGATATATTGGAAACTCGTCACTTCTCTTTTTCAATGTATGAGAAATCTTCAACAGCGCCGCATATTTGTCTGTATGTTTCTCTCCTAAAGGCAACAGAAAGTGGAACCGCTAGTACATTTGCAATAACGCCATGATTATGTTTTGCTAAATCTTCATAAATATACTCTTTTTGGTAATTTCGAACATAAAAATTGTTTTCATAATTAGATTTTTATCATAGGCAATCCTGCATATTTGTTAAAATATCCTGTTTTATACAAAAAATTTGGACAATCTTACTGGATTTTTCAAAATCTGCGTGCCTATAATTAATTTGACAAAAACTACAAAAGCATCAACTAACAATACAAAACCAAATACAATTACTCGGAGGGAAGTATTTATCATGGCAATTTGTGCTATTCTTAGCCAGAAGCTAGACAGTAGGAAAGACGGAGACGACTGTCTATTTAACGGTTATTTAGAAGATTATCTCAGTTTTAGGGAAAATGAGATTGAAGACAATTTAAAAGAAACATTTGAAAAAGTATTAGAAACAGATCCAGACACAAAGATTTGTGTGGATTTACATTGTGCCGTCAACGTTGAAGCAATTAGTAATCAAATCATCCGCTATAAAGACATCTGCAAGCTTAACGGGAAACCATTAGTTATTCCTTATATCTTGTATTTTCAACATGACAATGAAGATAGAGCTATCATCATCTATGATTGCAAACAGTATGGATATATTTACGCAAAGGGTCTTTACTACTGTATGACAGAGCCAGCTGGCGAATTTATTGACTGCAAGAATGAGATTGTTGCGATTTCTTCTAAACAGGAAACCATCTTAAAAGTTCTTAATCAATTATTCACTGTGAAAGCAGGCTCCATTCAACGTAGTATTGACCATGAACTTTTCCACAATTATGAAGAGTTAAAAACTGCATCCAAAGAAGCTGCGAATGCGCTAAAACTTGAAGCGACGGAAAAACTTCCTGCATTAGAAGATCGTACACACGCTATCTATCACTATGTAACAAACTGGTTCCTCTTAAAGAAGGTTCTCTATGTTCAATACATGGTAAATAAGAATATCTTATCTAGTGTTCACGAAAATAATATTAAGAAACAGAGAAACCAAGCGAAGATGAATTCTGAAGAGATTGATATTCTCAGTTTCAGTGAAATGTGGAGATTGCCTAAACAAGAAACTCTTGCATAAACACATAACCTCGACTGCTTGTCGAGGTTTTCATTTATCCAAAATTGTGAATTTAATGCCTAATTACGCGATATATGGTAACATTTTAAAGTAAAGAGGTGTTATATGACAAAGAAACTAGCTGTAGCAGCACTGCTCATGTTTCTGATTATCACTACTTTAATCGGTAGTACTTTAATCAAGAATGATTTCTTGAATCCAGAAAAAGAGCCAGTTGTTACTACAACAGAAGATAAAAAAGAAGAAGAGAAGAAGGAAACTCCTAAACCTGAAGTTGACCCTGAAACAGATACGCGCTTTAGCGATACCAACAGTATCTTACTTCTTGTAAACAAAAAACATAAATTAGAAGAAACTTATGTTCCATCTGATCTAACAACTGTCAATGTTAGTACAAACGGTACTGAATGGACTCTACGTAAAGAAGCTGCGAAAGCCCTTGAAGACTTATTCAATGCCGCAAAGGAAGATGGCATTACACTCCGTTTAGGAAATGGATATCGTTCCGGTTCTTATCAAGGGCAGTTATATCAATCCAGTGTTAATCGTATCGGTGAGACAAGCACAAATAAGACCACCGCAAAAGCTGGATATTCCGAACTACAAACTGGCTTAGCAGCTGCGATTCTCGGTGCAGATACAACCACAGATTTTAATATTAGCTTTGCAAAATCTGATGAATATAAGTGGCTCCAAGAAAATGCATATAAATACGGCTTCATCTTACGCTACCCAGAAAACAAAGAATCCATTACTGGTTATACCTTTATGCCATGGCATTATCGTTACGTTGGAAAAGATACGGCTGAACAGATCCATGAAGCAGGTAATGATACAACATTCGAAGAGTTCTTCGGCCTTAAAAGAGTGGAGACTACGAAAAGCTAAACAACACAATAAATCCTAAAAAGTAAAAATCCCGTACAGCAATAGGGATTTTTAATGTTTATTCTACGAATAACTTTGTTTTGTCTAATGCTTTGATTAGAAGTAACCAATGACTGACTGAGATTAGTTCTCCGATTGCGACAAATGAACCATTGATTAATGTTCCTAATACAATTTCATTTGGCATAAATAGGTATGCAAGTTCTGCACCCACGAAGAAGAAGTTAAAGATTACAGGCATCAAGCAAGCAAGTACTGGGATACCATTTACTTTCTTATCTTTTAATACCCATGTGCAGTAAGCTGCACCAAATGTTGCGATTGTTCCGATAATCGCATCTAGGAATCCAGTTGGATTAACTCCTAACATCGCACCAATTAGATTTGTTAAGAAACAACCTAGTGTTACACCCCAGATAGATGGTTTGTAAATTAATGGAAGTAGTGTTAAAGCTTCTGCGATTCTGACTTGTACATTACCGTATGTAAACGGTGCTAGTACTAATGATACGACAGTATAGATTGCCGCAATCATTCCAACCCTAGTTAAGGTCTTCATGTTCATAAAATATCATCTCCTTATTTTCATTTAACGTCAGGTAGCCGCTACTGACGGGATTATGTCCGGTTATTTATTTTACGCTATTCATTTTTTTCGTCAACAAGAATCTCCCTTTAATATATTCTCTTTTGAAAAAAGATACTATCCTTTCGATAGTATCTTACCATGCGTGCATGTGTTTCTTAGTCACCCCAAACACTTTCTGCAATTTCTTTTACAAGTGCTAATTTTGCCCACTGTTCTTCTTCTGTTAACTTATTGCCTTCTTCTGTAGACGCAAATCCACACTGTGGAGATAGATATAAATTTTCTAACGGTACATATCTAGCCGCATCATGAATACGTCTGATGATACGATTCTTATCCTCAAGTTCTGCAGACTTTGTTGTAATCAAACCTAATACAACCTTCTTTCCTTCCGGAATATATTTAAGTGGCTCAAATCCACCTGAACGTGCATCATCATATTCTAAATAGAAAGCATCTACATCTTCCCTAGCGAATAGGTATGGAGCGATTGGGTCGTATGCACCTTCACTTGCGTATGTACTATGGAAGTTTCCACGACATACGTGGGTTGTAATAACCATATCTTCCGGATGATTTGCGATAGCCGCATTGTTAATCGCAATTTCTTCTTCCGCAATCAGTCGTAAACTTTCTTCAGTGATATTAAAAATCTTCCAGAATGCACGATCTGCATAGAGTGTCCATGTACAATCATCTAACTGTAAATTACGACAACCTGCTGCGTACAATTCTTGAATGACTGTCTGATATGCTTTTACAATATCTGCCTTTAACGCATCGTCTGTTGGATAGTACTTTCTAGTTTCTGCAATAAACTCAGGTAAGCGTAATTGAATTAATAGCTGTGCTGGAGATGGGAATTGTCTGTTTGGCAATTGTATTTTCATCTTCCTGCGCCTTTACAAACTTGTAGTGTTCTACAAATGGATGATTTTCACCTGAAATCTTTCCTACAACTACTGCTGTTTCTGCCTTTGTTTCTTCATCATGGAAACGTAAACCTTGGCTAGACTTCTGGAAAGAGATTCCATTTAATCCCCAGAAGAAATCTAAATGCCACCAACCACGACGGAACTCACCATCTGTAATTGTATGGTAACCAGCTTTCTTTTGCTTCTCGATAAGGTCAAGAATGTAGTAATCTTCTACTTTCTTTAATTCCTCTTGTGTTATTTCATTATTTTGAAACTTTTCTCTTGCGACCTTGAGCTTTTCAGGTCGTAGAAAACTACCTACGTAGTCATAACGGAATGGTACATGATTCTGTGTCATTGTTTTTGCCTCTTATTATCCTTTCTCTAGATTTTTCCTCTATTCTTCATCTCTTGAATAAACATTGCCATCGAAACTGTCTTCGCATCAGGAATTTTTCCTTCCATAATTTGTTCTATCAATTCCTCTAAACTATATTTATAGATCTGAATCTGTTCATCTTCATCTAAGTGTTGACCAATATATTGATCTACTTTTGCATAATATAAGTCGATAACTTCTGTATCATAGGCAGGAGTTGGATATATCTTACCCATATAGATCCAATCTTTTCCTGTATAGCCTGTTTCTTCTTGAATTTCTCTTTTCGCAGTTGTAAGTGAATCTTCGTCCTGTTCTTTTTTACCAGCTGGAAATTCTATTGTTTCTTCTTGTTGTGCATATCTAAACTGTTTAACGAAGAAGAATTTACCATCTTTGTCTTCAAGAGCGATACCAACACCACCAATGTGTTGTACAACTTCTCTTTCAACCGTTAGGTTATCTTCTATTTCAACAGTATCTTTATATACATGTAAGATATTTCCTTCAAATATTTCTTCTCTTGTTAGTAGTCTATTCATAGTATTATGCCTTCTCCATGCGGATATCATACAATAGATAAATTCAAAATACCGTGAACAATTGATGAAATACAAACAATCAATCCATTGTTTTCGTTATTTACATTTTGCACCAATACACATGCATGCATATATTGGTTTATTCATTTTATCATGCATTATATAATCTTAGAATGAAAATTATTTTTCTTTTTAGAAATGATAGTTTATTACATCATTTTCAGTATATTGTTTCTATCCTTTTCTAACAGGATAGAAAAATATAAATATTTTCATCTTATTCTTGGGTTCATGTTTTCCATTTTGTTCTATAATTAATATGTTCTATATGGGAGGAAAACTATGAACATCAAGAAAGCATTGGCTTCAGTTTTGACACTTGCTTTATTAGCAGGTTGTACAGGCGGTAACTCAACAGCTTCAAACACTACAGCATCAACAAATGATAATGGTCGTAAGCAACCTGCAGAAACAGGTTCTAAAGATATCGACACATTGAAGTTCCAATTTGTTCCATCAAGACCAGTTGATGAAATTAAGGCAACAACAGAAGGCCTAGATCAATTAGTCATCGAAGCAATGAAGAAGAGAGGATACAACATTAAGAATGTTGAAATCTCTGTCAGTGATTCTTATGAAGCTGCTGGTGAGGCTTTATCTGCTGGTTCAGTAGACGTTGCTTGGTTACCAGGTGGTACTTATGCATTATATTCAAATGAATCAGATGTTATCTTAACAGCTACACGTAAGGGCTTATCCAACGATTCTGAAAAACCTGCTGACTGGAATGGCGATGCACATATGACTGTGAATAAGGATACTCCAGTTACATATTACAAAGGCTTAATCTATGCAGGACCATCTGAATACGGACAAGAGCTTGCTAAGAAAGTAAATGCTGGTGAAGCATTAACTTGGGAAGACTTAAATAAGGCTAAGTGGGCTGTTAGAGACGTTACAAGTTCTGCTGGTTATATCTATCCTACAATGTGGTTAATGGACAACTACGATGGTAAGTCCATTAGTGATTTAGCTAACGTTACAACATTAGACTACGCTGGCGAATTCATGCAGGCAGCTGCTGGACAGATCGACGTTATCGTATGCTACGCTGATGGTCGTCAAGACTATGCAAAGCAATGGCAAGAAGAATGGGGTCGTAAGGATTCTATTTGGAATGAATTAAATGTTATTGGTGTTACAAAGAATATCTATAACGATACAGTATCTGTAACAATGGCTAAGGAAGACATCTATAATAAGGAATTCATCGAAGCAATGCAGGATTCCCTCATCGAAATCGCAAATACAGATGCAGGCAAGAAGATCTTCGGTATCTACAAGCACACAGGTTATGCTAAGGCTGAAGATTCCGATTACGATGGAGCTCGTCAGGCTTTATCTGTAATTGAAAAATAAGATACATAAATTTATGTGGGCGATATTCGAAATATCGCCCATTTTATTTGATTTTTAATGTATGATTATTGCGTAAATAATGAATACATATAGTGATGGAGAATAGACATGATTGAATTTAAAAATGTTTCTAAGACCTACCCAAATGGCACAAAAGGTCTACAGAATGTGAAATCTAAAAGATTGAACAGGAGAGTTTATTGCGATTATTGGTTTTATCAGGTGCTGGGTAAAATCTACACTGATTCGTACAATCAATCGCATGATTGATACTACTGAAGGTGAATTGATTGTTGATGACACTAATGTTAGTGAACTCAAGGGAAAATCACTACGTCGCTTTAGACGTAAGATTGGCATGATCTTCCAATCCTTTAACTTGGTAAGTCGTTCAACTGTTATTCGTAACGTTCTTACAAGTAATGTTCCAGATATGCCTTGGTATAAGGTTCTACTTGGAATTTATTCCAAAGAACAAAAAACTCACGCATTAGAAGCTTTGGATAAAGTTGGTATTTTAGATAAAGCGTATAACCGTTGTGATGAGTTATCTGGTGGACAACAACAACGTGTCGCATTAGCACGTACACTCAACCAGAATCCTTCGATTATTCTCGCAGATGAGCCAGTCGCTTCATTAGACCCTATCATGGCTGATGTTGTTATGAGTGACTTTGCAAGAATCAACAAAGAAATGAATATCTCTATCCTATTAAATATTCACCATGTCGATCTAGCATTGAAATATGCTACTCGTGTCATTGGTGTTCGTTCTGGTCATATCGTTTATGATGGTCCAACAGATAAGATTACAAAAGAAATTCTTGATGAAGTTTATAACGGAAAAGCCATTCCAACTTCAAAGGATGATGCGAAGGAAGTTGCAGGCAAGTAAACATGGCGAAACAGAAAATGTTAAAAACGCCATTGTTTGACAGAATCTTTAAACCCGAACTAATTACACTGCCAAACGGGCATACCGTTGAAAGACCTCGCAGTAGAACCCCTTTGATTCTTCTGTTATTTACGATTGTTGTGATTATTTCTATTCGTGCAACAGGTTTTGATTTATCAATCATTATCTCACGCGCAAAACAATTAACTGTAATTCTATCAAAAATTTTCAATCCAAATTTCAATTACTTTCCAAAAGTAATTTCACCATTAATTGAAACCATACAGATGTCCATTGTTGGTACAATCATTGGTTCATTGATTGGTTTACCACTCGCAATTCTCGCATCTAGTAATATCAATAAGAATAAACCAACCCTACTTGTATGTCGCTTCATCTTATCTGTATTACGTTCCATTCCAACTTTGATTTATGCATATATCTTTGCGTTAATCTTTAGTTTAGGTTCACTTGCGGGTACAGTCGCTATCGCTGTATTTACAATTGGTATCGTTGCGAAGATGTTGTATGAAAGTATCGAAACAATCGATATGGGTCCATATGAAGCCATGCAATCATTTGGTGCTTCCACATTACAGTCCTTCTGGGCTGCGTGCATGCCACAGATTTTACCTACCTATTTAGCGGATTGCTTATATTGCTTTGAAATCAATGTACGTGCATCTTCCATTCTAGGTTATGTAGGTGCTGGTGGACTTGGTATTTTAATTCGTGAACGTACTGGATTACGTGCTTACTCTGACCTCGGTATGATTCTCATTACATTATTTGTTGTCGTTTGGCTCATTGATATGATCAATGATTACCTGCGTTCAAAGTTATCTTAAACAGGAGGTCATATGTCAGAAAATATTATTGCCAAACTAAATGAAGAACCTAAAACAATTTGGGTTAGACTCATAACAGTTGCGATTGTTGTTAGTCTTATGACTTGGGGTTCTCAATCTCTACACTTTACTGGATTTACAGATTCTGGATTAAATGTCGCAAAGGGTCTTATGAATGGTCTATTACACCCTAATATCTCTCTTATTTTTGATATGAGTGATAGTGGTATACCGTTCTTACTCTTACAGACGATTGCGATTGCGGTACTTGGTACTATCATCGGTGCGATTCTTGCGATTCCCGTAAGTTTTCTAGCTTCCACAAACATTGTACCTAAGCCTGTAGCCATGTTCTTCCGTGCACTCATTCTATTGATTCGTACAATCCCTGCACTCATTTGGGCTCTTGTATGGATTCGTGTTACTGGACCTGGACCATTCTGTGGTGTTGTAACACAGTCTGTATGTTCTATTGGTATGATTTCCAAGATGTATATCACAGCCATTGAAGATTTAAATACAGGTATTCTTGAATCACTTGATGCGGCTGGTTGTACAACATTCCAGAAGATTCGTTGTGGTATCTTACCACAGCTAAGTGCTTCCTTTATCTCCACTGCAATTTATCGTTTCGATATCAACTTAAAGGATGCGACCATCCTTGGTATCGTTGGTGCAGGTGGTATTGGTTCTCCACTCAATAACGCAATTTCATCTGGTAAATGGTCTAACGTTGGTGCATTCCTATTAACACTCATCTTGCTTGTTATCTTGATTGAGTATTGTTCAACAAAAGTTCGTGCTCGTTTAGCACATGGAAGAAAATAAATAGTAAAAACACCTGCATGCAGGTGTTTTCTTTATTCTGTATATATACTTCTTAATCGTTGTAGTTCTTCTTGATTGATATTAAATTCTTTTTCGAAATAGGACTCTATACTTCCATATTCATTAAAGATTGCGTCTAGTACAATCTTACCAATCTCTTCTGTTACACCAAAAGTCATGCGATCTAACTCTTCACGTTCTGGATGTTTCAGAATAATATCTTTATCTTCTTCTAGTTTCTTTTGAATCGCTTCGCGATGATATACATTTGTTAGAAGATAATCTTCTAATACGATTTCTCGATCAACACCTAACGCAAGTAAGATTAACATGCATGCTACACCGGTACGATCTTTACCGCTAGCACAATGGATTAAGATAGGTACATCACCCTTTTGAATATGCTCAAACAGAACACGGAAGGCTTGGTTGTTAAACGGCATTCTTGCATAATAGTTCTTTAGTAATGCAAGTTGTTCCTTGCCGCCTTCACCAATACGATTCATCCCTTCGCTAGAAAAGTTAATTTCTTCGCCACCTTCAGAAACAGCTCCACTATGTTTAATCATCAAGATATTTGGAAACTCTGGATCTGGTCTTTGTATGATTTCTTCGTTTGAACGTAGGTCCATAATGGCACATAATCCCAATTGTTTTAGAGCTTCAATTTCAGATTCATTCATGCGGAATGGTGCACCACTACGATAAAAAACATTTTCTTTTACACTTTTACCCTCGGTTGTTACATACCCACCGAGCTGTCTAAAATTTAATTTATCTCGAAATCTAGTATCTTTTATCATCGTTATCTATCCTCAATGTTGTCATATCATACCATGATTTATGAATCTAACATATTTTGATGCTCAACATGTGATAAAATAATGTGGCAATTGAGTCAATCAATAGAAATGAGGTTTTCATGACAGATCGAATTCGAATTTTAGCCACTTCTGATGTGCACGGGTACATCTATCCACACAGTTACGCTGACGGTTCCAGTAAAGATATCGGTTTAGCTAAAATCAAAAGTTTAGTTAATATTCTTCGTGATGAGAATACACTCGTATTAGATAACGGTGATGTTCTGGAAGGTTCGCCTTTAATGTATCATCACTTTGTAAAAACACCTGATGAAGTCAGCCCTATTACACGTGCTATGGCTGATTTAAACTACGACTATATTAATGTTGGTAACCATGACTTTAATTATGGTGAAGAAGCTTTGATGATGCACCTACAAAATGCTGGTGCACCATGTATTACTTCTAACTTCTTCTACCATGGTAAAAGCCTTTTGGCCCTAACTATGTTATTCGTCAAGTTGCTGGTAAGAAGATTGCGATCTTTGGTATCGTTACCCAATATATTCCACATTGGGAACAGAAATCTCATATCAAACATATGCGCTTTGTGGATGCGTATCTTTCTGCTGAAGCAACTGTAAAACTTATCAAGCGTTTAGAAAACCCTGACTATATTATCTGCATGTACCACGGTGGGTTTGAACGCGATCTTGTAAACGGAAGATTAACGGAAGATGAAACTGGCGAAAATGAAGGATATAAGATTCTCAGAAATATCCGTGGTATCGATGTCATGATTTCTGGTCACCAACATCGTACAGAAGCTGGTAAGCTATTTGATACTTACTATACACAGACAGCAGCCAATGGTGCTGAACTTGCATGTATTGATATCTATCCAGATAACAATACAATTGAGCCACGTATTCTAAAGGCAGATATTGCCGCTGATTCAGAGATGTTAAATCTCTTTGAAACAGAAGAGGCTACTTGCCAAGCATGGTTAGACCAAACACTTGGCACAACAAATGTTGATTTACGTGTTACTGATGAATTCGATGCACGTCTACATAAATCTCAAGTCATCACTTTCCTCAATAAAGTCCAACAAGAAAAGACAGGTGCTGATTTAAGTTCCAATGCCCTCTTCCTTGGCGCAACAGGCTTTGGGCAAAGAGATATTACGATGCGTGATTTAGTCAGTACGTATGTCTATCCAAATACAACAGTTGTAAAGAAGATTACTGGTAAGATTCTACGTGAATATCTTGAAAAGACTAGCTGAATTCTGGATGATTCACAATGAACATATCATTGTAAACCCATCCTATGATTGGCCAAAACCACAACACTATAACTACGATATGGTAGATGGCATTGAATATACAATCAAAGTTTCTAACTCTGTTGGTCATCGCATTATATCTCTTACCTATCAAGGTAATGATGTAACAGATGATATGGAATTTACGATTGCGATGAATAACTATCGTGCAACGGGTGGTGGTAACTACAATATGATCAAAGAAGCACCTACTGTTTCTACTGATCTTTCCAGCATGGTAGAACTTCTTGCGAATTATATTCAGGAACATAAAATCATCGACTTTGAACCAGTTAACAATATCACTGTAATTAAATAAAGAGTGACGATCCTTGTTTCGTTACGAACAAGGATTGTCACTTTTTCTATACTATTTTATTTATAGATATTTTTCGATAAACTTTCTCAATCAATTGATTTCACGATATCCGGTTGATCTGTATTGAAATTATGTCCCGCATTGTCAATCCACTCTACAGACTTTCCTGTATATTTCTCATACGCCTTTTTAGGTAACGTATACATGAGCCAGCATGGTCTTCTTTTCCACAAATTACTAGAGTTGGACATTGTGGCTCATACGGTAAATTCTTTTCTGCACTCTAGCCAAAGCATTGATATCCATGTGACTGCAAGATCTAGCATATCTTTTTGATTACCATCCTATACCTTCATCATTTCAAGCATTAACTGCTTTCCGTATGTCGTTGTGGAAACACCCTCTGAACCAACTTTTAATAATGATTTCCATGGATAGATTTGATAGATAGGTCCTACAACTTTTAAGAACCATAGTTCAATTGCAGTATAGTACCTTCTTTGTAAAGATGGTGAATCTATCATCACAAGTCCTTTTAATTTATGGGGAAATAATTCGGCGTAAATTTGTCCTAGATATCCACCCATCGATTGGCCAATGATAACTGGATTTTCAATTCCTTCCTTCTCCAATATTTCATCTAGCCATTTTACTTCTGTAAATAAATCAAAGTCTAGTTAAAAGGATATGATGCCGCATGTCCAGGTGCATCCCACACAAACACCCTATATTTATCTTCAAAACACGCTAGTTGTTTCTCAAATAATCTATAATCTGCTGTTAATCCCGGTAAAAATACTAATGTATATTCTGAGCTTAAACCCATTCTCATTTATCCAATAATGGATATTTCCTGATTTTGTTTCATAAATTTTCTCAATCATCACTATACCTCTATATTTTAAATGCTTGTAACTAGTAAAAAGAATGAATCATTTATTTGACTCATTCTGTTTCTTATCTGTTTTATCTGGTAAGAAGAAGATCTGTTCTCCATCTTTTGAGAACATGTAGTTAGAACGTGCATAACTCTCCACATAATCTGGGTCTTGGAGTTTTGTCTTCTCTTCTACCAGTAATTCATTTTCTTCTTGCATTTGAGCTAACTTTTCTTTGGCTTCTGCCATCTGTTTGCGTAACTGTAGCGTTGTCATGATTTCTCTTCCAACTGCTAATAACATAGCCATCGCTAGGCCAAGTGCGATGAATGCGACGAATTTCGAATTTAGTTTCTTCTTTCTCTTCTTTGCCATATTTTCCTCAATATAGTTTTTATAACACTATTCTGTTTCTACTTCAAGTGGAGAGGCTATCTTTTCCTCCGAGATAATCTCATAGAGTTCAGATGCGTCTTTCTTCTTTTTGACTTCTTCAACCGATAATACACGTACCGTGAGTTTGCGATTACCAAATGTAATCGATACTGTATCACCTGCTGCAACATCATGTGCTGGCTTTACAATACGGCCATTGATTTCGATACGTTGATTTACAGCTAACTCTTTAGAAACAGTTCTACGCTTGAGGATACGTGATACCTTTAAAAACTTATCAATTCTCATTTCTCATTGACTCCTTTGCGGCATAAATTATCTTTATTGCCAGGGAAATATTTTGTGAATTCTTTGGTAGGATAACGATGATTGTGCCATTGGTATAGCGCAAAGTCGCATCCTTGGATATCTTTGTAATCTTTTCAAAGAGTTTTACACCATCCGCTCTTTGTGAAAAGAGTGGAGAGAATGTTAATTCTGTCTGTCCTCGAATTTCACGATAGTTTTCTACGATTGGTTCTTCTAGTGCAGAGGTCTAATTGTTTCTTTAGGAATAATGTGCTGACTTCCTTTGGTAATTTACCATACTGGTCAATCACATCATTCTTATAGGCTTCTAACATCTTCTCATCTTTGATTGCGTCGATACGTTGATACATATCCAACTTATCAAAAGTCATCTGGTGCAAACTCTTCTGGGATATAGCTTGTTGTTTGAATATTGGTCTTTGGTTTTGGTGTAAGGTCTTCTTGTTTACGACCATCTTTCTTGGCTTGGATTGCTTCTTCTAACATTTCAATATACATATCAATACCTACAGTATCGATAAAGCCAGATTGGTCTGAACCAAGTAATCACCCGCACCACGAATAGTTAAATCACGCATCGCAATCTTATATCCACTACCAAGACGCGCAAATTCTTTGACTGCTGTTAATCTCTTTTGAGCAACCTCGGATAATTGCCTACGTGGTGGAATCAGTAGATATGCATACGCTAAACGATCACTGCGTCCAACTCTTCCCTTGATCTGATAAATCTGTGCTAAACCAAAGTCTTGAGCATTATCCACAAGAATTGTATTCACATTTGGAATATCAATTCCATTTTCAACGATTGTTGTACAGACAAGAATATCGAGTTCCTTCTCGATAAATCTCTGCATGATATCCTCTATCTCTTCTTTACCAAGTTTACCATGGACGATTCCAACTCTAGACTCTGGCACAAGATTTGAATATTTCTTGCGATGTTATAGATTTGGTCAATATTGTTATGAAGATAGAATACCTGTCCATTGCGCGATAGTTCTTTTTGAATTGCGTCACGGATTAAATTCTTATCTTTTTCTACGACATAAGTCTGTACACTATATCGATTTAATGGTGGTGTTTCTAATAGGGATAATGAACGAATCCCAACAAGAGACATCTGTAGTGTACGTGGAATTGGTGTAGCACTGAGTGATAATACATCTACCCCATTCTTAAGTTCTTTAATCTTTTCCTTATGTTCAACACCAAAACGTTGTTCCTCATCTACAACTAGTAGTCCAAGGTCTTTAAACTTTACATCCTTGGATAGTAAACGATGTGTACCGATAATAATGTCTATCTTACCTTCCTCCAGTTCTTGTAGTACTTGTTTTTGTTCAGCTGGACTAACAAAACGGTTTTAGTACTTTTACTGTAACTGGAAATTCCTGGTAACGTTTTTGGAAGGTATGGAAATGTTGTTCTGCAAGGATAGTAGTTGGACATAGCACTGCAACCTGCTTATTATCACAAACAGCTTTAAACGAAGCACGGATTGATACTTCTGTTTTGACCAAAACCAACGTCCCCACAGACTAAACGATCCATTGGTTTATTACTTTCCATGTCCTTCTTGATTTCCGCAACTGCCTTTTCTTGGTCAGGGCGTTAAATCAAAGGAGAAGGAATTTTCAAACTTCTTTGTCATCTCGTTATCTTTTGAAAAGGCAAAGCCGATATGTTGTTCACGATTGGCATAGAGTGTTAATAAACGTTCTGCGATATCTTCGACGTTACTTTGAAGACGCTGTTTTGTCTTCTCCCAATCACCAGAACCAAGTTTATTTAACTTTGGTACAACCCCTTCTCTTGATACAAACTTACGCACAAGGCGGAATTGTTCTAGTGGTACTAATAACTCTGTATTACCACGATAGATAATCTTCAAGAAGTCTCTTTTAAACTTTTGAATCTCTCGATTTTCAATACAGATATATTGTCCAACACCATATTGGGCATGGACAACATAATCACCTGGTTGAAGTTCATCATAACCATGAATCACTTCCGCATTACGGAACTTATTCTCATATCTACCTTTGTGGTGATGATAGGCAAAGATTTCCGCAGCTGTATACACCTTTAGATTTTCATCAACGAGATAGAATCCCTGCGCAAAGGAATTTGTATAGATGTTGATACCTTCAACAGGTTCCTCATCATCTGATAATAAATGATATGGTAATTTTATCTCTACACATTTATCAATAACTGTTACAACTTCTTTTTCCGATAATGCTAAAACAACTGGCATCGGTTGATGAATTAGTAATAGTTTTTGTTCGAGGGTTTCATTTGGAATATGTAATTCTTCGATATTGACCACATTCTCTGTAAATGGATCTTCTACAACTTTCTTACCATACTTTGAAAGACTGTGGATATCATGCCACATTGCAAACTTTGGTAACATCTTCTCTTCTTGAACCATCTCTTGAATGTAGCTTACTGTTTCTTCATTTAATTTCTTCGCTGCATCAAGAATGAGCTGTTCATCGGAATAAATAATCAGTGGATTTTGCATGTAATCCCAGATACCTGCTGTCTTTGACAGTAATGCCATGTAGGAATACATATGGGATGAAAAAGCCTTTTCACGTAATGCATGTAAGTCTGATTCAATTTCAGCTGCCAAGATTGGTTTATTTTCTTTCGATAATAATTCTTCAGATTTACTACAGATTTCTTCAATCTGTTCATCTGTAAAGAATACATCGCCAGCTGGAATAATGGTAACTTCCTCAATCTTTTCAACTGTCTTTTGTGTAGTTACATCAAAGAAGCGAATCGATTCAACTTCTGTATCAAAAAACTCAATACGAATTGGAGCGTCATAGTTAATCGAATATACATCAACGATACCACCTCTTGCGGCGAAGGTTAATGGTTGATCAATGTGAGAAGTCTTTTGATATCCACCCGATAATAATTTTTGTTTGAATGCATGCATGTCCAGCATATCACCTGTATGGACTTTGATACAGCGATCTTTAAAATCTTCTGGAAATGGTAGTTGTCTTAACAATGCTGATGGACAAGTAATGACTACTTGGTTTGGATTCGATAATAGTCCTGCTAAGGTCTCTACCTTTTGGGCAGTTAATTCAGGACTAGAGGCAATCGCGTCTACGCGTAACGATTCATCCGCGCCAAAAAGAGCACAATCTTTTTCATCTAAGAGTGTTGCAATCCTCTCATATAAACGCTGTGCTGTATAGAGATTTTGTTTTACAACCAGAATTGGTCTTGGCTTCTTTTGGAAGGAAGTCGCAATGACTAACGCTTCTTCAATCAAAGAAGTATATGGAATTGGGAGACTTTGCGTAATCCAACAGTTTTACAGCTGGATTATCCACCATTCTTTCATATAACCAATTTGGGATTTTCTGTATTGAACTTTTCAAGTAATCTCCTTTTTTGTGTCTTCTTATTTTATCATCATTACCCTTTGAAAAACAGAAGAACACTTAATCCAGTCTTTTCTCATAGATAAGAAAAAAATTGCCACAAATCATGGCAATTTAACTTACTTCTTCTTTTCTTTGATGTTGTATTTGTTCATCACTTTATCTAAAGGTTCATTGACCCAAGCTTCTGCCGCATCTGCAGCGATAGAGATGATACGTTCAAACTCTTCACGTTCTGCCTTTGGAACTGGGGATAATACCCAATCAGGAACCTTCGCATGATTACCTGGCTCACTATGACCAACACCAATTCGTACACGTGCAATTTGGTCTGTTCCTAGTGCATTGATAATAGATTTCATACCCTTTTGTCCACCACCAGAACCATTCTTACGAATACGTAAAGCACCAACTGGAATATCCATATCATCATGTAAGATTAGAATATCCTCTGGCTGTAACTTATAGAACTTTACAGCTTGTGAAATTGCACTACCTGATTCATTCATATATGTAAGTGGCTTCATGAGTGTTACTTGTTCGCCATTGATTCTAACGCTAGCGATAAGTGCATTCCACTTTTCAGATGTAATGGAAGTCCCTAACTTTTCAGCTAATTTATCCACAGCTAAAAATCCACTGTTATGTCTTGTCTTTTCGTATTCCTTGCCAGGGTTTCCTAAACCTGCAATTAACTTCATTACTTGTTATCCTTTTCTTCTAAATCCGCATCTGTTAATTTTCTCTAGAGACCATTGTCTCAGATAGATTTTCAGATGGTTTCTGATCTAACTTTTCAATATCACTATCTGTTAACTTCTCTAATACCATTGTCTCAGATAGATTTTCTTCAGAATGAGACTTCTTGTTTTCTACAACTTCTGTTTCAACAGGTTCTTCCGTTGTATTATCTAAAGTAATATCTAAACTTTGAATCCATCTCTTACCAACACCTGTTTGTGCAAATTGTTCTAACATTGGTTTTAGTTCTTCTTGTTGATCAAACTTTGCTTGGTCTTGATAAATCTTATAGAGTGTAGCGTTTGCGAGATTCTTATAAATACCAATCATTGTTCTTGAATAGATATAGCCTTCATAGTCACCTTCTAGTAACTTTTCAAAGAATGTCTGACCACGGTCATCTACAGAATCATAATATTTATCAAACTGGTCTGATAATGCCTTTTTGATAGTTGATTTTCTAATAATTCTTCATATGGTTGTAACTTTGCATGCATGGTTGTACGTAAATCATCTCTACCTACATGATGTAATACATTTGGAATTGCTAGATATAAATAGAAGAATGAATCTTCATTTGTGTCGATTGACTTAACACCTTTTTTATCTTCAATTAAAGAATCAATATCTAGTTCCTGTAAAGTAGAATCAAACTCACTAAAATCTTGGTGATATGCACATCCCCAAAGTTTTTAATACACGTCCTTTATTGGCAAACTCTGGATCATTCACTGTTGAAATCAATTGATCAACGCGGTTAAAGAACATATCCTTTTCATTAATCAAACGTACCGCATCAATAATCATCTTATTTTTGCCATTACGTTTTGATGAAATAAACATCTTAATTACTAAATATGCTATTGCAAAATACATTGCGAATGTTACAAATCTTGCTGGGTTCATATTTTTTCCCTCCGTACTTATCTATATATTATACAGAAATATCTAAGAGCTTGTTCAAAATTTTGCGAATCATTTGTTATATGGTAAAAATACCTATACATTATTTAATGTATTTATATATAAAGGAAAAACGTTATGGAAAACGAAAAGAAGATCAAAACGAGATTTCTCAGTGTTCCGACACTGCTTAAATTCTTATTACTTGTATCTGTATGCTTATTCTGCATAGCTGTCTATGTAAATAGTCATCCAGAATTATTAAAGAAGACAACACCTACTCCAGAGCCTACGACAGCTGCTTCAACGGTTGAACCTACTGCATCTGCTTTACCAGCCCATTTGACAGATCCAACCAGTGTTACGGTATTGGTTGATAAAAATCACTCTCTATCACGTGACTTTGTACCAACAAACTTAGCTACTCCTTATTTACAGAGTACTGCGGATGTCATCCAAATCCGTCAAGACGTTGGTGATGCGGCTAAGTCTATGATTTCTGCTGCAGAAGCTGCTGGTATTAAACTTTATACGTTACTGCTGGATACCGCTCTTATGATGAACAACAGACACTTTATGAAGACCGTGTTAGTAAGTTGGGTGAAAAAGAAGCTCTGATACAACAGCCAAAGCTGGTTATAGTGAAAATCAAACAGGTTTAGCACTCGACTTTACAGATACAGCGACTGGTACAAGTTCTGTAGATTTCGCAAATACACCTGCTGGTAAATGGTTATATGAGAATGCACATTCTTATGGCTTTATCCTACGTTACCCTGATAAGAAACAGGATATTACAGGATATTCCTATATGCCATGGCACTATCGTTATGTTGGAACAGATGTTTCTAGTGCAATGTATGAACAAGGTGGCGCTGATTTAACATTTGAAGAATTTCTATCAGATAACAAAGTGAAAAACTCTACTTTGTTTTTAATTTATGAGTGAAATTTTCTATAATTCTTTTCATCTATTTTTCATTCTAGCGTTGACATTTTCACTTCAAAAGTATTATTTATGAGCATATGTTCAATATATAGTAATTTGGAGGTGGCATGAATGAAGAGAACATACCAACCAAGCAAGAAAAAGAATAAAGCTACACACGGCTTTAGAGCCCGTATGGCTACTGTGGGTGGACGTAAAGTTATCAACAGACGTAGAGCTAAGGGAAGAAAGGTCTTATCTGCTTAAGAAGCCACCATTGGTGGTTTTTTTCTTACTGTAGAGGTTAGAGATGAAAGTAAAGAATCGAATTAAAAAAGCGGAAGAATTTCAATCCATGATCAAAAAGGGGGCAAAGATTGTCAATCAATCTTTTGTCATCTATTATGGCCAAAAAGAAGGTGATGAGGCACGTATTGGTGTTTCTGTTTCTAAGAAGCTAGGAAATGCCGTACATCGCAATCTATATAAACGTCAGGTTCGTATGATGTGTCATGAATTAATTGATTTTAAAATACAAAATCAAGACATGGTCTTGATTATCCGCTTTAACTATTCTTCTCTTAGCTATGAGGAGAATAAAAATAACTTGGAAAAACTATTAATAAAGGCTAAAATTAAATAGTTGAAACATAAGGAGAAAATATGAAGTTTACCCCTCGTACAAAGAAACTACTTGCCTTAATGGCAATTGTGACAATCGTAGTGACAGCTACAGGTTGTACAGCTCCAAAGGATGCTAATGGACACATTATTTTGATTTCCAACACAACAACATTTGGAGATATCTTCCAAACTGAAAACTGGTTTAATGCCTTATTTGTTTGGCCACTAAGCTGGGTACTTAACCACTTAGCACCAATTATCACTGTTGGTGGTGCAATCGCTGTCGTTACTGCGGTTGTAAATGGTTTACTTGCAGTCTTTACATTAAAATCCCAGATGGGTATGCAAAGAATGCAGATGTTACAGCCTGAATTAAACAAGATTCAACGTAAATATGAAGGCCGTGACGATCAAGCATCTAAGATGCGTATGGCTCAAGAACAACAGCAGTTAATGAAGAAGTATGACGTTAACCCTGGTTCTATGATGTTAGTACAGTTCATTCAGTTACCTATCATCATGGCTATGTTCATGGCTATCCAGCGTGCAGAAGCCATTGTAAATGGTACATTCTTAGGAATGAATTTACAGGTTAAGCCTAGCGAAGCATTCGGTCTATTATTTAAAGGTGATCTTAGTGGATTACCATACATTATCTTATTCTTATTGATGGCTGTTACACAGGTAGTATTAGTATTATTGCCAATGTACTTCCAAAAGAAGAAGGCTGAAGCAGAAGCTGCGAAGCATCACCGTAAGCCAGAACCTACAAATAATCAGAACATGATGATGCAGATGTACATGATTGTTATGGTACTTGCATTCGGTTTAATGTGGCAATCAGGTATGTCATTATTCTGGTTCATCCGTAACATCGTAGATATTATTAAGACTATTATTGTCCAAAATATCATGGAGAACAATTCACAGAAAGTAGGCTTAAGATAATGCAAATCTATACTGCAAAAACACTTGAAGAACTTCTACAAAACGCTGCTGAAGAAAAGGGAGTTACAATCGATGAATTAGAATATACTGTTGTGGAAGAAAAAGGGATTATTAGGAATTGGTAATTCTGTATCCGCAAAAGTATTCTGTGCTGAAGATGTTAAGGAATTTATCTTTGATTACTTAGGTGAATTCTTTACACATATCGATTTAGATATTGAAGTTGCTTTAGAAGAACTTGATGATAGCTATGTCATCAATCTAAATTCCGATAACAATGCTATTCTCATCGGTAAGATGGGTAAGACATTAGCTGCATTTAATACAGTATTACGTGCTGCTGTAAATTCTGAATTTGAAAAGCGTATCGACGTATTGATTGATATCAACCACTACAAAGAAGAGCGTTATTACAAGATTCGTTCTATGGCAAAGCGTATCGCAAAACAAGTACAACGTTCAAAGGTTGATGTAGAACTTGATCCAATGCCAAATGATGAACGAAAAGTGATTCACAAGGTATTAGGTGATTGGCATAACATCAAGACAGAATCAGAGGGTGAAGGTAGTTACAGACACATCTGCATTCGTTATGTCGCTGATGAACCAAAGGAAGAAATTCCAAATATGTCTGAATAAGAATTCCTTAAAAGGAGTTCTTTTTTTATTGTCGTATATAAAATTTTCATAAAGTGAAATATATATTACTTGTTTGAAAGTGATAGGTTTATAATTATAATAGTGAAATTAATCACAAGTATTTTACCGGTGATACCTATGATAATTCCATATGATTTACTTTTTAAAAGGAGATAAAATTTTTATGTCTGAAACGCAAAAGGAGACATGTAGGTTCATTCATTTTAAGGTCTTAAATGGCGCAACAATCGCAATTGTTGTCGCTTTAATTCCTAACGCAATTCTCGCTACATTCTTAAAACCATTTGCTTCAAATCCATTATTTGCCAATTGGTTACACATCGTTCAAGTATTCCAATACTTTACACCATTAATGGCTGGTTATTTAATTTCAATGCAGTTTAAGGCTTAAATCCAATTCAATCTTCTTGTGTGGGTGGTGCAGCCTATATTGGTTCTGGAGCTTGGAAATTCGTAGAAGTAACGATGGATGGAAATGTTACTAACATCTTCCGTTTAGCAGGTATTGGCGATGTTATTAACACGATGTTAACAGCAGCTCTAGCAATTCTTGTTATTCGTTTAATCAGTGCTAAACTAGGTTCTCTTAACCTTGTATTCCTCCCAATTATTGTTGGAACAGGTGTTGGTTGGGTAGGTACTTTAACACTTCCATACGTTTCAATGATTACTTCTCTAATTGGACAGGGAATCAATTCATTTACAACATTACAACCAATTTTGATGAGTATCTTAATTGCAATGTCATTCTCACTAATTATCATTAGTCCACTTTCTACCGTTGCGATTGGTTTAGCAATTGGTTTGACTGGTATTTCATCTGCTGCTGCAGGTATGGGTGTAGCTTCTGCTGCTGCTTTACTTGTATGGGCATGCGCAAGAGTCAATAAACCTGGTGTTCCTATCGCGATTGGTTTAGGTGCGATGAAGATGATGATGCCTAACTTCCTAACAAATCCTATTATTGGTTTGCCAGTTGCGATTACAGCCGCAATTAGTTCTCTCAGTGTTCCTATCTTCCAGATGGTTTGGATACTCCAGCATCTGCAGGATTTTGGTTGTAGGTCTTGTATTCCATTAGCAGCACTCAATGCAGGTAATATCAATGTTGTTATTATGTTAGTTGCCTGGATTGTTGTGCCATTTGTCGTTGGATTTTATCGTAAATAAAGTTTGTTGCGATGTATTACATCTTTATAAGAAAGAAATCTTTACATTCAAAGGATAAAGGAGAAAAACACAAAATGTTTGTTTATATCGCAGGTGCAGGCGCAATGGGTTGCCGCTTTTGGCTATCAATTACATAAAAGCAGGAAATGAAAGTTATTTTATTGGATATGTGGAAAGATCATATTCAAGCAATTAAAAAAATGATGGCTTTAAAGATTGTTGGTGATACAGAAGATTGTGTCAAGATGACTATCATGGAACCAACAGAAGCTACAAAAGAAGCTGAATTAATTATCTTATTTACAAAGGCTATGCAATTACCAACAATGTTACAAAACATCAAACAAATTATTGGTAAGAATACAAAAGTACTTTGTTTATTAAATGGCTTAGGTCACGAAGATGTGATTAAACAATATATCCCTGAAGAAAATATCTTGATGGGTGTTACTGTATGGACAGCTGGATTAAAGGGTCCAGGTGTAGCAAAACTCATCGGTAAGGGTTCTGTAAACTTACAATCTATTGATAAGAATGGTGAAGAAGATGCTAAGAAGATTGTAGAAGTATTAAATCAAGCAGGTCTAAACGTTACCTATGATGAGGATGTATTACCATCTATCTGGCGTAAGGCTTGTGTCAATGGCACAATGAACTCAACTTGTGCATTACTTGATTGTACAATTGGTGAATTCTTCGCTAGTGAAGAGGCTATTCGTGTCGTAGATACAATTATTCATGAATTTGTAATGGTTGGTGAAGCCACAGGTGTTAAATTAGATGAACAAGCAATTAAAGACTATGTTATGAAAGACATCTGTAGTAGCAGCTGCACATTATCCATCAATGCATCAAGATCTCATCCAAAATCATCGTCCAACTGAAATTGACTACATTAATGGTGCAGTCGCTAAAAAGGGTGATGCCTTAGGCATTTCTACTCCATATTGTCATATGATTACAGATCTTATTCACGCAAAGGAACATGTATTAAAATTAAATAATCGAAAATTATCCCTGTGTACTATCATGTACACAGGGACTTTTTACTTCACATCAGTTGGTTTAGGATGATTTCTGGATTAAAGAATTGTGAATAAGAATTAAAAACGAATGAAAAGAAATAAACACAAACCATCACAATCATTACTGTCTCGAAGAGACGATTAAACATTGTGGATCGTGGATATCAAAGAGAATTGCTTTTCAGTAAGCCTAATGGTAACGCTAGTAACCAAAGATACTGTTTTTATCTTTGACAACGATCCAATAAAGTAAGTTTTCATACTTTTTTTCTCCCTAATATATCCTTTCTAATTTCAATATAGTACGAATTGTATAAAATTCAATGCATTTTTATATTATTTGAGGGATAACTATCTATTTAAATATGTATAGTATTGGGTTATCAACAGCTTTATTCATATCCCACAATCATGGGTTTATCCACAATGTGGATAACTGTTGAAAAAGTTTAAATAATCCTTTATTCATCGTATTATTTTTATAAACACTATTCTGTGTATAACCTATTTTTATAAAAGTTATCCACGATTTTTATACTTATCAACAATGTTTATAACTTCTCCACATTTTTTTATCCACATCAAATTTTTGTGGAAAAACTGTGGAAAAACCTCTATATTTCATATCTATACTATATTTTTCTAAATTATCTAGTTGTGGATAAAAATTATCAACATTTTTAACTATGGATTTATCCACAATTGAGTCTTAAAATAATAGTGCGACTTAATAAAGGGGATTTTTATGGAGTACAGGAATGAACAATATTTGAAGGAGTCTGGATAAAACTTCTTCAATATTTGAGTGATAACCAACTAGTTGATATCGTTATAATTAATAATTTTTTTAGACCTTGTTTTTGTATGCAATCACAGATGAAAAAGTAATTATTGTCGCACCATCTATTATTAATAAACAGATTCTACAAAGTCAAAATAAAGAAATTGAAGCTTCTTTTATTGATCTTTTTAAATGTTGATCATAATTTCATTGTAGAAGTACTTTTAAAGAATGAACTTACAATCAATAAAGGTAGTAACAACACCTATTTCTAAGATTGATACAAGTGACTTTGTTTCTTTACCAATTCAAAAAGATCGTAATTTTGATAATTTCGTTGTTGGTGACTGTAATCGAGAGAGTCACGCTGCTGCATTAGCTTGTGCAATGAGCCCCTGGTAAGTTCTTTAACCCTTTATTTATCTATGGTAATTCAGGTTTGGGTAAAAACCACATTTATTAATGTCGATTGCCAATTATGTATTAAAAGAAGATCCCTACTAAAGAAGGTTTATTATACAGAATCTCTAAAGTTTGTTGAAACTGTTGTTAAATGCAATCGAAATAATAAAATTGATGAATTTAAACAATATATGTATTCTGTTGATTTATTACTCGTCGATGATATTCAATTCTTAGCCGGTAAAGAAAAATCACATGAAGTATTCTTCACAATTTATAACGAATTAGTAAATAATCGTAAGCAAATTTGTATTGCGTCTGATCGTTTACCAAAGGAGATTAAAGGTCTTGAAGATCGTTTAATTAGCCGTTTCTCTAGCGGATTATCTGTTGGTATCGATTCACCTGAATTTGAAACATCTCTAGCAATTCTTCAAATGAAGATTAAAATCTAGTAGTTATTCCATTGAAGATGTTGATCAAGATGGATTAAATTATATTGCATCTAACTTTCTCAGGAAATGTCAGAGACCTAGAAGGTGCTTGGAATCGTGTATTATTCTATGCAATTCAATTCCAACCAGATGGAGGATGTATTCGTTTTGATACAATCATGAATGCATTAAAGAATCAATCTGTTGTATCCGACAAGACTGGTTTATCCCCAAAAGAAAATTATCAAAAGTTGTAGCAGATTATTATGGATTAACAAGACAACAAGTTACTTCAAAAACACGTACAAAAGAATATTGCGAATGCACGTACATATTTCTATTTACTTTATGTCGTAAATTACTTGATATTTCTTATATTAAGATTGGTGAAGAATTTGGTGGTAGAGATCATTCTACTATCATTAGTGCATGTACGAAAAGTTGAATCACAAATTGCTAAAGATAAAGCAATGTCTGCAGCAGTAAAAGAAATTGAAGATTACTTGAAAAGCTTAAGTTATTCACAATTTTATCCACTGTAAAAATAACAGGGTTACAATGCTAAAATAGTATAGTAAATTAAAGGCTTTCTAAGAGTTTTTCACATTATCCACATACTTAATAAGAATAAATACTTAAAAATACTTTAAATACACGGGAGAAAAATATGAATTTAACAATTTCCAAAACAGAGTTTTATAACACATTACAGTTAGTATCAAGAGCTATCTCACCAAATTCTCCACAGACATCTTTAAGAGGATTAAAGATTGATGTTAAAAGATAAATCAATGGTTGTGACTGGTAGTGATGCGGATATTTCAATCCAACGTACAATCACATGCAAACGAGAAGAATAAAGTTAAATATTTTAGAAGAAGGATCTATCTTTAATTGAATCTAAATACTTACTAGAAATCGTACGTAAGATTGATATGAAGAAATTCATGTTGAAATTATTGATGGTTCTCTTACTAAGTTCTCAGGTAATTCAGCTGTGTTTAAAAATCAATGGTATGAATCCACATGACTATCCTACAATTGATTTTTCAAAACCTGCAAACTCTGTTGTGATATCTTCTAATATTATGTCAGATATTATTGAACAAACAACATTTGCGACTTCCATCAAGGAAACAAAACCTGTATTAACTGGTGTTAACTTTCCATCTATCTAAATAATACATTATGCTGTACAGCTACTGACTCTTATCGTTTAGCAAAGAAGACTATTCCATTTACAAGTTCTGATAGTTTCAATGTCACAATTCCTTCTAAGTCTTTAAATGAAGTAAAGGCTACAATGATTGGTGATGAGGGTGAAATTCAAATCTACTTGAATGATAAAAAAGCACAATTTGTAAATGAAGATATGATTTTACAAACAAGATTATTAGATGGTGGATATCCAGAAACAGATCGTTTAATTCCTAGAGAATTTAAATATACATTAGAAATAAGTCGTAGTGATTTGATTCACGCAATTGATCGTACAACTTTCATTAAGACAGATAATATGACAATTAACCGTCTACAATGTTCTACGGATGAGATTGTATTAACGAAATAAGAGCCAAGAAATTGGTGAATCTCATGAAACATTGGTTGGTACATTTACTGGTGAACCTCTTGATATTAGTTTCTCAGGTAACTATGTCATGGAAGCTGCTAGATCAATTAGAGGAGATAAATTAAAGATTGAATTTGTAGGTGAAATGAGACCATTTATTCTTAGCAGCGAAGAAGATACTACTATCTTTACAACTTGTTCTTCCAGTTAGAACTTATAACTAATTTAATTTTCTATTTATTCCAGGAAAAATTAGTAATTTAAAATATCGTGGAGTTTTCAAAAACACGCAATAAAATTTCGTGGGTAGGAATAGATTTAATAACAGGCAATACCATAGAGTAATCAGCTAAGGGATTGCCTGTTTTTCGTAAAAATTAAGTATTAAAGTAAAGTTTTTAGATCATTCTATTCTGTATGTCTGATAAGAATAAGTGGTAGATACTTTAATTCAGTAATAAAGTAAAATATAAAATAGCCAATAGGTTGATGTAATAAAATCATGTAATAGCCATATAGGGCTACCTCCATTTCTATTTGATTCTCCAGACAAGAAGATAATAGCATGGAGGTTTTTATTATATTTTGGTCTCCCCACAAAAATGAGCACAATGATTTTTCGTGCCCATAAAAGTTTATAGCCCTATCCCCAACCCCATGAGAGTTTTTAAAGTTTTCGAAAAAATATTTGAATAGATTTAACAGTCTTTTTCATACGTGTAATAATTTATAGTTTTTAATGTTTTAATTGTATGTAAATCTTTTGTTACTATAGCTGTATCAAATTTTTAATTCAAATAGTATCAATGATTTTCCTGCAAACTCTATAGTATTTTTGTAATCTGGGATTTTAGCAATAAATTGATCAGCAACATCAAAAAATAGTTTTAGAACTTTGTTTAACTGTTCCTTTTAGCTTTGACATGTTCATTTCCTGAGTGAGGAATTGTTGTAAATGCTACATGTGATTTGATTCTATTTCTTTGATTTTATCGTTTCCTTTAAAAGAAGAAAAGTAAAGTATATTTTCATTTGAATCAAAAATAATAATTTACTATTCTCACATTTGGAATATTATTTACAGAAGTTGCTAAGGCTATCTCTGTTTGTTCAGCCATAATTTTTCAAAAATTCAGTTTTTTTATATTCATTTAAGAAGATCTCCTTTTGATATTTTAATTATATAGAATAAATGTCATATATTTCTAATCCTTTAAAATTGAGATATAAATAAAAAGAAAATTAACAGTCTTTCAAAAATTGTAGTAATTTTAGGTTTAATTTTTTTGATATAAATAATGTTCACAAATGCCTTTTGTATAAAGGATTTTTGTGGTTTTTATGATATAATTATTTTAGTTTTTAAGGTTTTTATGAAGGAGTTTACGATGGAAAAATCACAACAGAATACATTACTTTTACAGCAATTTATGAAACTCTCTGGCATTGTTTCCACTGGTGGTGAGGCAAAGCTAAGAATTAAGGAAATGGATATTGTTGTGAATGGTGAAAAAGAGAATCGTAGAGGTAGAAAAACCTATCCAGGCGACAAAGTAAAAATTGAAGGAAAGACTTATGTGGTTTTCTAATGTATATCAAAAATATTCAATTAAGAAATTTTAGAAACTATGAGAATGCATATATAGAGTTAAATCCAAGTATCAATTTAATCACTGGCGCAAATGCACAGGGAAAGACAAATCTATTAGAGAGTTTAGTTTATCTTTCATTAACTCGATCACATCGTATCGTGGATGATAAGAAATTGATTCGTAATGACGAGATGTTTGCGGGGATTGATTGTAAATTTGTGGATACAGATGAAAAAGATATTGAAGTTATCATTCATCCGAATGGAAAAACTCTTATGATTCACAAAAGACCACTTAAAAAGAGTAGTGAATTTATTGGTTTGTTAAATGTTGTTTTATTCTCACCGGATGATCTTAGAATTTTTAATGATCAACCGAAAGAGAGAAGACGTGTGATGAATCAAGAAATCACTAAAGGTTTCTACAAAATATCTATTATCGTTTAAATCAATATCAAATGTATTTTGAAAAGATAGAAATGCTTTTGTTAAAGAGTGAAAAAAATTGATTTGAATTATTTAGATATTTTAGATGAACAAATGTCTAAGGTAGAAGCACATATTATCCGTGAAAGAAGAAAGTTTATTGAAGTAATTCAATCTGTGATTTCTAAGATTTATCAGGAGTTATCAGGGTAGTCAAATCAAACTTGAAGTTACGTATAAAGACTTTCGTTGAGGATATAGAAGAATTAGAAGAGAAGATTTCTAGAGATTCATAGAGAATCACGTCAGAAAGATATGGAATATCATATTACAAAAGTTGGTATTCATTTAGATGACTTGATATTTAAGATGGATGATCAAAATCTGATTTACTTTGCAAGTCAGGGTCAAAAGAGAATGGTAATGTTGTCGTTTAAATTAGCTTTACTAAATTACATAAAGTTAATGACGAAGAAACAGCCAGTTCTGCTTTTGGATGATGTATTAAGTGAATTAGATTACAGTCGTCAAAAGAAGTTATTACAAATGGTACAGCGTGATTTTCAATGCATTATCACGACGACAGAAATTCCTGATTTTTTGAAACATGCAGATATGACGGAATTTCGTATAGAAGGTGGAAAAATTTTTCCACTTACAGGAGGTAAGTAATGAGCGATAAATTAGAGCAGGTAACTGAAGTATCTGAAAACAGTGAACTTGTATTAGGACAAGAGATGGATATGAAAGTTACACACACTTATAACGACTCTGATATTCAAGTCTTAGATGGCTTGGAAGCTGTACGTAAAAGACCAGGTATGTATATCGCGTCAACTTCTTCAAAAGGTTTACATCACCTTGTTTGGGAAATAGTTGATAATGGTATCGATGAAGCAATGGCTGGTTATGCATCAACGGTTACTGTAACTGTTGATAAAGACAACATTATCACAGTTGAAGATGATGGTCGTGGTATGCCTACGGGTATTCATGAAAAACAGGTAAGTCTACAATCGAGACTATTTTTACTGTCTTACACGCTGGTGGTAAATTTGGTGGTGGCGCTTATAAAGTGTCTGGTGGTTTACATGGTGTAGGTGCGTCTGTTGTAAATGCGTTAAGTAGTTGGTTAGAAGTAAGTGTTTTCCATGATGGAAAAGAATACTATATTCGTTTTGAAATGGTGGTCATCCTGTAGGAACTCTTGTGGAAAAGGGAACATGTCCTACGGATAAGCATGGTTCCACAGTTCGCTTTAAAGCAGATCCAACAATCTTTACAGAAACAGTTGTATATGAACATGACATTTTACGTGACCGTTTACGTCAGCTAGCTTTCTTAAATAAGAGTATCTGTTTAAAGTTTAATGATTTACGTGAAGAAGATGAATCAAAGCGTCATTATGTATTTAAGTTTGATGGTGGTTTAAAACAATATACTGAATTCTTAAATCGTAATCGCGAAGTTATAAATCATGAAATTATTTATAGTGAAGGTTATGAAAATAATATCCAGGTTAGAAGTAGCATGTCAGTATAACGATGGTTATAATCCTAATATTTATACTTTCTGTAATAATATCAATACAGCTGAAGGTGGTACGCATGAAGAAGGTTTCCGTCTTGCGTTAAATCGTGTCATTAATAAGTATGCGCGTGATATAGGATTCTTAAAGGAGAAGGATGATAATCTTACGACGGATGACTGTCGCGAAGGTTTAACTAGCTGTTATTAGTGTTAAGCATCCAGATCCTCAGTATGAAGGACAGACAAAGACAAAATTAGGTAACTCTGAAGTACGTAAGATTGTTTCTGATATCTTTTGGTACTCAATTAGAACGTTATCTAATGGAAAATCCTGATGAAGCAAAAGCTATCTTAGAAAAGGTTGCGTTAGCTTCACAAGCGCGTATGGCTGCTAAGAAGGCTCGTGAATTAACAAGAAGAAAGAGTGCTTTAGAAGTAAGTCCACTTCCTGGTAAGTTAGCAGATTGTTCATCTAAAGATGCGTCTATCTGTGAAATCTATATCGTCGAGGGACAGTCAGCCGGCGGTTCCGCAAAACAGGGAAGAGATTCACACTTTCAGGCAATTCTACCGTTAAGAGGTAAGATTCTTAAACGTAGAAAAGGCTAGACAGTCTCGTATTTATGAGAAATGCAGAAATTCGTTCTATGATTACTGCATTTTGGATGTGGTGTGAGTGATGAAATTGATCTTGAGAAAATTACGTTATCACAAGATTGTTATTATGACCGATGCCGACGTCGATGGTGCTCATATTCGTACATTGTTATTGACATTCTTCTATCGTTATTTACGTCCATTATTGGAACAGGGTTATATCTATATTGCACAACCACCACTCTATAAGGTTCAAAAGGGTCAGACAGTGCGTTATGCATATACAGATAACCAGTTAGAAGAAGTAAAACGTGAACTAGGCGATCGTCTTAGTATTCAACGTTATAAGGGATTAGGTGAAATGAATCCGGAACAGTTGTGGGAAACAACAATGGATCCTAAGAATCGTACATTGATTCGAGTTGCGGTAGGTGATGCGGAAGCAGCAGACTATAACTTTACAATGTTGATGGGTGAAGAAGTTGAACCACGTAAGAACTTTATTGTAGAAAACGCACACTTTGCGGAAAACTTGGATATTTAGAAAGGAGATAAATTACAATGGCTTTAGATGATTTTATGGAATTTGACGAAAGTAATTTTGATCCTGGACATATTACAGAAACAGAATTAACAAAAGAAATTCGTCGTGACTTCTTAGAGTATTCGATGTCAGTTATCGTATCACGTGCATTACCAGATGTACGTGATGGTTTAAAACCTGTACAGAGAAGAATTCTTTACTCCATGCATGAGATGAACATCGGACCAGACAAGGCATATCGTAAGAGTGCACGTATTGTCGGTGATACGATGGGTAAATATCACCCTCATGGTGACTCTTCTATCTATGGTGCGTTAGTTTATTTAGCTCAACCATGGAATATGAGAACTGTATTAGTTGATGGACATGGTAACTTTGGTTCGATGGATGGTGATGATCCAGCTGCGATGCGTTATACCGAAGCACGTATGTCTAAGATTGCGGTAGAAATGTTACGTGATCTTGAAAAAGATACAGTTGATATGGTTGATAACTATGATGGTCAAGAAAAAGAACCTACAGTTCTACCATCACGTTATCCAAACTTAATCGTAAATGGTTCTTCTGGTATTGCGGTAGGTATGGCAACCAATGTTGCGCCTCATAACTTAGGAGAAACAATCGATGGTATTTTTGGTTATGGATAACCCGGAAATTACAGCGACTGAACTCATGAATTACATGAAGGGTCCTGACTTTCCTACTGGTGCCTATATTTTAGGTAGATCAGGTATCCGCCAAGGCATTTGAAACTGGTCGTGGATCAGTTATTATGCGTGCAAAGACAAAGATTGAAGAAATGCCAAATGGCAAATCTCGTATCGTAGTCTATGAATTACCTTACATGGTAAATAAAGCTAGTTTGGTAGAAAGAATCGCAACTCTAGTTCGAGATAAAGTAATTGAAGGTATTACTGACTTACGTGATGAATCTAATATGGATGGTATTCGTGTTGTAATTGAATTACGTAAAGATGTTCAACCAGATGTTATGTTAAATCAGTTATATCGCTCTACACCTCTACAATCTAACTTTGGTGTAAATAACGTTGTATTATTTAAGGTGTTCCTCGCCAAGCGAGTATGATTGATCTTCTAAAGGGATATATTGCATTCCAAGATGAAGTGATCGTACGTCGTACACAGTTTGATTTAAAGAAAGCACAAGATCGTGCACATATCTTAGAAGGTCTACGTATTGCGGTTGATAATCTCGATGCGATTATTCATACAATTCGTGATTCTACGTGATCCTAATGAAGCGATGCCACGTTTGATGGAAGGCTTTGGATTAGATGAGATTCAAGCAAAGGCAATCTTAGATATGCAGTTTAGAAGACTAACAGGTCTTGAACGTGAAAAGATTGAAAATGAATATCAAGATTTATTAATAAAGATTGCGGATTTCCAGGATATTCTTTCTAACCATGCAAGAGTATTACAAATTATTCGTGATGAATTGAGTGAAGTGAAAGCGAAGTTTAATGATCCACGTCGTAGTGAGATTATTGACGCAATCGCTGATGTAGAAGATGAAGACCTGATACCTGTTGAAAACATTATTATTACGTTATCTTCAAACGGATATATTAAACGTTTAACAACAGATACATATCATGTACAAAACCGTGGTGGTAAGGGTATCAAGGGTATGGAACTCCATAAGGATGACATTATTGATCAGTTTATCAGTATGTCTACCCATGACCACTTATTAGTATTTACAGATAAGGGTAAGGTATATCGTATCAAAGGATATAATGTGCCTGAATTCAGCAGAACAAGTAAGGGTATTCCTGCTATCAACTTAATTAGTATGGATAAGACAGAGAATATTCGTGCTCTTGTACCATATAGTAAAGACCATGATTCGAAGTTCTTATTCTTTGTTACTAAGCAAGGTATCATCAAACGTACTACATTTGATGAATATGAAAACATCAATAAGAATGGTAAGATAGCGATTAAGTTGAATGAAGATGATGAATTGGCATTTGTAAGAAGTACTGATGGTAATGCTGAAATCATTATTGCAGGTTCAAATGGTAAGGCAGTTCGTTTCCTTGAAAATACAGTTCGTCCTCTAGGACGTACAGCACGTGGTGTAAAGGGATTCAATGTTGATGGTGGTTATGTCATTGGTCTAGCAACAAATCTTGAAGGTGAGTATATCTTAACAATTACAGAAAATGGATTTGGTAAGAAGTCTGCGTTTAGCTGATTATCGTATGACACGCCGTGGTGCACGTGGTGTTAAGACAGTTAATGTAACAGAGAAGTCCGGTAAGCTTGTATGTATGCGTGCTGTAAGAGGCGATGAAGACTGCATGATCATGACTGCTGGCGGTATTGTAATCCGTATCTCTCTCAACCAAGTATCTGTATATAGCCGTTCTGCACAAGGTGTGAAGGTAATTAATGTGAAGGATGATATTGTCTCATCAGTAGCGATACTTGAACCAGAGGAAGATTCAGAAGTAGTAGATATTTCTCATAACGAAGTATTAGATGAAGGTGTCTTTGAAGATACATCAGATGATGAAGATATCATTGATAACGATGATGAAGAAGTAACAGATTCTGATTCAAAAGAATAAAATTTATAGGATAGAGTGAATTTATCACTCTGTCCTTTTCTTTTTGAGTATAAAAAACTTCCGTAGCGAAAATGCAGAAGTTTTAATGTAAGATTACTTTTTCTTTGTAGTCTTCTTTAGCTGGTTTAGCAGCCTTCTTTGTTACTGGTGTCTTTGTTGTTTTCTTTGTAGTTACTGGTTTTGTGACTGTCTTCTTAGTAACTTTTTTTGTAGCAGGCTTAGCAACTGTCTTCTTAGCTACTGGTTTTGCGACTTTCTTAGCCGGAGTAGTTTTCTTTGGCAAGTTTTCTTTTTCAGTCTTTACTGTTGCCTTCTTTAGTTGGTTTTTGTAGGCAGTCTTTTTTCCATTCTTTTCCATATCTGCAACAATTAGATCACATAAGTAACCCTTTACAGATTCTTTTAGCTTCAAGCCAAGCTGATAACTGTTTTCTCAACTTTATTGTTAAAAGCGGACTGAGAATGAGCGGTAGTTGTTTCTGTTGTAGTTGTTGTTATACTCTAACTTCTGTTTGTACTGCGACTTTTTGCCATACCTATTCTCCTTATTATTAAAACAACTGAGTTGTTTAATCATCTTTAAATATATCACTGTTTTGTAACATTGACAAATTTACTGTCAAGATGATTAAAATTATTTTGTAAAAACGTCGATAGAGAATAGTAGTACAAAAAAGCATTTTTCAGAAAGGTAACGGATGATGAGTTATCATTGTGATGTATGAATCCACTCTTGAGTGAAACTAATACTTTCCGGTTGTCCCGTTATCACTAATCGAAGTGGTTAAATTGTTTCACGTGAAACAATTTAACAAAAAAAGGGTGGCACCGCGTTGACATCGTCCCTTTGATGGATGATGCTTTTTATTTTTAGAGAAGAGGTAAATTATGATAGATATTAATCTAATTAGAGAAAAATCCAGATAGTTAAAAGAAAAACATCAAAGAAAGAAGTTTCCAAGATGAAAAAGTTAGTACTTGTTGATGAAGTATTAAAAGTATGGATGCAGAGTATCGTGCAGCGAAAAACACGTGGAGATACTTACGTGGAGAGAGAAATAAGATTTCTAAACAAATCGGTCTCTATATGAGAGATAAGAATATCGAAGCTGCAGAACAAGCAAAAACAATCCGTAAAAAGATATGGATGCGGAATTGGAAAGTTTAGAAGTTAAAGGAAGCAAAAGCTAGCTGAAGAAATCAAAGAATAGAATGATGGTAATCCCAAATATTATCGACTCTTCTGTTCCAATTGGAAAAGATGATTTTGAAAATGTAGAAATTAAAAAATATGGAGAACCAGTCGTTCCATCATTTGAAATTCCATATCACACAGATATCCTAGAAAAACTTGCAGGCATTGATATTGATAGTGCAGGAAGAACATCAGGTAATGGTTTCTATTACTTACAAGGAGATATTGCTAGATTGCATTCATCCATCTTATCTTACGCTAGAGACTTTATGATTAATCGTGGATTTACATATTTCATTCCTCCATTCATGATTCATAGTAGCGTTGTAACAGGTGTTATGAGCTTTGCGGAAATGCAGAATATGATGTATAAGATTGAAGGTGAAGATCTATATCTTATCGGCACATCGGAACATTCAATGATTGGTCGCTTTATGGGGCAAATCTTAAAAGAAGAGGATTTACCATATGCTTTAACATCATATAGCCCATGTTTCCGTAAGGAAGTTGGTGCACATGGAATTGAAGAAAGAGGTCTCTATCGTGTACACCAATTCGAAAAACAAGAAATGGTTGTAGTATGTAAGCCAGAAGAATCTAAGGATTGGTATGATAAGCTATGGCAGAATAGTGTTGATTCTTCCGTTCATTAGATATTCCAGTGAGAACTTTGGAATGCTGCTCTGGTGATTTGGCAGATCTTAAGGTGAAGAGTTGTGATGTTGAAGCTTGGTCTCCACGTCAGAAGAAATACTTTGAAGTTGGAAGTTGCTCCAATTTAGGTGATGCACAGGCTAGAAGACTTGGAATTCGTATTAAGGGTGAAAAGGGCAACTACTTTGCACATACACTAAATAACACTGTAGTAGCTCCTCCACGTATGTTAATTGCCTTTGTTGAAAATAACTTAAATAAAGATGGATCTCTAAATATTCCAGAACCACTTAGACCTTATATGGGTGGACAGGATAAGATTGTTCCTCCAACAAAGAAGAAGAGTTTCTAAAATACAAGGATTGTTTCACGTGAAACAATCCTTTTAAAATACACCCTTGGACAAGTAGGATAAATTTGCTATAATCATACATGGCACAGCATACATACATTGAACCTGGTCAGGGCCGGAAGGCAGCAGCCATAGATGTCCCTGTATCGCGTGTGCCACTTTTATTTTATGAAAACACACGAAGAATATATGGAACTAGCTCTAGAAGAAGCTAGAAAAGCAGAAGAAATAGATGAGGTGCCTGTTGGATGTGTCATAGTATGTGATGGAGAAGTTATTTCACGTGGACATAATCTCAAAGAACAACTGAACCAGGCATATGCACACGCAGAAATGATGGCTAATTCAGAAAGCTGCAGAAATAAAGGGTAACTGGTGTCTCAATGATTGTGACTTATATGTAACATTAGAGCCATGTATGATGTGTACAGGAGTTATCAATCTTTCTCGTATTAGAACGGTATATTACGGTACACAAGATCCAAAGGGTGGTTGTTTGGAGACGGTAATTGATTTAAAGAAGATAAATCGATTAAATCATTATCCAAATATTGTAGGGAATATCCTACAAAAAGAGTGTAGTGAGATACTAACAAAGTACTTCCGTAAAAACGAGAAATCACAAAAGAAAAAAAACAGAAAAATAAAGCCATTATACAGTGAATTCCTACATGTGAATGTAGGAATTTTTGTTATAATGAATATACTGGGAGAAAAATAATGTCAAAGCAAGCGTTATATCAAAAATATCGTTCTGCAAACTTCGAAGAAGTAGTAGGACAAGAGTATATAGTTCAATCGATTAAAAATGCAGTGCGTGAGCATAAAGTGGGCCACGCATATCTTTTCTGTGGCCCAAGAGGTACAGGAAAGACTACAATGGCAAGACTTCTTGCAAAAGCAGTAAACTGCGAACATCCAGAGAAGGCTCCATGTGAAGAATGCGATAACTGTAAAGCTGCAAATAATGGAACGCACCCAGATATTATTGAAATTAACGCTGCGAATGAAACTCACGTGGAAGATATCCGCGATTTAATTGATCGTAGTAAACTTGCTCCTATGCAAGGACATCATAAGGTGTATATTGTGGACGAGGTTCATCAGTTGTCCAGCGCCGCATCCAGTGCATTACTGAAGACATTAGAAGAACCACCAGAAAACGTAATCTTTGTGCTAGCTACAACAGACCCACAAAAGTTATTACCAACAATTATTTCGAGATGTCAGCGTTTTGACTTTACAAAATTACGTAAAGATCAAATCAAGGATCATCTATTAGATATCGCTAAGAAAGAGAACATCTATTTAGATAAAGAAGCGGCAGAGAATATTGCAGTGTTATGTGATGGTGGTATGCGTGATGCACTAAGTATTATGGACCAATGTGCTTCCTATACAAGTGATCATATTACAGCAGAAGAAGTAGATCATATCTATGGATTAGCATCTGTTGAAGAGAAGATATGACTTAATTCATTCAATTCATGCAGGAAATTTAGAAGATATCCTAACAAGAATTAAGAAGTATGAACAGAAAGGTATTGACTTCCAGAAGTTTACAGATGGGATGATAGATATCCTGAAAGATGTTGTAATCTACCATTCTACAAAGAAAGATACTTTACTGAAACTGATTACAAAAGAACAAGCAGAAACATTATCAGAAACACTATCACAAAAAACATGCATGCATATAATTGAAAAGATGTTTGATTCTAAAGATAAGTTTAGAGTAGCAACATCTTCCGCAAGTTGTTTTGAAGTGATTTGTTTAGGTCTAGCAATCAAACCTACTGTCGAAACAGTAGTAGTTGAAAAGCATGTGGAAGTACCTGTTCAGCAAAAAGAAAGTGGATATGTTGTTCCTACTGTCGAACTAAAAGAACCAGAAAAACAGATAGTACAATCACAGGAAATTAAAGTGGAACAACAGCCTGTAGAAGCCAATAAAGACAGTGGTTTCATCAAGTTCTAATGAATTATCAATTGATGAAATCTTAACATTACTTGTACAGTGCCAGAAGTCAATCAAATATGAAGATGATGAGAAATTCAACAAGATTCATAGCTTGTTTGATATGGAAAGCAAGAAGTATACGACACTTCTCGAGGAGACAAGAATTGTCGCAAGTGGACTTGATTGTGTTGTGCTAACTACTGATTCAAAAGTACTTGCAAATCGAATGAATGAACCAAAGATGAATCAAGAGTTATATCAATTCGCAAAAGAAACTCTAGGTATTGATAAGATGTTGTATATTGCCACAAATGAAGCAATGAAAGAGGCAACACTGAAGTTTATCGAACTAAAGAAAGCAGGTAATCTACCACAACCAAAATCAATTGTTCGATACACAATTGAAAAGCCACAAGAAGTATCAACAGAAGATAAAGTAAAAGCAATTTTCAATCCCTAGAAATATTAGAAATAGAGGAATAAAAAATGGATATTCAGAAATTAATGGAACAAGCACGCCAGATGCAAGATAATCTTGGCAGAATTGAAGAAGAACTTAATGCGACGGAGTACGAAGGTAAAGCTGGAGGAAATGGTGTTAAGGTTGTTGTAAATGGAAGAAACGAAGTTCAATCTGTAGAAATTGCAGATGATCTTATGTCTGTAGACAACAAAGAAATGTTACAAGACTTAATTTTAATCGCTGTCAAATGAAGCGGTAGAAAAAGCATTCCAAGATAGAGAAAATAAACTTGGTTCTGCTACAAGTGGATTAAATCTTCCGGGGATGTAAAGAATGTACCCAAAGAGTTTAACCGAACTGATTGAACGTTTAAAATTCTTGCCTGGTGTTGGTGAAAAGACAGCAGAAAGATACGCGTTTTCTATTATGGAAATGAATCTTCAAGAGGCAAAAGAATTTGCCCAGGCAATTAATGATGTTCATGAGAAGATAACGCATTGTAGGATATGTGGAAATCTTTCTGAGAAAGATGAATGTGAAATTTGTCGTGATGAAAGTCGCAACCAAAAACAGATTTTCGTAGTACAGTCTCCTAAAGATGTTATCGCAATGGAAAAAACAGCAGAATACCGTGGTAACTATCACGTATTAAATGGTTTGATTTCCTCAAGCAAAGGAATTATGCCAAATGACTTAAATATTGAGTCACTACTTGCAAGACTACCTGAAGCGGAAGAAGTGATTTTAGGAACTAACATTACAATTGATGGTGAAACAACGGCGATGTATTTGGATAAACTCATTACATCACGTTATCCAAATGTATTAGTAACTCGAATTGCACACGGTCTACCATCAGGTGGAATGCTCGATTACGCAGATGAAATGACACTTGCGCATGCATTAGCAGATCGTCGCAAGATGAAATAGAAAAGAGGTGTTTCTATGAATACAGATTTAAAGATTGCACAAGCAGCTATCCTGGAGCCAATTGATACAATTGCGCATAAAGCAGGAATCCCAGAAGAGTACTTGGAATTGTATGGCAAAGAAAAAGCCAAAGTTAACATTAAACTCATGGAAACACTAGTAGATAAACCAGATGGAAAACTGGTATTAGTAACTGCAATCAATCCAACAAAAGCAGGTGAAGGAAAGTCCACAACGACGATTGGATTAGCAGATGGATTATCCAAGGTTGGTAAAAATGTTATGGCATGTTTACGCGAACCTTCTTTAGGACCAGTATTTGGTTTAAAGGGTGGCGCAACAGGTGGAGGATATGCACAGGTAGTTCCAATGGAATCTATCAACCTACACTTTACAGGTGACATGCACGCAATCACAACAGCCAATAACTTAATTGCAGCTATCTTAGACAATTCAATCTTCCAAGGTAATCCACTTAATATCGACCCAACAAGAGTTACATGGAAGCGTTGCTTAGATATGAATGATCGTACACTACGTGACATTACAATTGCACAGAAGAAAAAATCAAATGGTGTTGAAAGAGAAGACCATTTTGTAATTACGGTAGCTTCTGAAGTAATGGCTATCTTATGTCTTTCAAAAGATTTACAGGATTTTGAAAAGAGAATTGGTAAAGCAGTTGTTGCGTATACATACGATGATCAACCAGTAACTGTGAATGATATTCAAGCTGCTGGTGCTGCTACAGTCGTGATGAAGGAAGCGATTAATCCAAACTTGGTACAAACTTTGGAACATACTCCAACATTCATACATGGTGGACCATTCGCAAACATTGCGCATGGATGTAACTCAGTTATCGCTACTAAGATGGCTCTTAAATTGGCTGATTATGTAGTAACTGAAGCAGGGTTTGGTGCAGATTTAGGAGCTGAAAAGTTCTTAGATATTAAATGCCGATTAGCAGAACTAGACCCTTCAGCGGTTGTAGTAGTCGCAACAATTCGCGCTCTTAAGATGCACGGGGGTATCGAACAAGAAAATCTTGATAAACCAAACATCGAAGCTATGCTTGCAGGTGCGAAGAACCTGCAGAAACACATTGAAACAATTCAAAGCTTCAAACTTCCATTTATTGTTGCTATTAACAAGTTCGCAAAAGATAGTAAAGAAGAAGTAGACGCGTTACTTGCGTGGTGTCATGAAAATAACTATCCGGTTGCGGAAGCAGATGGATGGGCAAAAGGTGGAGATGGTATGCTAGATCTTGCAAATAAGGTTGTAGATATTACAGACCATGCAGGCAAGTATCAACCAATCTATGATGTGGAAGATTCCATTGAAACAAAAATCACAAAGATTTGTGAAATAGTTTATGGCTCACCACTTGTAGAATTTAGTGAACTAACCAAAACAAAGATACAGGACTTTATCAAACATGGATGGGATAAGTTACCGGTATGTATGGCAAAGACACCATTATCACTGAGTGATGATCCTGCCCTTAAAGGGAGACCAGAAAACTTTGTGACACATATTACAGATATTTCGATATCTGCTGGTGCGGGATTTGTGGTTGTTTACACTGGCAATGTACTCACAATGCCAGGACTTCCAAAGATGCCTGCAGCAGTCAATATGGGTGTTGATGAAAATGGAGAAACCTACGGCTTATTCTAATTAATATAGAAAGGAGGAATCGTAATGGGGTCTATTGCATATGTAACAGATGAAAAGATGCTTGCATATCATCGCTTATGTAGAAATCAATCGATACTATTTTGGAGATTATCCAATAAGAAGTTTACAGATTTCCACAAAGGGGATTTATTATTCTTTTTCGCGAGACCAAATCATGGGCGTAAGAAAGCTTTGATAGGCTACGCACATTATGATTCTGAGATTAACCTTTCTTTGAAACAGATGTGGAATCGCTATGGAGATTCTACTGGATATGAAACACAGGATGGGCTCTATGCAGCGATAGAAAAAGCATCTCGTGGAAATATACCTCCACAGATGAACTGTTTGTATTTAACAAACGTTGTATTCTTCTTTATCTCCAGTCTATCCAGATGATGTTGGTATCTCGATACAAAACAATCTTGAAAGTTATTGTTATCTAGATAAAGATAGTCCAAAGATAACAGCCAAGATTCTACAACAAGCACAAAAACATGGTATCGACCTCTGGAGTGCAAATCCAAATATCACCCCAGAAGAAATTCTTTAAAGAAGATGCCACAAAACATTACCTAGCAGTCATCTCTCAAGAGATTGGGCAAGATAGTGGAAATGAAAGACAACAACGTACGATAGAACGGTACGCAAAACAAAAAGTAAAAAGAATCTAGTTGGGAGCTAATTCGTGGTAGTAATAGAGAGTGTATTCGCATGAATGGTAATGAAATACAAATTGCGATTCCTTTCGTATCACAAGTCAAAGAACAGCCTCAAAAGATTCGCGAATATATAGGACGGCTAACGATGTATCGTTTGTTGGCCAAGCATCAGGGTTTGGAAGGCAAAATCAGATTTGAAATACTTTCCCCAAATATACCTGACGAATTAAAGGAAATGGTGGAAGAAATAAACAATGAGTGATTTTGATATTATTGTTATCGGTGGTGGCCATGCAGGTATTGAAGCTGCCCTAGCCTCTGCACGATTAAAAAAGAACACATGTCTTCTCACGTTGAAGATAGAAAATATTGGTAAGATGCCATGTAACCCATCAGTAGGTGGACCTGCAAAAGGGATTGTCGTACGAGAAATTGACGCACTAGGTGGTCAAATGGCTATCACTGCGGATAAGACAGCACTGCAATTCAAGATGCTAAATGGCGCAAAGGGTCCAGGTGTACGTGCACTACGTGTACAATCAGATAAACTTGCATACAAGCGTATGATGCAAGATATCTGTTTACATCAAGAAAACCTCACCGTTATTGAAGGGATGGCAAGTAAACTTAATGTAACCAATAACAAAGTAACAGGTGTTACGTTAAAAGATGACACAATCTTAAATGCCAAGATTGTAATAGTAACAACAGGCACATATATGGCAGGTGTAAATATGATTTCATCAGAAGTTACACCAGGTGGGCCAGATCTTGAACCTACAACTGGAGACTTATCAGAGTCTTTGCGAGAGTTAGGTTTAAGAACCTTCCGTTTAAAAACAGGGACACCACCAAGAATCCTACGCTCATCAATTGATTTTAGTAAAACCAAGCTAGAACCAGGGACAGAAGGTTTCTTACACTTCTCAGAATTAACCACAAGAGAAGATGTATTACCATATGATAAGCAAGTATGTTGCCATATGACATATACAACCCCAGAAACACATGAATATATTTTAGGTAATCTTAATAAGTCCAGTATGTACTCTGGTGTTGTAAAGGGAGTTGGACCTCGTTATTGTCCATCGATTGAAGATAAACTTGTGCGTTTTAAAGATAAGCCAAGACATCTATTATTCTTAGAACCAGAATCACTTGAGTTAGATACTATCTACCTACAGGGATTCTCTACATCTCTTCCAAGAGATATACAAGAAAAGATGGTGCATTCACTACCTGGTTTTGAAAATGCAATCATTAAGAAATATGCGTACGCTATTGAATACGATGCAATTGATCCAATTCAAATGAAGCCAAGTTTTGAATCGAAGATTATCGAAAATTTATTTACAGCAGGTCAAGTAAACGGAACATCAGGATATGAAGAAGCTGCTGGACAAGGTTTACTTGCAGGTATTAATGCATGTATGAAACTCGATGGAAAAGAGCCACTTATTCTAGCAAGAAACGAAGCATATATTGGTGTCTTAGTTGATGATCTAACAACCAAAGGTACATTAGAGCCATATCGTTTATTAACATCACGTGCAGAGTTTAGATTGTTGTTGAGACATGATAATGCTGACCAACGACTGATTGAATATGGTCGTCAAATTGGACTAGTTAGTCAAGAAAGATATGATGCATATCTTTCAAAGATGGAAAATATCAAGAAGTTAGAACAACATCTATCTGAAACTACATTCGTACAAGATGAAGAAAAAGTACATGCATACCTCACATCACTAGGTTATGAAAGTGATGCACATATTGGTATTAATGGCATTGACTTGGTTAAACGACCAAACGTTACAACAAAAGAACTTCTCGCTACAATCGGAGAAGAAGTTGATGAAGAAATCGCTAACCAGTGTGATATCGAACTAAAAATATGCAGGCTATATCGATAAAAGCGAAAACGAGAAGCCAATAAGTTAAAAGAGATGGATGGTATCAAGTTAGGAGTCGATTTCAATTACGATGAAGTTGATAATCTATCAATTGAAGGTAGACAGAAACTCACAAAATATAAACCAGCTACGATGGGACAAGCATCTAGAATATCAGGTGTAAATCCAGCTGATATTGCAGTACTATGCGATAGCAATCAAACAAGGAAAAAGGAAGATAAGAAATGAAATACACAGACGTAGTATCAAATGTAAATGTCTATGGAATGGAATCTGCAGTTATGGGTTCAAAATATCCAATGGCTGTTGATTTAACAAAAGTAGACGGAACAATCGTTCCGCGTACACACGCACTTGCGAATGCGAAGCCGGGAAGTGGACATGATAACTTCTTAAATGGAATTATCGTACAGTTCGACCTTACATTTACAAACAAGGCATGGGTAGAAGCGGAACGCTATCATTTCCTAGACTTTATCAGTTCACAATCCACAATGCACCGTATCACAAAGTTTAATTTAGATGAGGTGTATATCTCCTATACAGATCCACGCATTATCGAAATCATGAAAGAAAAAGTAAATTCCTACAACGAATTAACACAGAAGATTTCTGATAAGAAATTGGCTGGAGAAGATGTAACCGAGTTAAATGAAGAAGCAAAAGTAAAGTACCTTGAGATTCTTTACTCCAATCCAGCAGGTTTTAGAATCACTGCACGTATGACAACAAACTACCGTCAGTTAAAGACAATTTACGCACAGCGTAAGACACATCGCCTACCTGAATGGCGTGCATTCTGTGACTGGGTAGAGACATTACCCTAACGCTTCATTTATTGTAAATAACGATGTAAAAATAAGGCTTTATTTATAATTTGTGGAGAAACTATTTTATACACAAATTAAAAACAAATTTATTTAAATTGTGGATAAATCAAAATTTCCACAATTATGGAGAAAAAAGTTATCAACATATTTTTCATCTTTCACAGGGGACATGATGGTGATAGAATAGGTCACACAGAGATTATGACAATACAAGAACTTATAGAAAAAGCAGCAGAGCTACAAATTTCATTGTCAGAAACACAAGTAAAACAACTTGAACAATACGCCCAACTTTTGGTTGAGTGGAACGAGAAAATGAATCTCACAGCCATCACTGAATATGGTGAAATATTGGAGAAACATTTCTACGATTCCATCTTGCCACTGGGAAAAGGTAAGATTTTTGGAAAAGTAGCGGATGTTGGAACTGAGCAGGGTTTCAGGACTGGTTTGGAAAATCGTCAAACCAGAATTAGATGTGACACTGATTGAACCTACGGGGAAACGGTGCACATTCTTAGAAGAAGTAATTCATCAACTGCATTTAGAAAACATCCATGTTTATAACAAGCGTGCAGAAGAACAGGTCAAAACAGATCGTGAATTATACGATGTGGTAACCGCAAGAGCAGTCGCAAACTTACGTGTCTTATCCGAATTATGCATTCCACTTGTAAAAGTGAATGGATTATTCCTGGCAATGAAGGGCATGCAAGGTAATGCGGAAGCTAAAGAAGCAGAACATGCGACCAAGGTGCTTGGCGTAGAGCTAGAAGAAACACAGGATACATCTTTATATACAGGAGATATGCGAGTGAACTTATACTACCGCAAAGTTAGTCATACGCCGCAACAATATCCACGCAATTACGGGCAAATAAAAAAGAAGCCTTTATAAGGGAGGGTTATATGCCAAGTATTTTAAGTATTTTTGATCGAAAAGATACCAATCGTATTGTAGATATCCCAACGGAGAAGATTGTTCCATCAAGATATCAACCAAGATTAGTATTTGATGAAGAAGCTTTACGTGAATTAGCACTCTCTATAAAAGAGAACGGGTTGATTCAACCAATCACTGTTCGAAAGATTGATGATATATACGAAATTATCACAGGAGAAAGAAGATTCCGTGCATGTAAGATGATTGGTTTTAAAGAAGTGCCATGTTATATCATGTCACCAAATGAAAACCAAGCAGCACAGATGGCACTGGTTGAAAATATCCAACGTGAAAACTTAACCGCAATCGAAGAGGCGAAAAGCTACTTACAAATCATGCGTCAATCCGGCTTGACCCAAGAACAGGTTGCACAAAAGGTAGGTAAGTCACAATCCGCAGTAGCCAATAAGATTCGCTTATTGAATTTGCCAATTGAGATTCAGGATGCGGTCATGGAAACAAAAATCACAGAACGTCACGCACGTGCATTATTGACGGTACCTAGTGATAGACAGAAAGAAGTATTCCATCATATCGTCGCAGCTGAATTTAATGTTAGACAAACAGAAGACTATATCGCAAGTCTAGATGATATTCCGAAGAAGAAACATAAACATCAAAAGACAAAGGGTTTCTCTCGGAGTACACAGATTGCGGTAAATACAATTAATCAGAGTATTAAATTGATTGAAAAAATGGGTATCCAAGCAAAAGTAGAAACGGAAGACAGACCGCAAGAAGTATGCATGATCATCCGTTTCCCAAAGAATTCATAGGGGAGAAGTATTATGGGAAAGATCATCGCAATAGCAAACCAAAAGGGTGGAGTAGGAAAAACAACGACATCCATGAATCTAGCATCTGGTTTATCATATATCGGTAAAAAAGTACTCTTAGTAGACTTCGATCCACAGGGAAATGCGACCCATGGTATTGGTGCACACAAAGTAGGCTTTGATAAGACGGTATACGATATCTTGATGAGAGATGAAAACGTGGATGATGTAAAAGTTACGCTACAGATGCCACCGTTAGATGTACTACCATCAACCATCGACTTATCTGGTGCAGATGTAGACATGGCTCAATACGAAACAGGTCGTGAACAACTATTAAAGAGAAAACTAGAAGCGGTAAGAAATCAGTATGATTACATCATTATTGATTGCCCACCAGCACTAGGCTTATTGAATACAAACGCATTAACAGCAGCAGATTCTGTAATGATTCCAGTACAGTGTGAATACTTTGCGCTAGAAGGTTTAACACAGTTATTAAGTACGATTCGTTTGGTTCAGAAATTATGGAATCCACGATTATCTATCGAAGGTGTACTTCTAACAATGTTCGATGTACGTACAAAGTTATCTGTAGAAGTGCAACAAGAAGTACGTAAATACTTTAAGGAAAAGGTTTACCACTGTTTCATCCCACGAAATGTACGCTTATCAGAAGCCCCATCTCGTGAACAATCAATTTTTGAGTATGATACCCGTTCGGAAGGTGCGCGTGCTTACGCACAACTAGTAAAAGAAGTAGTTACACAAAACGAAAGGATCAAACGATAGAAAATGGCAGAGAAAACAAAAAGGCTTAGGGACGTGGTTTAGATTCTATCTTCGGGTCGAATGTTGAACAGTTCCTTGACGACATTCAAAGTAGCGCAAAGGAAGTGCCGGGCAGAAGAGAAGTGAAATCGCAATTGAAGAAATTAGACCAAATCATATCAGCCAAGAAAGAATTTGATCAAACTGCGTTAAAATGAATTAGCAGATTCTATTCGAACACATGGAATCTTTACACCATTACTCGTACGGTAAGAGTGTCAGTGGTTATGACTTGATTACTGGTGAAAGACGTTTACGTGCAGCGAAGATTGCTGGACTTAAAGTCGTACCTGCAATTTCTGTAGAATTTACAGAAGAACAAATGATGGAAATTGCCATCTTAGAAAATGTACAACGTGAAGACTTAAACGCAATTGAAGAAGCTGCAGCCCTATGATTCACTTGCAGAAGAAATTAGGTTATACACAAAGAAAAACTAGCAGAAAGAGTTGGTAAATCTCGTGAATATTGTGCAAAATATCATGCGACTCTTAAAACTTCCATCTGAGGTCCAAAAATTAGTCGTAGATAAAAGACTTTGCAATGGGACATGTATCGTCCATTACTTGGATTAAAAGATGAGACTGAAAATGCTTGATGCGGCTGAGAAAAATCTTGAAGGAAAAGATGTCAGTTCGGTGGTAGAAGCCTATGTTAGAGATATTAATGCAGAAGAAGTAAAAACCAAACAAAACAAAAACCAGAAAAGAAAACGTGACCCAATCATTCACGATCTAGAACATCAGATTTCTGTGAAGCTTGGTACAAATAGTAACAATTCAGAACAAAAACTTACAATTCAATATACAGATGCAGCAGATTTAAAACCGTATCTTAGAAATATTGAATTGCTTGGATGAAGGCTGAAAATTGTGAAAAAACTACTTTTCATGCATACTTTAAAAAGGAATATAATGCGAGTAGTTGGAAATAGAAAATGACAAATCATTCTTGGAAAATATACTATGCATTCGTTCTGATTAGTTTTGTTTTCTTGCCGTTCCATTGGCAATGGACGACAGGTTGGTTGTTAGGATCAGTTGCCGCATTCATTATTTATAAACGAACAGAGATTTTCGCAAAGCGAGTATTAAGTATGCAAACCTCATCTGGAAGCTACTTAAAGCTTCGCTATCAATTAGTGCATTGATGGCTGCAGTATTGGTCATTAGTGCCATCTTTACACAATATCTCAATGTTCTTACATGCGCAATTGGTCTTTCAACAATTAAATTAGCAATTATATTTCATGTGGCAGTCATAGAGAGAGGACGGTGAAGACATGACAATACAATCGGACGTATATGTAATCATATCTGATTACAATCGTCCTAGCAATCGCGATGATATTATTGTCAAAGAAAATTAATAAGGCAGATCCATTAGAAAAACCAAAAGGTATCGTCGTACCGATTTTATTAGTAACGGAAACTGTATATAAAACGGTACGAACAAATGTAGGTAAGAAAGTAGCGGATAAATTGACACCGTATATCTTAACGTTATGGGTATATATCTTTATCAGTAATACAATTTCGCTATTTGGACTAAGTTCACCGACAGCTAATTTTAGTGTAACGATTACATTATCATTTCTAACCTGGTTAATGATTCAGGTTGCGGAACTAAAATATGGTGGCTTTAAGGCTTACATGCATGCATTCTTAGAACCGATAGCACCGATGTTGCCAATGAATATCATCGGTAAGTTCTCAACGATGTTATCCATGGCATTACGTTTATTCGGTAATATCACTTGTGGTTCTATTATGATGTCCCTTGTATATATGGGGACAGCAAATCTATCAAATGCAATCGCAGGATTAGTTGGTATCCAAGGAACAGTATTTAATTTCATGGCTCCAATTATCACCCCAATATTACACATGTATTTTGATTTATTTGCGGGGTTTTATTCAAACATTGGTATTTGTCACTGACAATCGTACTTTTTAGGAAAACGATATTCCTGAAGAAGAAAGATTAAAAGGAGAAAAATTATGGAAAAAGGGTTTAATCGCAATTGGTGCAGGTATCGCAGTATTTACAGGATTCATGACAGGTTTAGGTGAAGGTACAGTAGCCGACTCACGCATGTGACGCTATCGGTAAGAATCAGAAGCAGAATCAAAGATTCGTTCCACAATGATTTTAGGTATCGCTTTGTCTGAAACATGTGCTATTTACGGTTTGTTAGTTTCTATTCTTCTTATTTTCTGCATACTAATTGAGGCTTTCAGGTAACTATGAGTCAATATTGTAGAACAGTTATTTCAAATGGTTTGACAGTGCTGACTCCAAACTTTGTAGTACACTCATATTATTTCTGATTGCTAAAATATTTTCTATGGGCATCAGTAAAGAGTTCTTAAATGCTAGAGAGCAGAAAAGATGCAAGAAGAACTTGCGTTAAGTCAAAAGGCAAAAGAAGAAGCCTTGGCAGATCGTAAGGTTGCATTAGAGCAGTTGAATACTGCATCTACAAAATCAGAAGAAATCGTAAGTGCTGCAATTCAGCAAGCAAAGCAAGAAAAGAAACAAATTCTTGCACAGGCTGATAAAGAAGCTGCAGCTGTAAAACAGCGAGCACAAGAACAGATCGAAGCAGAACGTAGAGAGATGTACGCATCCATGAAGAAAGAAATGGTCGATGTCGCATTTAGTGCTGCAGGTGAGTAATTGGCGAAATATGAGGCTGAAAAAAGTTGACCGTCAGGCAATTGATGCGTTCGTAAAGGAAACAGTTGGAAATGGTGAATGAGATAGCTGAACGCTATGGACGAGGACTGTTCGAGCTAGCAACTGAAAATAACACAGTACGCGAGAAGAAAATACAATGAATCATTGTTAAAAATCTTAAAAGAAAAACAATGAAGTTGAACTATTCTTACGCGCAGTAAAATAACAAAGAAGAAAAAGAAGAACTTTTATAACAAAATGTATTTGGTAAAGTTGTTGATCAGGATATTTTAAATCTACTGAAAATTATTAGTTGATCGTGGAAGAGTCATATATTGATGAAATTCTACGCAAGTTTGAAACACTCGCAAATGAGGAGCTAGGTATCGTCAAGCAGTGTGTATTCTGCACGTAAATTAAGTCAAGAAGACTTAAATAGAATTCAAGAAGCACTCATCCAAAAACAAAGAGAAGACAGTTAGGCAATTGAAACCATATCGATCCACAAATTATTGCAGGTGATATCGAAAGTGACACTGTCGGCAACAACGTTACAGATATCACAACAAAACAAAATTGAACGCATGAAGATGCGATATTGAAAGGAGGACAGGCATGGGTCAAATCGAGACCAGAAGAAATCGGTTCTTTGATTAAAGATCAAATCAAAAACTATGAACAAAGATTCAGTCCGATGATGTCGGCTACGTTATTAGCGTGTTTCGGCGATGGAATTGCCATGGTCCAGGGGGCATCGATAAAGCAATGTCCCTGAACTTTTTAGAATTCACATGGTGTTATGGGAATGGTATTGAAACTTAGAAGAACCATCATCGTTGCCGTATTACTCGGTCACGATGCTTTATGATTCGCGAAGGTGATGAAGTAAAACGTACAGGTAGAATCGTTGAGTACCAGTCGACGAGCATTACTTGGAAGAGTTGTAAATGCGCTCGGTGAAGCAGGTCGATGGTGGTGAAACCTATCGTTAGCACAAAGTCACGTCCAATCGAAAGAGTTTGCACGAGTGTCATGACATCGTAGTACCAGCCATTAATGACTGGTTGTAAGGTAATCGACTCTACGATTCCAGTGGTAAAGGTCAGCGTGAGCTTAATTATCGGTGACCGTGAAACAGGTAAGACAGCAATCGCAATCGACGCAATCATCAACCAAAAAGGAAAGAATGTAACTGTATTTATGTCGCTATCGGACAAAAGGAAAGTACGGTCTGCTCGTTTTAGTACAGAAGTTACGTGAAAGTGATGCGATGTCATACACAACAATCGTTAACGCTGGAGCTTCGGCAAGTGCTCCCATTACAGTACATTGCGCCATATGCAGGTTGTGCAATTGGTGAAGAATGGATGGAACAAGGTAAGGATGTATTAATCGTAGTACGATGATTTGTCAAAGCACGCAGTTGCGTACCGTACAATGTCCTTATTATTAAGAAGACCACCAGGACGTGAAGCGTATCCAGGTGATGTATATCTACTTACATAGTGGATTACTTGAAAAGAGCAGCGAAAGTTATCTCGATGCCCTAGGTGGAGGATCACTTTACTGCACTTCCAATCATCGAAACACAGCTGGCGATATCTCAGCATATATCCCAACTAACGTTATCTCGATTACAGATGGACAGATTTTTCTTACAGACCGACTTATTCGCAGCTGGTGTACGACCAGCCGTAGACTCTGGTCTATCTGTCATCCCGTGTAGGTTCTAATGCACAGACAAGGCGATGAAGAGTGTATCTTCAACCTTGAAGTTAGACTCAGCACAATACCACAGAAAATGTTGTCATTCTCACAATTTGGTTCCGACCTTGATCCAGTCTACAAAGAAGATCTTAAGCCATGGTGCTAAAATTAACTGAACTTCTCAAGCAAGGACAATATCAACCATTATCTATGACAGAACAAGTATTATCCTTGTTCGCTGCGAAGAACGGTTATTTGACCGTGTTGAAATCGAAGATATCGCAAGCTTTGAGAAGAGTATCCACAGATACTTCAAAGAAAACGCAAAAAGACGTACTGCGATCGAATTGAAACAGAAGCAGTCATCAATGATGAACTACGTTCTAAGATTACGGAAGTGATGGATAAAGTAATCGAACAATACGTACTTGTTAAAGGGTAACTAAGATGGCACAATCTAGACAGGCTTTGCGTAGCAGAATTAAGTCTGTCAACTCCACCAAAAAGATTACAAAAAGCGATGGAGATGATTGCCAACGCAAAGCTTCTAAAACAAAGAAAAAAAGATGGAAGCCAACCGTGAATATGCACAACGTTTACAAGATACGGTCAATGATATTGTCGCAAACAACCAAGACGTTGAAAAGTAAGTATCTAGTATAATCATAACCCACATACAATGACGATTATCTTCTGTTCAGATTTAGGCCTATGTGGTGGATACAACCAGAATGTCTTTAAGTTAGCAAGAGAAACATTGGACCCTACTGACCCAGTATTCTTAGTTGGAACTGCAATCCATCACCAGCTAAAAGAAGCAGGATTTAATATCATCAATGAGGAACAAATCTCATCAGATAAAATCTCATTTGCGGATTTAAAGAAATGTGTTGAAGATGGTGTAGCACGCTATCAGGCAGGTGAAGTTGGTAAGGTACAGATCCTGTATACAAGATTTGTAAATACAATGACATTTACACCAGAGTTGGATGTGTTATTACCATGTACTATCAATCCAGATCAAAAGAAAGAAAAGACTGGAGAACACCAAGAAACACTATTCGAACCGGATCCATCTTCTATATTGGATAGCTTGATTCAATGATGATTACTGATGTAACGTATTCAGACTGGATGGAATCCACAACCGCAGAACAAGGAAGCCGTCGTGTAGCGATGAAGGCAGCTTCAGATAACGCAGATGAGTTAAGCACAACGCTCAAACTCGAATACAATAAGGCAAGACAAGCCGCAATTACCCAGGAAATAACGGAAATTGTTGGTGGCTCAAGTGCCGTATAGAAAGAAGCTAAAACAATGAGTGTTACAGGAAAAATTGTACAGGTCATTGGACCGGTCATTGATATTCGCTTTGACCCGGAACACTTACCTTCCATCAATAACGCAATTAAAGTAAAAATTGACGATCAGACATCAATGACCGCAGAAGTAGCACAGCATATCGGAGACGATGTGGTTCGCTGCATTGCGATGTCATCCACAGATGGGCTGGTTCGTGGCATGGAATGTACAGATACAGGGGCACCAATCGAAGTACCAGTTGGTGATGAAGTATTAGGACGTATGTTTAATGTACTTGGTGAGCCAATTGATGGATTAGGTGAGGTACACGCAAAACATAAATTACCAATTCATAGAGACGCTCCAACATTTGCACAACAACAGACAACCAGCGAAATCCTAGAAACAGGTATCAAGGTTATCGACTTACTATGCCCTTATTCTAAGGGTGGTAAGATTGGTCTGTTCGGTGGTGCTGGTGTAGGTAAGACAGTCTTAATGCAGGAATTAATCCACAATATCGCAATTGAGCATGGTGGACGTTCCGTCGTTGCGGGTGTCGGTGAACGTACGCGTGAAGGTAACGACATGTATCATGAAATGGAAGAATCTGGCGTATTAAAGAATACAGTTCTTACATACGGACAGATGAATGAATCACCAGGTGCGAGAATGCGTGTAGCACTATCCGCATTAACAATGGCTGAATACTTCCGTGATGAAGAACATCAAGACGTATTATTATTTATCGATAATATTTTCCGTTTTACCCAGGCAGGTTCTGAAGTATCCGCACTACTTGGCCGTATGCCATCTGCAGTAGGATACCAGCCAACCCTTGCGACAGAAATGGGTAGATTACAAGAGAGAATTACATCAACCGATCAAGGGTTCTATTACATCTGTACAGGCAATTTATGTGCCTGCCGATGACTTAACAGACCCAGCTCCAGCAACAACATTCTCACACTTGGATGCACGTCTTGTATTAGACCGTTCCATCGCTGCACTAGGTATCTATCCAGCGGTTGACCCATTAGGATCTTCTTCGTATGTTGGACCCACTCTGTCATTGGGGGATGAACATTATGAGGGTAGCTCGTCAAGTACAGCAAATCCTACAAAGATATCGTGAACTTCAAGATATTATCGCAATCTTGGGGTATGGAAGAGTTAGGCGAAGAGATGAAAGAAGATCGTCGCAAGAGCACGTCGTGTTCGTAACTTTCCTATCACAGCCATTCTCTGTTGCGGAACAGTTCTCAGGAATTCCGGGTATTTATGTGCCAGTCGCAGATACAGTTAGAAGCTTCAAAAGAAATTCTTGAAGGAAAAATACGATGATTTACCGGAAGCCGCATTCCTAAGCGTTGGAACAATCGAAGATGTTGTTAAGAAGGCAGAGTCACTGAAATGAGTATGATTCATTGCCGCATCGTAACACCACATGGTGTATATAAAGAGTTAGATACATCCATCCTAAACATAGAAACACAGGATGGTCAAAGAGGTATCTTACCTGAACATATGCCAATTGTGACAATGTTGCGAATAGGTAAGATGACAACAGTCGAATCCGGAAAACGAATGGAATATGCGGTGACTGAGGACTATTCCCACTTTAGAGATAACAAAGCTGAAATCATGGTCGACGCAATCGAAAATAAAAGATGAGATTGATGTCGAACGTGCAATCGCTGCGAAGATCCGTGCAGAACAACGTCTACAGTCAAATGATAAGAACGTCGATCAAGTTCGTGCAGAAATCGCATTAAAGAAAGCATTGAACAGATTAAACGTCAAAGGATAAAAGAAACAGATAGTGAAGACATTCTTCATTATCTGTTTTTTATATATGGTATGATAAGACCATCGAGGTAACAATATGATTAAAAAATACTATCAGTCACTAAATAGTTTATTGTATGGACCGTTCATGACACCACTTGTATTCCTAGTGTTCGCATTAGCGTTTTTCTATCAAAAAAAGGGAATTCAAGAATTACGTTATGCCATGATGGTAGGTACAGCTATTTTGGGTGTCATTCTAGTGATGTACTATACAAAGAAATTTAAAATATCACGGGCACTAAAATCCATTCGAAATATCGAAGAATACGAAAAAGGCGGTGTGATTGACCGCAGTTGGATCTTAAACGACCGTATGATTGCATGCATTGGATTAGACATGCATGAAGAATCCACAATGGATATCCAAGTCATGAAGGTGAAGAAGGATTGCATGGTAGGTTGACCATCTACCTCATAAATAAAGAAAAACCTTCTCACTAGGCTGCCGAGATAAAGGCGAAGCGAGAAGATTTGCAGGATACTTACAAAAGAGAAATCCAAATATCAAACTAGAAAATATTCAACCAGAAGGTAATGGTACATTACAAGATTTGGGCGCATTATAAATTAATCAAATATCTTAAATTCGTACTTGGTAATAACAATCATTATTTAAGTAGAAATCTTTATTTCTTCAATTAATATACTAGTACAATTCCTGAAACATGAAATAATCCAAGCAGAAACTGTGTTGAGTCCGTGAAGTAAAATACTAAATTTGTCGCAGTAAATGGAAGTATATAATATGAATGCATATACAGCAATTAAAATAATACGTTTCATGATATCCTCCTTTTGATATTAAAAATTGAAACATGTTATAAATATTAGTAGAATTTAAATTCTAATAGAATAACTAAAAATTAAGATACGGTAAACTTCAAATGAATTCTATAAATTTGTTTGAAGTTTATTTTTTATTATGTATTAGAGGGTGGATCCACTAAATTTAAATACTATTGTATAAAAAGTATTTGTAAATGGAACATTACTAACAAACTTAAATATTAAAAGAAACTAGATTTCCATTTACTCTCTACAGGAACAGATACAGTATCGTGATTGATACTCATAAAATACTTCTTATCCTTTGTTTGGATATAGTAGGAGTCAGTGTATTGAGTCTGTTCGTGTTCTAAAGTACCTTCTATATAAACTTTATCAAGGAAAATCTTCACAGAATGATCTTCATAGATTTCCATGTTGTAAGCACCATTTGAATTTGAATCCATCGCAAGATAGTGCCCTTTTCCTATAGAAATTGTTGCGTTAAACTGCATATAAAGATAAATACTAAAACAGATAGATGCAAATAAGATGAGTAAAAAACCGGAGATTAAAACCTTTGTGCTAGTTTTATGCATACGTTTCACCTCACAATTTTAAGAAATAATGATAAATAGTAGATGTATTGGTATCTTTAGTATATCGCTTTTCATAAAAAGAAGTGAATATTTGAAGCAAACTTCAAATATTTTCAAAATACATAAAATTTGAAGTATCTCAAATTTATTGATTCAATAATTCAACTTTTCTACGTTTTCCTTTGATAGTAAAATCTTCGAAAACGAGATAAAAATATCATCCTCTTTGCAAAGAATTGTAACAGTTGAGAAGCGGTCTTGAACTTCAAGTGTGCCAATTTCATCAAAGGAGAATATAGTACAAAGTGCACCGATGATATCTTTTGGACGAATCTTATCATTTCTTCCAGCACGAATGAGGATGTGCGTTACCTGTGTGGAAGGTGTCGCTTTCTTTTGGTATGGAATTGATAAATCAACAGGATGTGTATCTTGTAGTGTATATGCTTGACTATGCATGCGGATATACATACCTACTTCTGATTTCATATCTTCAGGTGTTAGTAATGAAATAGAAATGCCTTCATCACCTTGATGTGCAGTGCGACCTGAGCGATGAATAAATGTTTCAGTATCAATTGGAATATCATAATGAATTACATGGGATAGTTCATGAATGTCGAGACCTCTAGCAGCTGCATCTGTCGCAACCAATACACGAATATCACCTTTTACGAAAATCACTCATAATTGCGATACGTTTTCTCTCATCAAAATAACCAGAGAAAGCTGAACTAAGAATATTATTTCGTAGTAGTAGATCTGATAATTCGATTGCGGTACTACGATGGTTTACAAATACAATCGCTGATGTGATTGGTAGTGATTGTAAAAGAGATAATAATGTATCTTTTTTATTTTCTGTCTCAAGATAGTAAGAACTAATCTTTTCATTCACTGCTACACTTTCCTTGAAGTACCTCTTCGAATGGAGTATCAAAGTAAGTTTGAATTGTGTCATTTTTTGTGGCAGATAAACAAATTGTTTGAACACCTTGAATTTCTTTTCGTAATTGATTCACTTCTTCTGATTGGCCAGTTGAGTAAACTTGATCTGCTTCATCAATGATAAACAGAGATAAATTGGAAAGTTTGAAAGCTTCTTGGTTATATAAATCTAGTAATCGACCTGGTGTTCCGATGATGATATGTGGACGATGACGTAGTGCGTTGAGTTGTCGATCGGAATCCATACCACCAATTAACGTTACGATATGCACTTTCGTATAGGAAGCTAGTAGCTTTGCCTCTAATGAGATTTGAATTGCGAGCTCCCTTGTTGGAGCGATGATTAAAAACAGAAGTAAAAGTCATTACTCTCTTGAACCTGCTCAATCGCAGGAATGAGATAGGATGCAGTTTTACCACTGCCTGTTTTGGCTAAAACAAATAAACTTTTACCATCTTGAATCATTGGGATGACTGTTTCTTGAATTGGTAATAGAGAATGATAGCCCATTTCATTAAGGGCATTTTGTATAGAATTTGATAGTTTCATGGCTTAATCTTAGCACACATTGAAAAAACTGCTGAGATGTCATGCAGAGAATGGATAAAACTAGTACAATAATAGTGGAAAACTGGAGGGATAGCATGTTTCAGGATACTATAGCCGCAATCGCCACTGCAGATGCGATGGGAGCCATCTCCGTCATTCGTATTTCTGGTAGTGACGCAATTCAAATCGTTACCGACTTAACAGGCAAAGATTTTAGCGATGCCAAGGGATATACAATCCATTACGCAACCATCAAAGAAGGAAATGAATCTGTTGACCAAGTACTCGTCAGCCTTTTCCGTGCACCAAAATCATATACTGGTGAAGATGTTGTGGAAATCTCTTGTCATGGTGGCGTCTATATCACAAGAAAAGTATTGTCCCTCATTCTTGGTGCAGGAGCACGTATGGCACGTCGTGGAGAATTTACAGAACGTGCATTCCTTAGTGGAAAAATGGACTTGTCGCAAGCAGAAGGTATCAATGACTTAATTTGGGCAAAGGATGAAATTAACGCAAAGAGCGCAATCCATTCACTAAAAGGTTCTGTCGCAAAACTAATGCGACCATTGGAAGAAGATTTAACACAAATCATTTCGAATATTGAAGTAAATATCGATTATCCAGAATATGATGATGTACATCAATTAACCGAGGAGGAAATTCTTCCAAAGGCAGAGAAGTGGATTGATGATATTCATCAGATCATCGTAACAGCCCAACAATCTGCAGTGATTAAAGAAGGGATTAATACCGTTATCTTGGGTAGACCAAATGTTGGTAAGTCCTCTTTATTGAATGCGTTGTTAGAAGAAGATAAAGCAATCGTTACGGATGTGGCTGGAACGACAAGAGACCTTGTGGAAGGAACTGTACGACTAAATGGTATCACATTAAACTTAATCGATACTGCAGGTATTCGTAAGAGTGATGATGCGATTGAACAAATTGGTATTACCAAATCCTTACAAGCATTAGAAAAGGCACAGCTTGTGATTGTTGTATTAGATGGTTCTGAAGAATTAACGGAAGAAGACCAAGAACTATTAGAGAAGACAAAGAATCATAATCGTATTGTTGTATATAATAAGAAAGATAAGGATAGTATGCATGCAGGTATATCTATCAGTGCTATCCAAAAGGATATTACAGAACTAACAAATGCGATTGTGGAGAAATATCATAGTGAATATATCGCAGCCAATAGCGATACATTAAATAATGAAAGACAGATTGGTTATGCTTTGCAGGCAGAACAAGCAATGAACGATGCAGTAAATGCATTACATGCAGGTATGGAGCTTGACTTAGTAACAATCGATTTAGAAAAAGCGTGGACTGCATTACGACAGATCACTGGAAAGGCAGGCAAGGAAGATCTCTTAGATGAAATCTTCTCACGCTTCTGTTTAGGAAAATAAGATGAGTGAATTACATTATGTAGATACCCATTGTCATTTGATGGGAGAAGAGTTTCAAGAAGATTTAGAAGAAGTTATCGCACGCTGTAAAGAAAAGCATGTGGATAAATTAATGATTATTACACTATCACTAGAAGAAACAAAACGAGCAATCGAATTTGTTAAACGCAACCCAGAAAACTATAAGGTTGCGGCGGGTATCTTTCCAGAAGATGTGACAAAGATAGATGAAAAATACTGGAATGAATTTTGTGAGTTAGCCAAAGATCCAATGGTAACTGCGATTGGAGAGATTGGACTAGAGTACCACTGGGTTACAGACGAAGCTGAACGTGCAGTACAGCGTGAGTACTTCGCAAAGTTAATCGAACTTGCTAGAGAAGTAAATAAACCAATCTTGGTACATTCTAGAGATGCTATGCAGGATACCTTTGATATTATGAAGAAACATCACTGGAAGGGATTATTACATTGTTTCCCTGGTTCAAAAGAGATGGCAAAAGAATTTACGAAGTTAGGATACTATATCGCACTTGGGGGTGCGTTAACATTTAAAAACGCAAGACATGCTGTAGATGTAGTAGAGACTATCGACTTAAACTACTTACTCAGTGAAACAGATGCACCATACATGGCACCAGTTCCAGTACGTGGTACACGAAATGAACCATCCAATATTCCATACATTGTAGAAAAGATGGCAGAGATTCGAAATATTTCAGTTGAAGATATGGTTGCACAAATCGATGCGAACTGGACAAGGTTCCTGGAGGAAGCTGATGGATCGCATTCATGAGATAATCGTTGTGGAAGGAAGGCATGATACACAACAATTAAAGAAATACTTTGATTGTGAAACAATCGAAACTGGTGGCAGTAGTATCGATGATAAAGTCATTGAACAGATTCGCTATGCCGCAGGCACACGAGGTGTAATTGTCTTTACAGATCCAGATACACCAGGTAATCAAATTCGTAATATTATTAATCAGCATGTTCCTAACTGTAAGAATGCGTTTGTTGAGAAGCGTAATGCACGTACAGAGAAGAAGGTTGGTATTGAACATGCGGATAAAGATACATTGTGGAATGCATTACAGAATGTTGTAACTATCACTGATAAACCAAAAGGTAATTTAACGATGAGCGACTTATTTGAACTCGGTTTAAGTGGTCAATCAAACAGTGCGGAAATCCGACGTAAAGTTGGAGAATACTACCATGTTGGTGATGGTAATGCGAAAACCATGCTTGCAAGGCTAAACTGCATTGCGGTTTGCAAAGAGGAATTACGAGAGGTTATAGATAAATGAAAAAATTAATTTCAACACCGTCTCGCACAAAAGAGATACTAGATCAATTTGGATTACGAGCGAAGAAAGGATTTGGTCAGAACTTCTTGGTTGATCCAATTATCGTAGAACGCTGTGCTGAAATGTCACATTGCGAAGGCGCAGTTATCGAAATTGGTCCAGGCATAGGAAGTCTAACCGAGCAACTCGCAATGCATGCACAACACATACTTGCATTTGAGATAGACGAAGGTTTAATTCCAGTACTACAACATACTTTAGAAGACTATTCCAATGTAGAGATTATCTTACAGGATTTCTTAACATGTGATTTAGATGAAGTTGTACATGCATTAAAAGAAAAGTATAAAACTGTATCTGTATGTGCAAACCTACCATACTACATCACGACACCAGTACTATTTAAGATATTTGAAAATCCAGATATCTCCTATATCACGGTTATGGTACAGAAGGAAGTTGGTGACCGCTTTGTCGCAAAACCTAAGGATCCTGAATACAATGCCTTATCTGTAGAGGGACAATATCTATTCGATATCAAGCGTTTATTTACAGTACCAGGAAGATCCTTTAATCCATCTCCAGCTGTTGATAGTGTCATTATCCAATTCGCAAGAAAGAATAACGACGCAAGCAATGAAGAGATTCGAGATTTCTTCGAATTAGTACGTGCATGTTTCAAGCAGCGTCGCAAAACTATATACAATAATCTGAAAGAATATGTGGATGACGGTTCTAAGGCAACAGAGATACTAGAAAAGGCAAATATCCCTGTAAATAAACGTGCACAAGAATTAACCATCGATGAATTAAAACAAATTCATGAGGTCATGAAATGAAAGAGCGAGCATACGCAAAAATAAATCTGTGTTTAGATGTTGTAGGAAAACGAGAAGATGGCTACCATGATTTAAAAATGATTATGGTTCCGATTAATTTCTATGATGTTTTAGAAATGGAGTTTGCGGAAGAAACAACACTAGAATTGAATCGTGATTACTTACCTATCAACGATAAGAATACGATTATAAAGGCAATTCATATCATGCAGGAAAAGTATAATCTAAAAGACGAATTCTGCTGTCGTTAGAGAAACACATTCCTACAAGAGCTGGGCTTGCGGGTGGTAGTGCAGATGCGGCTGCAGCGATACGTATGATCAATCGTATGTGTAATCTACATCTTACAAAAGATGAGATGATTGCGGTTGGTAAAGAAGTTGGTGCAGATGTACCATTCTGTATCCTCAATCGACCTGCATTTGTGCAAGGGATTGGGGAGAAGATTACAACCTTCTCATGTAATCCAGATTTCCACTTACTACTGATTAAACCGCGCAAGGGTGTATCGACTGCAGAAGCCTTCCACATCGTGGATGAACAAGAAGGGATTCATCCAGATTGCAAGGCAATGCAAGAAGCACTAGAAAACAATGATTATGATGGTATCATCAGTGCCCTAGGGCAACTCGATGGAAAAATGCCGCAATGACACTTGTGCCAGAAATACGAAACGCAAAACAAGACCTATTGGAACTAGGCTTTGATGGTGTATTGATGTCGGGCAGTGGTTCAACTGTATTTGGTATTACAAAAGATGTAGAGTTATTAGATCGTTCCATTGATATATTAAAAAGAAGAGATACTTTGTTAGAAAGACAACAGTACATACACGATAAATCATGCTTGCATGAAATATAGGAGAAAAGAAAATGAAGAACGCAATTATTATGGCGGGTGGTAAAGGAACCCGCATGCACTCAGAATTACCAAAGGTATTACATAAGATTTTAGAAGTACCAATGCTAGGTATGGTCATCAATAGCTTGAAGAAGTCTGGTACAGAAAGAATTGTATGTGTTGTTGGTTATAAGCATGAAGAAGTTGAGGCTGCGATGGCGGGGAAGTGTGAGTTTGCTGTACAGGAGCCACAGCTTGGTACAGGTCATGCGGTTATGCAGGCACAACAACTCGCAAATGAAGAAGGTATCACTCTGGTCGCTAGTGGAGATACACCATGCGTGAAACCAGAAACATATCAGAAGTTATATGATTTGATTGGTGATGCAGACATGGCTGTATTAACTGCAGTTCCAGAAGATAACGACGCCTACGGTAGAGTGATTCGTAACGCAGATGGAACTGTAGAAAAGATTGTAGAGTTCAAAGATGCAAATGATGCGGAAAAGGCTGTACGTGAAATCAATACCGGTATCTATGCCTTCAATAATCAATCTCTATTTGAAGGACTCAAGCATTTGAATAATAACAATGCTCAAAATGAATACTATCTAACAGACCTTGTTGATATTTTAAAGAAATTAGGTAAGAAGGTAGTTGCGATTCAATGTGATGATTGGCAAGAAGTACAAGGTATCAATGGTAATGTAGAGTTAGCACACGCTGCAAAATACATGCAAGAGAGAATCAACACGGAGTGGATGAAGAAGGGTGTTACAATCTATGACCCTAACACAACATATATTGGACCAAATGTAACATTTGGAACTGATGTAATTATCCACCCTAATACATATCTCTATGGAGATGTAACTGTTGAAGATTACGCAGAAATTTTACCAGTACATGGTTAGAAGACACAAATGTTTCAAAAGCTGAAACAGTCGGACCATTTGTACGCCGTAAGGGTTGACGAATAGTTATAAAACATCTTTAATTAATAAGGATATAAAACATTCATATGGGAGAAGAGGAAAATCATGGTTAAGGAAACTGTCGTATTCGCTCTAACATCAAGCACCGATCTAGCAGCGTCTATTTGTAAGCATTTGGGATTACCTTTGGGTAAGATCAAGGTTGAACATTTTCGCAGATGGTGAGATTTTAGTCGAACCACAAGAATCTGTTAGAGGTCGTTCTGTTTTCATCATTCAGTCAACATGCAACCCAGTATCAGAACGTTTGATGGAAGTTCTTATCTGTATCGATGCATGTAAACGTGCAAGTGCGGGAGAAATTAACGTTATTATGCCTTATTACGGCTATGCTCGTCAGGATCGTAAAGCTAAACCACGTCAGCCAATTACAGCCAAACTAGTCGCTGACTTACTACAGATTGCTGGGGCTAATCGTGTTATTAATTTCGACTTACACGCTGCACAGATTCAAGGTTATTTTAATATTCCAAATGATGATATTACAGCTGTACCATTATTGGGTGCGTATTTTAAGAGTTTAAATATACCATCTGATGATTTAGTTGTTGTTTCTCCAGATCATGGAGGTGTTGTGCGTGCAAGAAAGTTAGCGGATATTCTTGACACGCCTATCGCTATTGTTGATAAGAGAAGACCTAAACCAAATATGGTTGAGGCACAAAATGTTATTGGTGATGTTAAGGACAAAACGTGCATCGTAATTGATGATATCTGCGATACGGCTGGATCGCTTGTGGCAGGATGTGAAATCTTAAAACGTCATGGTGCTAAGGATATCTATACCGGAATTACACATGGATTATTTTCACGTGATGCAATTGAGCGAATTGAGCAGTCGCCTATCAAAAGAAATGGTAATAACTGATACAGTTCCATTATCCGAAGAAAATAAATCAAAGACAACTAAAGTTAAAGTTCTTTCAGTTGCTCCAATTTTGGCTAAAGCAATTGAAGCTATTCAGACACACAAACCTGTATCTGATATATATGAAGGATATATGATGGAAAAATCGACGAATGTAGTCAATAAGAGTATTAAGGGAACTAATTCGTATCTAGAAAGAAAAATAAAAAGCTGTGTAAGTACTATAAACTAGTATTATCACAGCTTTTACACTCGTACTTGATGTTTAGAGATATAGATATGAATAGATTAACATTTCAATAATTATCTAATCAACTTTTGACTATTTGATCATAAATTCCTTCTGCATCTAATTTATATTTATGAATTAACTCACTAGCAGAAGCAGATTCCCAAACTGATCATAGATACCAATACGGTAAACCGGAATAGGAAGTGTATCACTTAATGCTTCTAGGACTGCAGAGCCTAAACCACCAATAATACTGTGCTCTTCCACAGTAACAATTTTTGGCCTTTCTAGCAGAAGAAATAATTAGATCTTTATCTAATGGTTTTTATGGTTGAAATATTAATAACCTCTGTACTTAGACCCAATTTATCAAGTTTTTTTGCGGCTTCAAGACATGGTGCAACTACTAATCCAGTAGTAATTATAGATAAATCAGTTCCATTCTTTAGTACAGTACCTTTACCGATAGAAAATTGATAATTATCTGAATTAACCTTTGGAACAGCATACCTTCCAAACGTATATAAACCGGACCGTTATGCATAGCGGCGGCACGTAGAGCCTGCTTTGTATCGATATCGTCGCACGGTGATGAGTACAAACCATATTTGGTAGAGTTCTCATAAGTGAGAAGTCTTCAATACACTGATGGGAAGCACCATCTTCTCCAACACTAATCCCAGCATGTGTTGCTGCAATTTTTACATTCAGGGTTAGGGATAACAAATACTATTTCTTATCTGTTCATATGCACGTCCGGCAGCAAACATGGCAAAAAGTCGAAGCAAAATGGAATGAATCCACATGTAGATAGACCAGCAGAGATGCCAATCATATTTGCTTCAGCGATACCACAATTAATATGCCTATTAGGGAATCTAAATAAATCTGTTTTTGTTGCGCCAGCTAAATCAGCATCTAGTACTACAATATTAGGTAATTCAATTCCAAGATTAACCAACTCTTCTCCGTAGCTTAGTCTGGTTGCTCGTCTATGCTCATAATAACTCTCTAACTTTTCTAATTCATGAAGAGCAGATTTATATTGTTCATCATTAGGTGCCTTACCATGCCAACCAACAACATTTTCCATAAAATGATATACCTTTTACCTTTTGTGGTTTTCATAATAATGGCAGTAGGTTTTCCTATTGTGTTTTTGCATTTAGAAATGCTTTTCTTAACTCGCAGAAATCATGTACCATCCACCATTAGAACATTAAAATTAAAAAGATCTAAATTTATCGTCAATAGGATAAGGGCTATTAACTTCCTCTAATGTGCCATCTATTTGAAGGTTGTTATTATCAACAATAATTACCAAATTATCAAGATGTTTTTGCCCCAGAAAACATTGCTGCTTCCCATACTTGTCCTTCTTCGCATTCTCCATCTCCTAACAAAGTGTATACTCGATAATCTTTATGTTTAATTTTAGCAGCCAATGCCATTCCAACAGCTACTGAAACACTCTTGCCCCAATGAGCCGGTGCTCATATCGATTCCTCGTAAATAATGCATTGAAGGGTGACCCTGTAATCGTGAACCAAGGGTACGGAATGTTCTGAGTTCAGAACGATTGAAAAACCTTTTCTGCCATTGCTGAATATAAACCCGGTGCGGAATGTCCTTTTGATAAAAACAAATCGATCACGGTTTATCATCCTGTGGATTTAAAGGGTTAATTCTTAATTCCTCAAAAAAATAAATAAGCAAGTAAATCAGCTGATGAAAGTGATCCACCTGGATGACCGGATTTACCATAATATACTGCGGTAATAATACCTTTGCGAATCTCAAGTGCATGTTTTTTTAAGTTCAAGATTATTCATGTGTTCCTCTCGTTAGAAAAAGCCAATCTTATTATGATTGGCTTTCAAAAATTACTTATCTGCCAAAACGACTGGTGTTGATTTGTATCCAACTCCCATACGATCGATTCCCTATATCGATAAGTTTAAAGAAATGTTCTTGTGTTCGAATTCCTCCAGAGCCCTTCACTTTAATCTTACCTACTCCGGCTTCCATCATTAGAGCAACAACTTCTTCTGTCGCCCCTACAGATTGACCACCTGTATAGAATCCAGTTGAAGATTTAATAAAGTCTGCTCCTGCATTTACAGCACATCTAGTACCATCTTTAATTTGTTCTGGAGTTAAGGAATCTGTTTCGATAATAACTTTCACCTGTGTACCATATTTATGACAAACATCAACAACTGCTTTGATATCAGCAGTAACAAAATCAAGGTTACCACTCTTTAGCTGGCATAATTTGCAACAATATCTAAATCTGAATTTTATACTTTGAGCAGTATAGTTCAGCTTGCATGGCTTTTTGATTCAGTTGTTGATAAACCAAACGGGAAATCACACACAACACAGATTCCTGTTTCAGTTCCTTCTACTAGTTTTGATACAATATCTAAGGAAGCGGGATTAATACAGATAGCAGCAGCCATATGCAATGCCTTCTTTCGTGTGTTGTATGATTTCTTCTTGAGTAAATTCTGGTTTTTAAAACTGAGTGATCGATATAACGTGCTAATTCTTTAGAATTCATTTCAACTGCCTCTGGTTTCATTTAATTTCTCCTTTAAGTATTAATTGTTACATACATATCATGCTTATAATATAGAATTAAAAATTTGCGTTGTCAAGTACAAATAAATAAGAATAATAAAATGCTTTTCAAGCAAATATTTTTAATAAAAAAATAATGTATAATTATAAATGTAATAAATGTTATAAACATTTACGAGGTATAATAATGAAAAATCAGACTTCAAAGATGTAGTAAATATGGAATTATCATCAAATATTCCAATATATGAACAATTAGCCAATTTTATTAGGATTCAAATTCAGACAGGTTATTTTTAAACCTGGAGAAAAAGTTATTCCTGAAAATGATTTATGTGATTTATTATCTGTCAGTCGTACAACGGTAAGACAAGCGATGGAAAAATTGGTGGATGAAGGCTTGATTATTCGGTATCGTAGAAAAGGTTCCTTTATTGCGGATTCTAAATTAAAAAGATCAATTAACTCACTGTATAATTTTAGCCAAAAACATGAAAGAGCTAGGTGCGGACCCATCTTCAATTGTAATAAAGAAGGGAATTGAGGAAGCGACTGAAGAGGTTTCAAGAAAAATTACAATTACCAGCCACTGCAAATAAAGTTTTTATCTAGAGAGATTAAGATGTGCGGATAATAAGCCGGTACTTCTAGAAAAAACATATATCCCATATTACTTATGCACAGGTATTGAATTTATAGATTTTTGAAAAAGCATCCCTGTATGATGCGTTAGTTCAAATTTATGCCTTGAAAATTAACAAGGCTATTGAAACAATATCTGCAGTACTCATTCGCGAGGAGGAGGCGAAACTGCTGAAGTGTGAAAAGAACGTAGCTGGTTATAAAATATCTCGTATTTCCTACTTAGATACAGGATTTATATGAGTATACAACTTCAATTACGAGAGCAGATATGTGTGAGTTTCAATTTGAATTATATAAAAACCCACAAAAAAATAGGGAATCATCAAACATACAAAGAAATATAAGCTTAAAATAGGATAACCCAAATACAAAAAGGTTATGGTCATCTACTGTTATGCCATAACCTTTTAAGTGTGTGCCAGACATGGCATATATCTTGGAGGTTGAAAGGTACCTCTAACCAAGGGATGTAGTCCCTAAGGTTTAGCCGAATTCAAGGGTGTCCATCGTGAGGTGGAATCTGAAGGAAGAACTAGGCAAACTGCTGGCCCGAGGGTCACGAATCTCAATTGAGGCCACTCATGCGGATAAGCGTACACTACAACGTAAAGTCCAAATAACTACAATAGTATGATTGGTAAATGAGGCGGGTAGATGGCAGGAAAGATGTATGTCTTACTCTGGGAGGTCTTATCAGTGTCAAAGATGAGGTAGAGAACGCTACGCAGTCGACAGGCATAGTAACAACGAATGATAAGAAGTCAGCAGAGGCCATAGTAGTCCGAAAGGATGAAGGGCCGAACAGAACTTAAGTTTTACGAGTTTCAAAATTGTATGACCGATTCCTCGAAACAGTTTGTGCTGTCCCAATGATGGACTTAAGACTGGGAATGGTCAAGCGAAGGAAAGGAGAAAACAAACTGTGACAACGAAACTATTGGAGGAAATCCTAAGTAAGGAGAATCTGGAAAAGGCATGTATTGCCGTAGTTAGAAACAAGGGCGCCAGTGGGATTGATGGAATGAAGGTAGATGAACTCAAAGGGTACATATGCGAGCATGGCGAGAGTATCACACAAAAGATACAACAAAGGAAGTATAAGCCGCTAGCAGTCAGAAGAGTACAGATACCAAAATCAGACGGAACCAAAAGAGACCTTGAGATACCTGCGGTAAAAGATAGATGGATACAACAAGCAATCTATCAGGTGCTGAATCCGAAGTTTGAAGAAGTATTTTCAGAATATAGTTACGGATTTAGGCCAAGAAGAAGTTGCGAGAGTGCAGTCATCAAAGCACTAGAGTATATGAACGATGGATATGATTGGATAGTCGATATGGACTTATCGAAGTTCTTCGACAACGTTAATCAAGACATCCTCATGATATTGGTGCATAAGGTCATCAAAGACCCAGATACAGAATCCCTTATACGGAGAATACTGCAAAGTGGAGTAATGGTAGAAGGTGTATTCCAAGAAACCAAGATTGGAACACCACAAGGTGGTAACCTCAGTCCTCTTCTAGCAAACATCTATTTAAATGAATTGGATGTGGAACTAACGAAACGAGGATTAAGATTTACAAGATACGCAGATGACGTCATCATATGCGTAAGAAGTGAGGTGGCCGCCAACAGAGTCATGCGTACTGTAACAGAATGGCTTGAGAAACATTTGAGAGTCAAGGTGAACATGACGAAGACAAAGGTGTGCAGACCAAATGGTCTAAAATATCTAGGGTACTCATTCTTTCAAAGAAATGGATGGAAACCAAAACCACACATTAAATCAGTGGAGAAGTTAAAAGCAAAACTGCATGAACTAACGATACGCAGTAAGTCTATCTCGATGGAAAGCAGAATAGCGAAAATCAATTCAGTGATAAGAGGATGGGTAAACTACTTTCGGATATGTGAAATGAAAACAGTATTAAGAACAATCGACAAGTGGTTGAGAGTGCGTATCCGATGTGCATATGGAAACAGTGGAAGACCATACAAAAAGAAGAAGAGCACTCATGATACTAGGAGCACCAAGATGGCTGGCGGAGGGACTTTCGAACTCACGCAAAGGCTGTATGGCAATCGCCAAAGGTGGACTAGGGTCATTAATCAGTGCGAAGATTCTAAAATTAAAAGGTCTGTTATCACTAACAGACCACTACCATGAAGTGCATAGTTATTAAGTTGTGAACCGCCGTATACCGAACGGTACGTACGGTGGTGGGAGAGGTCGGAAGTTTTTAAAACTCCCTAAAACTTCCTCCCTACTCGATTATAGAAAGAATTATTTGCTTAGTTTTCGATAAAAAAATTTTTATTCCTTCTTGTTCTGAGATTCTCAAAATATCATGAAGTAAATCGTCAGGAAAGTTTAAATTTTTTCTATTGTATATTCTAGACCGAGTTGTGCATACTTACTGACACCAAGATTGTGATATTTTAGCAGTTCAACTCGTTTTACTGAATCTCCAAGTGAACGAATGAATTTGAATCGATTTCGTATGTCATTAAGGTCAGAATTCAACCCAGGGACTACAATCAGACGAATCCACATATCTTTGCCAAGTTCAGCTATTTTCTTTGCATTTTCAAGGATTAGATTGTTGGTTGAACCCGTACAATGCAAATGGGAGAAACTATCAAAACATTTTATATCAAACAAGACAAGATCAATTTCCTCTAATACTTTGGATAGTATGTGCCATGGTATATTTCCAGCTGTATCGAGTGCAATATGAATGCCTTCTTTTTCGAAGTAAAAAGCAGTTTCTATTATAAAAATCAGCTTGTAATGCTGCTTCACCACCAGAAAATGTAACCCCTCCATGTGATATTTCGTAAAAGACTTTGTCTCTAAGCAATTGATTAGCCAAGTCATGAGTATTCCAAATTTCGCCAATTTTTTCAAAAGCATTAAATGGACAGGATTCTATAATGGGGAGCCCAGTCTAGAATCTTTTCTATTAATATTAAGGGAATTATTTGATAACGAAAATTGCTCCATTAGATTTACTAATGCATTCACCGCATTGATTACATCGGGAGGAATAGAACATAACTTTTTGATTAGGGGAAATAGTTTCTGGATTTGCACACCATTTACAATTTAAATTACAGCCAATACAAAAACTGTTGAACGGATACCCGGGACCATCCTTTGTAGAATAGTTTTTGTATTTTTGATATGATACCAGTATGCATATATCCTCCTAAAATTCTAATTCCACTTGTTTTTCTGTACGTGCAATTATAGCTTCTGTGCCTCTGCCATGAGGGAGACAAATTGTGCACAGTATCCAGCGACTCGAACAATTAGATCACGGTTATTATCAGGATCCTTTTGAGCTCTTCTTAACTCGTCAGTAGATAAAACATTAAACTGATTGTGATAGATACCTTTTGTAAATACATGCTTCAAGGAATGCAACAAACTTTTCTAAATTCTCATCTCCTGACAATGCACCTTTAGAGAAACGCATATTTAATAATTGACCAGTCGCAACTTTCATGTTTGGAAGTTTGGAAACAGAGTTAATTACAGCAGTTGGACCGTTTATATCTGTTCCTTTGCGTTGGAGAACAACCTTCGTTTAATGGGCTTCCTGCATATCTGCCATCGGGGTTGCCCTCTACATCTAGACTGTTTGGGACATAGGATGTAATATTACTTGTCGACATCGTATAACAAGATACATCCTTCCCTTTCCGTAACGAGCCGTTTTTATAATTTGGTAGTAGCTTTAAATATGAATGAAATACATCTACGACAATATTATCAACATAATCATTATCATTGCCAAATTTTGGAACATCTAGGACCATCTTGCGAATCTTAAGATTATCTGAACCATCCCAGTTGGCATTGATTGCAGACATTAGTTGGTCCCATGTAATCTTCTTTTCTTCATAAATTAATTTCTTTATAACAGCTAATGAGTTACCAACAATAGATGGTCCAATATTTGATTGAGATATAATGTCATATTTACAACCACCTTGCTTCAAAGTCATTCCCTTTTTCCATACAATTATCAATAAAACACGAAGCAAATGGGTCGGCATCATAAATGACTAAAGAATTATCACAAATTGTATCAGATTGAACTGCTAAACTGAATAAAATTTTAAAGTAGTTTCCATGCAGACCAAAGTGAATTATAATCTGGATATTCTGGCATTAAAATCAATTAATTTGGTTTTGTTTTTGGATCTAAACCATGATTTAAAACAATTTCTAAAACCTTTCCCAGTTGACATAGGGTCATGCCTGTAGCACGATGTCCATATTTACCGACTCCAGTTTCCACACATCCAATAGGACAATAATCTAAGGCATCTTCATGACTTACGCCTAAAGATTCTAAGCCTGCAGCTACAATTTCATCATTAAACATGGAAGGCATTCCACATCCTGTTCGAATAAGTTTTGCTGCCAGTCTAGTTAGAGAGTGTGGAGTGACTTTGCTATATCGCATTGAGAAATTTGGCTCTGCCAAAGCAGTAAAGATTCATTGCTTCAATGCAAAGATAGGATAGGTCGTTTGTTCCATCAGAACCATCTGGTTTATATCCGCCAATAACCAAGTTTGAATATAAAGGATATCCTTGCGAGAACTTGGTAGTGCCCATATGCACGGACCTTATTATTCGAACTATTCATTAAGAACATATGGGTAATTAATTCAAGGGGCTTTTTCCTTTGAAATAACGGCTTCATTTAAATCGTGCTGATAAATATCATGCATATACTGATCGAATCTGCCATAACAGAATGAGTGACCATTTGATTCGACTCATCTGCAGCATGTGTACCATATACGCAACTTCGCAACCCTCCCAAAAGACCGAATAGGTTTGCTCCATCATAGAGCCTGCCATAGTAGCCATTTCTAGTAGTTCTTCCCTACGTTTTAAATTTGTTTCTTGGGAAGCTAATTGGTTAAGCAATGCAGAGTATCGTTTAAAGAAATTGAGTGCACCTTCAAGCGAAATAGCAACAGATTCAAAGAAAAATTTTTGTTCATCAGTATATATAGGAGAGAGCATTTTCTCGCGTGCCTCATTAGCAATTGCTCTAAAACCTTTACCTAATACCATTTCATATTTTGGGACAATGTGGCCATCTCCAGAATTTGAAATTCCACCTAAGTGTAGAGCACCTTGTTGGGAAGAGATTTGAATAGAATCTGTCAGATTGGCTTTTACTTTATCTTCGTGGGTATGTCCATGCCAATAATGATGAATTGAATATAGATTTCTTTTCACATCTTCGGAACATTGGAAAACATCTCCAGAACGTTTGTCAAAAGCAACAGCTCCATTAGTTCCATCTAATTCATTAATTACCCAGTCAATAGAATATTCAGGAAATACTGGTGCCGCAAAAATTACTCGAGGCTTGATTACCAAAAAATAAGACTATCTGGTTCAATATATATCGTCATATTGTTTAGTGTATGAGCAAATGCTTTGGCTTTACGCAAAATATATGGTTGATTCTCGTTTGCTTAAAACTTTCCGCATACAATACAGCTCGTTCACTGCAAATACTCGCGACGCGATTTGCCATCTTTTGTTGAAGACGGTCGATACGTTGTAAGTCAATATCGTCATTTTGTGGAATAAATTCAAGAAATTTTTCATAATTGGTCTCCTATATAAATATCATAAGATAAATGTATGATAGAAACAATACATATGATTATTTTTAAAAAGTTACAAATGTAAAATAGTGTTAATTAGATATAGGAAACATATTGAAAAAAATATACATATATACAAAAATAATGAATATATCTAATAAAAATGATTTTTAAAAAGTATTGATTTCTCATAAACTTTTAAAATATAATAAATGTATCGTACATATCATGCAAATTAAAAGATACAATAGTTTTATTTAACAGAGGTGAATATGAAATACCTAATATTAGTTAGCCACGGATTGATGGCTGACGGACTTTATGACACGTTAGAAATGTTTGTAGGCAAAAATGATACGATTATCAGTTGTGGTTTGCTAAAAGATATGAGTGTTGACCAATTTTTCAGAAAAATTTAAAACAAAAATCTCAAAAATCAATAAAAATGAAGATGAGATAATCTTGCTGGCTGATATAAAGGGTGGATCCCCATTGACAACAGCAATTGCAGTATTAGAAGAGACGGACTTACTATCAAAGGCAGCATTTTTATGTCGGAATGAACTTGCCGATGGCACTGAATGCAGCATGCTATAAAGATATATATTTAGGTGGGCAATTACAAAGCGCACTTTATGGAAGGTTCTACACCTTACTATTATTGCTTTGGAGACACTTGTACTATCGAATTGGTAGAGGATATTTAGGAGGTATTATGTCTATATCATTTATTAGAATTGATGATCGTATCATACATGGGCAAACTGTTTTACGTTGGATGAATGAGTTTCCGTGTACTGGAATTATTGCTGTTAATGATGCGGCTGCAAATAATCCTATTATTGTATCTGCATTCAAAGGGGCTAGCGATAAGAAAAACTTTTATTTGGACAAAAGAACATTTTAAGCAGAATGCAGAAAAAGTTTTAGGAGTAAAGATCAATATTTTCTAATTACAAGAAATTCGATTGATATGGCGGAGCTGTTAGTGGATTTTGGGTTTGATTCTCCAGTTAAGAAAATTTATGTAGGACCATGCCCGGATAGACAAAAATACAGTTAAGATTGGAAATAACCAGTCATTAACCCAAGAGGAAGCTGTAGCGTTTGAAAAACTTAGCAAGGCAGGCTGCACAATCGACTTTGCTTTAGTGAAAGAACTAAGTATTGGTGATTGGGAGAAGCATCGCGCAAAAATTTGGGTTTTGAGCGATAGGAATTATTATTTAACATTTAAATAAAGATTAATTTGTTACATATTTTATCATACAAAATTTCATAATTATATTAAGGAGAAAAAATATGAGTATCTCAATTGTTCAAGCGGCCTTATTAGGGTTTATTTGCTTTGTTTAGCATCTTTACCGAGAATGGGCGGAACGGTTTTAGGAAACTATACATTTGGTAGACCACTTGTTGGTGGTTTAATTTGTGGCATCATTTTAGGTGATGTGCGCACAGGTATTATCGTCGGTTCAGCAATTCAAATTGTATATATTGCTTTAATCACACTGGCGGAGCAATGTCAGCAGATGTACGCGCAATATCGTATGTTGATGTACCATTATCAATCATTGCAGTAAATAATATGGGTCTGACAGGTTCAAATGCAACTTCAATGGCAACTGCACTTGGGTCTGCAGTTGGCACTTTGGGGACAGCGTTAATGTACGGAACAGCCACAATGAATTTGATTTGGCAATCAGTAGGTTGGAAGATTTTAAAAAGAAGGTCATCTAAAGCGTTTGTATATGGTAAAATATGGGGTCTCCCATGGATTTCGCATATCATATGTTCCTTTTATCCCGGTCGTCATTATTAATTATTTTGGATCTGAAATGGTCACAGTTATTCAGAGTTATTTGCCAATGGATGGCATTGTTATGAAGACATTGTTTACATTAGGAAGTCTATTGCCAACGGTGGGTATTGCAATCTTACTAAAGCAGGTTGCTAATAAACCAATTGATATTTTAATTTTCCCTATTTGGATTCACTTTATCGAAAGTAATGGGATGTAATCTTGTAGCGGCGGCTATTGTTGGTGGGTTTGTTGTCTGGATTTATTATCAGATTCGAAATGTTAGATATTAAAAAGACTCAATTAGCTACAACTGCTAACTCAGTGGTTGAAGAAGAGGAGGATATCTAAAATGAAAAAGCTCTCAAAGAAAACATTAAATAAGTCTTTCTGGCTATGGTTCTACGGAAACTTAACATGCTTTACATATGAGCATATGCAAACATTTGGATATATGTGCTCAATGTTACCACTGATAGAGGAATTATATGATTCAGAAGACGAACAAAGAAAAAGCGTTAACAACATATTCGGCGTTTTTAATACTGAGCCACAACTAGGTGGCTCGCTAGTAGTTGGTGTTACTGCCAGTCTTGAAGAAGCTCGTGCAAATGGTGATGGAGTTGATGGTGATACGATCAATGGCATTCGTGCAGGTTTGATGGGCCCTCTTGCAGGTATCGGTGATTCAATTGTTGTGGAACTCTAATCCCTATTTTACTAGGTGTTGCATTAGGTTTATCAACAAAATGGTAGTCCTGTAGGTGCATTATTTTATATCATTGCTTGGAATGTGATATCAATGTTTGGTATGAAGTATATTTACTTTACGGGTTATCGCTTAGGTGAAAAAGCTATTGCAGTATTAGTTGGTGAAAGCTCAAAGGCGTTACGTGAGGCAATTGTAATGGTCGGTACAATTGTAATTGGATCAGTTGCAGCATCGTGGGTAAATATTACAAGCTCTTTAGAGATTGTTAAAGCAACATCAGATAGTCCTGCGGTAACTCTACAATCATCATTAGATAGTATTTATCCTGGAATTTTAAATATTGCTTTTTGTCTTATTGTGTTGGTGGTTAATGTCGAAGAAAAAGATATCACCTGTTATGACAATGTTAATAATTGCAGTCATTGCATTTCTGGGTGTCTTGGTCGGATTCTTTGACCCAGGATTATCGTATTAAACTAAAATAGCTCCAAAATAGCATACCTATGCAAGTATGCTATTTTTTTAAGTATCGATTAGCACATTAAGTAGGAGTGGGCAAGAAAACTAAATGAAAGAGAATTATATGAAAAATAAATTACGAAGATTTGCTCAATAAAAATTTTTATAGCTTTTCAAACATAAAGGTCATATCTTCAAGTATTTAGAATTAATACAACTATAAAATGAGGAGAGCATTATGATAGATTTACATATGCATTCAATATTTAGTGATGACGGATTTTATAGACCGGAAGAGTTAATTAAAATGTGTATAAGTAATCATCTCGAATATATTGCATTAGCAGATCATAATACAATTGCAGGTCAACATGCATTTTTACAAAGGCGAAAGAGAATCATCTATATGCAATACCTGCAATTGAAATTGATTGTGTTTGAATGAGTTAATTTGCATGTATTAGGATATGGAATTGATTATCAAAGTAATAAATATAAAGAAATTGAAAGCAACATTCGTAAACAAATAAAGAAGCGTATCAGAAAGACGTCTAGATAAATTATCCCGAATAGGTTTAAAAAATTAGTGAAAAAGAGATTGTTGAAAGAATAAACAATCCATATTGGAGAGTCTTGGACACCAGAATTAATGGCAGAGATTATTTTTAGAAAAGAATGAATATAAAAATTATGCGATTTTAGAGCCATACCGTGAAAACTAGAATAAGAGCGAATAATCCATATGTAAACTTTTATTGGGACTTTTTCTCAAGGAAAGATATGCTTTGTTCCGATGGAGTTACCTAGCGCTAAAAGATATTATAGAGATAATTCATAGTACAAAAAGGAAAAAGCAGTTATAGCGCATCCTGGTGTGAATATACAGAGAAAATAGAGTTATTATATTCTTTGAAAGAATTAGGAATTGATGGAATAGAGGCATATAGTAGTTATCACACGAAAGAACAATCTGAATTCTATGATGGATACGCAAGAAAAACAACTTAATTATTACATGTGGGTCGGTTTTCATGGAAGAACAAAACCCTACAATTCAACTCGAAACCATAAGTTGACTAATACAACAAGATAAACGACATGAAAAAGCATTATTTCAGGAATAAAATGCTCAGAACGGATAAACCGTTCTTTTTGTTCGTACAATGTTCTTAATTAGAGCTTTGTTACGTTGGAAGCCTGTGGTCCACGATTAGACTCTGTGATGTCGAAGCTTACTGCAGCGCCTTCATCAAGTGTCTTGAATCCTTCACTCTGAATTGCTGAGTAATGAACGAAAACGTCCTTACCTTCATCAGTTGTGATGAATCCGTAGCCCTTTTCAGCATTAAACCATTTTACCTTGCCTGTTGCCATTGTGCCTTTGAATCTCCTATTCTATGATACGGAAGTAAATCCTGTATTCTCTATTATGATATACTGGCAATGTTAAAAACACAAGATTTATTTATGTAGACCGCATGAATAAAGGAGATAGAAAAGATTTCAAACAACATAAAAGATATATTCTGTGTCTTTGCAAAAATGTACTTTCAACGTATAATAATACCGATAACAGCAATGAAAAGAAGAGTACATTTTCTTAGAAATGTAGAGAGCATGTGGTAGGTGAAAACATGCATGAAGGGGAAATGGAACATGGTCTTGGAGCTGGTCATGCGAAGAGTGTGACCCGGAGACGTCCGTTACAACGAAGAGAGGCAGATGATTGATTCATCCGCAAGACAAAGGTGGTAACGCGTGCAAGACGTCCTTTCATTTGGGATGTCTTTTATTTTGAGGAGGTACGCAAAAATGGAAAACAAAAAACCGTATTACATTACAACCGCAATCGCATATACATCAGGAAAACCACATATCGGAAATGTTTATGAGATTGTACTAGCAGACGCAATCGCTAGATTTAAACGTGCAGAAGGCTATGACGTACGTTTCCAAACAGGAACAGACGAACATGGTCAAAAGGTAGAAGAGAAGGCAAAGGCTGCAGGTAAGACACCAAAACAATTCGTAGATGATGTCGCAGCAGTCATCAAACAACAGTTTGATGTTATGAATACTTCTTATGACTACTTCATTCGTACTACAGATGAATCACATGAAAGACAAGTACAGAAGATCTTCAAGAAGTTCTATGACCAGGGTGATATCTATAAGGGATATTATGAAGGTTTATATTGTCAAGAAGATGAAGCCTTCTACACAAAGAGTCAGTTAACAGAAGAAGGTAAGTGCCCTGTTTGTGGTGGAGAAGTTGTACCGATGAAGGAAGAAGCTTACTTCTTTAAGATGAGTAAGTACGCTGACCAGTTGATGAAGTATATCGATGAACATCCACACTTCATTCAACCAGAAAGTCGTAAGAATGAAATGGTAAACAACTTCTTAAAACCAGGATTACAAGATCTTTGCGTATCACGTACATCCTTTAAGTGGGGAATTCCAGTAGAGTTTGATCCAAAGCACGTTGTATATGTTTGGATTGACGCATTATCCAACTATATTACAGGTCTTGGATATGATACGGATGGAAATCATGGTCAACTCTATAAGAAATACTGGCCTGCTGATCTTCATTTGATTGGTAAGGATATTATCCGTTTCCATACTATTTATTGGCCAATCATGTTAATGGCATTAAATGAACCATTACCAAAACAGGTATTTGGTCACCCATGGTTATTGATTGGTGATTCTAAGATGTCTAAGTCACATGGTAATGTTATTTATGCGGATGACTTAGTGAAGTTATTTGGTGTAGACGCTGTTCGTTTCATCATGTTACATGAGATGCCATTTGCGCAAGATGGACATGTTACATATGACCTAATGATTGAACGTATAAACAGTGATCTTGCGAACAATTAGGTAACTTAGTGAATCGTACAATCTCCATGCAGAATAAGTACTTCGGTGGCGTTGTAGCGAATCCAAATGTTAGTGAACCAATTGATGATGAACTGAAGGAAATGGCTACTGGCACAGTGAAGAAGGTTATCGAGAAGATGGATGAACTCAGAGTGGCTGACGCAATCCAGGATATCCTTGATTTATTCTCTAGATGTAACAAGTATATCGATGAGACAACACCATGGGCACTTGCAAAGGATTCCGATAAGATTGAGCGTCTTGCGACTGTTCTATATAACTTATTAGAATCTGTACGTATCGCAGCTGTATTGATGGAACCATTCTTCCCAGAGACATCCAAGAAGATCTTAGATGACTTAAATACACAGCAAAGAGACTTCGAAACAATCTCTGAATTTGGCAAGCTTGAAACTGGTATCCACGTTGCAGAGAAGCCAGAAATCTTATTTGCACGTATTGATGAAAAAGCAATTCAATCTAAGATTGATATGATCAATGAAATCAATGCGAAAGCACGTAAGAAGGAAATTGAAAAGAAGCCAACGGTTACGGTAGAAGACTTCCAGAAGATTGACCTGCGTGTTGGTAAGGTTCTTTCTTGTGAAAGACATCCTGATGCGGATAAGCTCTTCGTTCTAAAAGTAGACCTAGGTGATGGTGAAGTACGTCAGATTGTTTCTGGCTTAGCACAAAGCTATACACCAGGACAAGTCATCGGCAAGAGTATTGTAATGATTGCTAACCTACAACCAACAGTCATCCGTGGTATTGAATCACAGGGTATGTTACTAGCTGGTAAGGAAGAAAAGACAATCGGACTTGTTGAAGTCAACGGCTTAACTCCAGGCACAAAAGTTCAATAATCACTAAACCTGTATCGGGAATCTCTTGATGCGGGTTTTCTTTTGTTTCGGAATATGAAAATCAAACATATAATAGATATGGATTAAGAAAAGGAGAAATCTTCCATGGTCACCATTCACGAAGCAAAACAATCAGACATAAAAAGACTATTAGAATTATCTTTGATGTGGGAAAAAGAAGATAGTTGTTATGGGTATCGAGCCAATACAGAAGATGACTTTCAAGATTGTTATATCCTAGCAGCGTATGATGATGAACTGATAGCTTATATTTTTGGCAAAGAGGAAATACAAGATAAACAAACAAGTGTGATAGATAAAAACATGCATTACTTTGAGATAGAAGAACTTTATGTACATCCATCTTATCGCTCAAGTGGGATTGGGAAAACAATTGATGGAAAGCCTTGAAAAAGAACTGAAGAAAAAAGGGCTGGAAATGATGATGTTAAATACTGCTACAAAGAATTGGAAAGCAATCATGCACTTTTATATTGATGAAATAGGGATGAATTTCTGGAGTGCAAAATTATATAAACGTCTATAATCCATTTGGATTCAAGCAATGTGATGTATAATACAAACAAGGAAGAAACTTATGGAAAAATTTGCAATCGTAACAAGATTCGACGACCAATCAAAACAGATTGGTGACAAAATCAAACAAGTATTACAAAGTTATCAATATGAATATAACCAAGAAAATCCAGATACAGTATTTGTGGTTGGTGGAGATGGAACCTACATCAAAGCAATTCATGATTACATGGAACGCATACCAGATGTGAAAAGTTCTTAGGTCTACATACAGGAACACTAGGTTTTTTTACGGATTATCATGATAATGAAGTTGATGAATTACTAAAGATGTATTTATCTGGGAAATATGAAATTAGTGAATATCCACTACTTGTCACAGAAGTAAATGGAAATGTTTACCATGCGGTAAATGAAATCCGTGTTGAGAATATTGCACGTACACAAATCTTAGATGTTTATCTAAGTGATGAATATTTAGAGACATTCCGTGGTACGGGTATGTGTGTATGTACACAACTTGGCTCTACTGCATATAATCGCTCTTTAGGTGGAGCTGTGATTCAAGAGGGATTAGATTTAATTGAGCTTTCCGAGATTGCAGGCATCCATCATAGTAAATCGCGTTCACTGTATGCGCCGATTGTATTAAGTAAAGATACGAAAGTAAAGTTAAGTTCTGAAAGCTTTGAAAAAGCAATTCTTGGTGTAGACTCTGATGTGTATCCAATTGATGATATGAAAGAGTTTGAGATTCGCGTTTGTGATCAAAAGCGTGTACGCATGATCAAAGGAAAGAAGATTTCTTATTTCAAAAAATTAAATTCACTATTTTAATAGGAGGCTAGTATGCAATACATGCATTCATATTTTCAAATCTTGAAATTTCCACTCATTGTAATTGCATTTGCTTGTTTCCTGTGTGGTGTATCAAATTTGATTCTTCATCCTACATATGGATTAGTCACTATCATTGCAAATGATGGTGTCTTCTTAGTGGGGGAATCATTAGGAATTATCGCTCGTACGATCTTAATGTATGCGCCATTATTTATTTTATTAAGACTATTAACCCAGAAGAAAAATAGTTCTGTAACGGTCGCTGCAGGTGTAGTTGGATATTTCGCATTCCATATCGCAACAATGTTTGTGCCAGCACCGGTTCTACCATCATATGCATATAATGCGGTATTCAATATTGGTACAGCTACTTCGTCAGTTAGTTACTTATCTGGTTCTGCCCATTATCCAATATTAACGGGCATGATTGGAACGATTATCGTAACGATGATAACGTATATCGCATGCCAAACAAATCATCATGGGATTGGACAATCATCTCCATTAAAACAGTCTGATGCGCTATTGAAAAACAGTTGTATATTGTTTATTGGCAGGTGCAGTATTTGGTGTAATATGGCCATACTGTATCCTATTTATTGTACGGTTAGTTAACTACATTTCTTCTGATTTAGGTAGCCCATTCAATATGATTCTTTATGGAATCACAGATCGTTTCCTACAACTATTTCACTTGAATGCGCTCATTCGACAACCACTATGGTATACGGCATCGGGTGGGTCATGGACAAATATTGCAGGTGCTACGGTAGTGGGCGACGCAAATGTATGGACAGCACAGTTAAGTGCAGGGACCCTTACGTCTGGGGCCGGAAGATTATTTGCGCCATATTATGTCATGAATATCTTTGCGATACCAGCAATGATTTGGGGAATGTACAGTATTGGTACGTCAAAGGGACAACGTGCAAAAGTCAAAAGAATCTGCATTGTAGGTACACTGATTTCTATGAATCTCAGGCACAACAATTCCACTACAAATTATGATGTTTATGGTAAGTCCATTACTGTTCTTTTTCCATCTTGGATATAACGGATTTTTATATGGCTTATTTTCAACACTACACGTCAATCTAGGTTATGTTACAAGTGACACCAATGCAGTAACCGCAACAATAGGAACACTACCAGAATTATTAAGCTACTTTGAAAATATACAAGTTTATATCGAAATTTAATTATCATCGTAATTGTTGGTGTGATTTCCGCAATCGTATACTTCTTAGCCACAAGATTATACTTCCGACATCTATCTACAGGTTTAATTATTCGTGATGAAGGCGAAAAGATGGTAAAACAAATCATTAAACATATTGGCGGACAAGAGAACATCAAACATGTTGAGTCTGATGTCACTTCACTTGTAATTACGGTATATGACAAAGAAATTGTGCATGAAAAAGAACTTATGGATCTGGGTTCAATTAGTATCACACGCGATGAAAATGTATATACTTTACTCTATGGCGCAAAATCGTATTTCTTGCATAAAGGAATTATTAATTCATTGCGCACAGTGATGTAGAAACTTTTATGTAATTTGATTTTCAATATAGATTAAGCCAGTTTTCTGATTGAGAACTGGCTTAATTAAGTTAATATACTTAATTAATAACAGATATTAGAATAAATTATCTATAAAAATTAAGTGAATATCGCTTAACTATTTATATCTTATTTTTAATAGAATGTATGTATAAGAGCCAAGGAGAATGACAATGGTAAAAGTAAAAACAATTATTACAACAGATGGTGAAGTAGATGATATGAACTCGCTCATCCATCTCTGTTTATATCTAAACGAGATAAATCTGGTAGGAGTTGTATACACATCTAGCCAATATCACTTTAACGGAGATGGGATTCATACCCTTGGAGAAGTCACACCAAATTATCGAACTTCTGGATTGGCCGGTTTAGAAAGACCTAGAACTAAATTTGGTCCAGATCCAGATGGGAAATTTTTAAAAGCTTTTCGACCTTTCCCTATGGGATGGATTGAAGAACTATGGAAAGGTGCATATGCAAAGGCATATCCATTTCTAAGTAAGAACGCAGATGGATTTCCATCACCTGAAGAGTTATTAAAAATTACAAAGGTAGGAAATATTGAATTCGAAGGGGATGTACGATTTGATACAGAGGGTCGAAATCTATTAAGAAGTATCTTCTTGATAGTGATACACAACCTCTTTATCTACAATCTTGGGGTGGAGTTAATACAATTGTAAGAGCACTATTATCGGTTTATGAAGAATATAAAAATACTGAAAAGTGGATTGAAGTACGTAATCAAATCGTAGATAAAGTTCGTATTCTTGGCGTTAATAAAGGAATTGGTCAAGATAACTCGTGGTTAGATAATAAGATTCCGGAACTATATCCTGGAATTATTACGCTATGGCTAGAAACTTATATGGTACCTATATGGGAATCGTACCGCTGCAACCAGATATCGCAGATATGTTTAAAGCTAATTGGTTGAAGAAAATCATTCATAATGGAAAGTCTGCATTAATGGACGAATATCACCTTATGAAAGATGGACGCAAAGTTGAAGGGGAGGCAGATGTATATCAGTTTGGGGTACATGGAATATTAGACTTTGTTTCCGAATGTACCTGCACAGCATTTTGAACAATACGATTTTATTGGTGAAGGTGATTCAAATACTTATATTCCATTATTATCGTTTGGCTTAAAAGGGAATGAGAATTATCGCTATCCAGGTTTGTTAGGATGCTTGTTAACAGGAGATGCAGAAGCTGAAATACCTTATAATCCACAAACAGGTAAATATGAGAAATACAATCCATTTATGAAGTCATACCAAGAAGACTGGGCAGCTAGAGCAAGATGGTGTTATCAAGAGTACACAGAAGCAAATCACGCACCTGTTGTAGAAATTGAAAATGACTATATTACTGCGAAACCATCAGAGTCATGTTGTGATAAGTGCTGATGTATATGACCCAGATTACGATGATGTAAAGACAGTTTGGGAGATTTATCCTCAGTACAATCATTATGCAGGGAATGCAAATTTATTACGTGTTTGGGAACAAACAAGTCTAAATACATACTTCACAGTTCCGGATGATGCAAAGGCTGGAGATGAATTTGTTTTGATTCTACGTGCACAAGATGTAAATGAAACACCAATGACAACATATGGTGGTGATAATTACAATAAATTAAGTTAAAAACTTAATATTACATTATTCATAGTGAAATTAAGACTTTAAATTAAGTGATTTAACTTAATAATAGATTGAAAACGCATACAAGATTTCATAATATAAATAGTGTAAAAACACTCTTAGTGAAAGAGTAAGCCATTGAATGAATCAATACCGATAAGGGGAGATTCGGAGAGGAGAAGATGATGGCAAAATATGATGAATTTTGCGCCCAAATTCTAGAGAATGTCGGGGGAAAAGAAAATGTTGTAAGTGCAGTTCACTGCATGACACGTTTGAGAATTAATTTTAAGAATAAAGATAAAATTAATGTAGATGCTATCAAGGCAATAAAGGGTGTCCTTGGTGCACAGTTCTCTGGAGAACAATTTCAAGTAATTATCGGTCAACATGTTTCAGAGGTATATCCAGAATTCTGTAAGTTGGCTGGAATAGCACAGGGTGCGACAGTGGATGAGAATCTTGATGAGAAAGAACCGTTCGATATCAAGAAGCTTCCTAGTAAAGCATTAGATTATATTTCAGGTTCGATTGCGCCAATATTACCAGTCATGATTGGTGCAGGTTGGTTTAAACTATTCTATTCCTTGTTTGGACCTGGATTATTAAATATTGCGGCACAAGAGAGCGATTTTATGCGCATTCTCTATATCGTAGGAAATGCTGGTTTCTATTTTATGCCAGTACTAATCGCTTATGGTGCAGCTAATAACTTAAAACTAACGTTCCATTAGCATTATTCCTTGGTGTGCTATTAGTTGATCCTAATATTCTTCAAATTGTGGCAGATGGAACTCCATTCAAGATGTATGGATTGATTCCAATGCCATTGAACAATTACACACAATCACTTATTCCAATCTTACTTGCTGTATGGGCTATGAAGTATGTATATGACTTCATGAATAAGATTATACCTAATGCAATTAAGATTATTGGTATTCCAATGGGTACAATCGGAATTATGTTACCATTAATGTTCTGTGTATTGGCTCCTATTGGAAACTGGGTAGGTATTGGTTTAACAACAATTATTACAACAATGCATGGTATAGCAGGACCATTTGCGGTTGCACTTCTTGGTGGTTTCTGGATGTACTTTGTTGCTACAGGTATGCATGTAGCTATTATTCAAATCGCATTCTTAAACATTACAACTCTTGGATTTGATCCAATTGTATTAGCTGGAGCACAGGCAGCAAATCTCGCATTAATGGGTATGACAGTAGCTTACTTCCTCCGCACAAAAGGGTGAAGAGAAGCAGCTAGCTGCAACAAATGCCATTACTTTGATTGTAGGGGGTATTTCTGAACCAACACTATTCTCAGTATTGTTAAGAAATAAGCGTGCGATGGTTTCTTATACTCTTGGTGGATTAGTAGCGGGATTAATCGTTGGATTAACAGGTGCTGCTATTTATACACCAGGTGGTGCTTCAAATATCTTATGCTTCTTAACATATGCAGGTGGACCAAGTTCTTCCTTTATCTGGGGAACAATCGCATGTGGAGTTGGCTTTGTAGTTTCTCTTGCGGTTGGTATTATCACAGGATTTGGTGATAACGCAGATGGTTTACAGAATTACAAACCAAGACCAAAGAAAGCTAAGGCATAAACCAAAAAAGGGTTCAAGTTTAGCTTGAACCTTTTCATATACTCATTTTATAGATTTTCGGATGACAAGATCGGTATTAATTGCAATCTTGATAGGGTAATGGACCTCTGCACGAATGGTATCTAATAGTCTATCAGCCGCGATTCTACCCATGTAAGCTTTAGGAACATTCACGGATGTGAGTGGTGGTGTTACATAGGATGAGTAAGACATGTTATCAAAACCAATGATTGAAATATCTTCAGGGATTCTAATGCCGCGTTCTCTAAAAGCACGGATTGCACCAATTGCAATTTCATCATTGTCACAGAAATAGCAGCTGGCAAGAGGTTCCTTTCGATCAATGATTTCAATCATATCCGCATAAGAGTTTTCTGTCGATGCAATAACTTCATGAACGATTGTTTGGCTAGAATGATATCCAGCATCACGAATTGCTTTATAAAAACCGTCTGCACGTTCTCGTAGATTTGGAAATGTTGAAGAAGAGCGGATGTATCCAGGGACATACTTTGCAGTGGTCAATAAGATATTCAGTTGCGGCACGTGCACCATCGACATTATTAATAACAACACTATCACCTGTAAAGGATGGAAAGTACGCATCTAATAATAAGACAGGTAGAGATAATTGGTTGAAATAACGGATTTCAGAATCAGTCATTATCGTTCCAAATAAGATTAGTCCATCAGGATCGTCTTTTAAAATCTTCTGTAATTCTAATGAGATATCACAGTGTTCATGAATATGATAAGCATTTAAACGATATCCATATTCCTTCAGTCGATATTCGATAGAATTTCCAAGCTCTGAGAAAAACGCAGAATCAAAGATAAAGTTTTTATGTATAAAAATAACACCAATCATCTTATGGTTCTTTCTCAACATTTTCTTAGAGTATTGAAAACCCATTTCATTTGCAGTATCAAAAATCTTTGCACGTAACTCATCAGAAACACCAGGTTTATTATTGAGTGCCATAGATACAGATGCTGCAGATATATTTAATTTTTTCGCAATATCTTTTGCAGTAACAGACATGAAGAATCACCTCATAAATATTATACAAAATGATGATGGTATAGGATAGAACCTGTAGAGCATGAAAAGGAGAAAAACATGGCAAAAGTAGTAATTGGATTCGCCCCAACAAGAAGAAGTATCTTCTCAGCACCAGATGCAGTAAAGTATGCAGACTTAACAAGAAATAGATTAAAGGAACTCGGTGTAGAATTTGTTGACATTGATGATATATCAAAAGATGGACTACTACACGATGATAATGACCGTATCAAGATAGCAGAAAAGTTCAAGGAAAGAAAAGTAGATGGAGTATTCTTCCCACATGGAAATTTTGGTACAGAATATGAAGTTGCTAGACTTGCAAAAGAGTTGGACGTACCAGTGCTTCTGTGGGGGCCACGTGATGAAAGACCAGATGAAAATGGAATTCGTTTACGTGATTCACAATGTGGATTATTTGCGACAGGGAAAGTACTTAGAAGATTCCGTGTTCCATTTACATATCTTTGTAACTGCCGATTAACAGATCCAGAATTTGAAAGAGGTATAAAGAATTTCTTGGCGGTTTGTAATGTCGTAAAGGCATTTAGAAATACAAGAATCTTACAGATAGGACCACGACCTTTTGATTTCTGGTCGACAATGTGTAATGAAGGTGAATTATTAGAGAGATTTAATATTCAACTATCTCCAATTCCAATGCCTGAATTAACAGCAGAAATCAAAAAAGCGAAAGCAGAAAAGAATGAAGTTGAAAAAGTAGTAGCTTACTGTAAAGAAAAATTTAACGTGAAGGTAACTGATTCACAGTTAGAGACGATTGCGGCATTAAAGGTAGCTATGAGAACTTTAGCAGATAAATATGGTTGTAATGCAGGTGCAATCCAATGTTGGAATGCTCTGCAGTCTGAAATTGGTATTATGCCATGTGCAGCGAATTCGTTGATGAATGAAGAAGGATTCCCTGTTGTATGTGAGACAGATATTCATGGTGCAATCACAGCTGTAGTGTTAGAGGCTGCAGGCATGGACACCACACGTACCTTCTTTGCGGACTGGACAGTCAGACATCCAGATAATGAAAATGGAGAGTTATTACAGCATTGCGGTCCTTGGCCAATTTCATGTGCTGCATGTAAACCTACAATTGGGTATCCACTTGCGTTTGATCATCCAGGTGCTGTGGAAGCTGAAGCGAAAAAGGGTGACTTAACACTCTGCAGATTCGATGGTGATAATGGTGAATATTCCTTGTTATTAGGAAATGCAAAGGGTGTAGAAGGTCCGTATACAAAAGGAACATATCTTTGGGTAGAAGTTGAAAATCTCAAGAGATTAGAAGCAAAGATTGTAGAAGGACCATATATTCATCATTGTGTAGGTATCCATAAAGATGTAGTGCCGGTACTATATGAAGCATGTAAGTATATCGGTATCAAACCGGATTTATATGATGATGTAGAAGAACAAGTGAAAGCATATATTCGAGGTGAGTAGTCATGGATACATTAACAAGAAAAGCATATGAACTTAGAAAAGATATTCTGGAAATGGTATATCGCTCAAAAGCAGGACATATAGGTGGGGATCTATCGGTAATTGATATTTTAACAGTACTTTATTTTGACCAAATGAACGTATCACCTAAAAATTTTCATGACCCAAATCGTGATCGTTTCTTATTGTCCAAAGGACACTGTGCAGATGCGCTCTTCTGTATTCTGGGTGAAAAAGGATTCTATGATAAACAAGAAGCAATCCATACATTCTCTCAATATGGTTCTAAATTCATAGGACATCCAAATACAGAAATCAACGGAGTTGAAATAAATTCAGGTTCTTTAGGACATGGCTTATCTATCGGTGTTGGTATGGCACTTGCGGCGAAGATGGATAAAAAATCATATCGTACTTATGTAGTTATTGGAGATGGTGAGATGGCTGAAGGATCTAATTATGAAGCAATGATGGCTGCAGGTCATTATCATTTGAATAATCTTTGTGCAACGATTGATTTGAATGGATTACAGATTTCAGGCACAACTGATGATGTGATGTCTTCTTCTAGCTTGGCAGAGAAATTTAAGGCATTCCATTGGAATGTGATTGAGGTTGAAGATGGAAATAATTGCCAATTATTAAAAAGCAGCGTATGAGGATGCTAAGAAGTGCTTAGATAAACCTACTTTAGTACTTGCCCATACCACAAAAGGAAAAGGTGTTTCTACTATGGAAAATGCGGCCTCATGGCATCATGGTGTTATGACAGAAGAACAATATAAACAAGCAGTGGAAGAGATTGAGAAGGTGCTAGCATAATGAATAAAATTAGTAATCGACAAGCAATTTGTGATGTATTAGTAGAAAAAGCTAAAATGATAATGAGATTATTGTTGTATGTTCTGACTCACGAGGCTCTGCATCTCTAACACCATTTGCGAATACATATCCACAACAATTTGTTGAAGTTGGAATTGCAGAACAAAATTTAGTTGGTATCTCTGCAGGTCTAGCATCATGTGGAAAAAAGGTATTCTGTGCTTCACCAGCTGCCTTTTTAACAACACGTTCATTTGAACAATGTAAGGTGGATGTTGCATACTCAAATACAAATGTAAAGTTGATTGGTATTTCTGGAGGAGTGTCATACGGTGCATTAGGAATGACACATCATTCAACACAGGACTTTGCGGTAATGGCATCACTGACAGGGATGAGAGTTTATGACCCAAGTGATCGTTTTCAAACAGCAAAGTTAATCGAAGCATTATTAAAAGATAAAGAACCTGCATACATACGTGTATCACGTAGTGCTACAGAAGATGTGTATGATGAAAATATCGACTTTGAGCTGAATAAAGCAAATCGAATTTGTGAAGGAACAGATGTATTGATTGTATCCTGTGGGGAATTACTACCATACGCAAAAAAAGCAGTAGAGCAATTACATACGAAGGAATTTCTGCAGGTCTATTAGATATGTATTGTATTAAACCATATGATGAGACTACTTTATTAGAAATGGCTAAAGATGTTAAATTGGTTGTTACAGTTGAGGAGCATGGACCATTTGGTGGACTAGGTTCAATTACAGCAACCATATTATCCAAACATCTACCAAAGAAACTTGTAACGATTAACTTACCAGATGAACATTTGATTACCGGCACTAATCATGAGATATTCGCGTACTATGGATTGGATGATAAGGGCATTGTTGAGACTGTTGAGAAGAATTTAAAATAATGAAATATATTCTAAGTATCGACCAATCCACCCAAGCAACAAAAGTAATATTGTTCGATGAAACAGGTAAGTTAGTAAAGCGTGTCGATAAAGCACATAAACAGATTATTTCTGAGAAAGGATTTGTATCACACAATCCAATTGAAATTTATGAGAACACCGTTAATCTAGTAAAAGAATTACTCGAGATTACAAAGATTCAAGCAGATAACATTGTAGCTCTTGGAATTTCGAAATCAAAGAAGAAACAACGGTCATGTGGGATAAAAGTGGTAATCCACTTGCGGATGCGGTTGTATGGCAATGTTCACGTGCAAAAGCTATTGCCGAAAAATATATGAGTTATAGCGATAGAGTTCATGAAATAACAGGACTGCACCTATCACCATACTTTCCTGCATGTAAAATGAGGTGGTTAATCGATCATGTACAGCCAAAGGATGAATACTGCCTTGGAACGATCGATTCATGGTTAATCTACAAACTAACAAAAGGAACGAGTTTCAAAACAGATGCGACAAATGCATCAAGAACACAGTTATATGATATTCATATAGGGAAATGGTCAGAAGAACTATGTAAATTATTTGGTATCGATCAAAAAAATCTTGCGGAAATTCATGATTGTAATGCGGTGTTTGGCTATACAGACATTGAAGGAATACTGCCAAAAGAAATACCGATTACAGCAGTAATGGGGGACTCTCCATGCGGCATTATATGGACATGGATGTCATAAAGATGGACAAGTAAAGACAACACTTGGAACGGGTTCTTCTATTATGATGAATATCGGAACACAAGAAAAGTTATCCACAAATGGATTATCCACTTCTGTCGCATATAGTATTGATGGAGTACGTACATTTGCGATTGAAGGGAATATCAATTATGCAGGAGCTGTCATTAGCTGGTTGAAAAATGATCTTGAACTAATTGAAGACGCAAATGAAACACAAAAGATAATCCTGGATTCAAATCCGAGTGACGAAACTGTTTTAGTACCTGCCTTTACTGGTTTAGGTGCACCATACTGGAACATGCATGCAAAGGCTATGTTTTATGGTATGACGCGCACTACAACTTGGAAAGAGTTAGTGAAGGCATCGGTAGAATCCATCGCATATCAAATTACAGATATCTTAAATGCGATGGAAAATGATACTGGTATCTCAATGAAAGAAGTTAAGGCAGATGGAGGCCCAAGTAAGAATCAGTATTTAATGCAGTTTCTTGCGGAATGTGCACAGAATACAGTATGTGTGAGTTTACAAGAGGAATTATCCGCAACAGGTGTGGCATATATGGCTGGACTAACGATAGGTCTATATCAAAAAGACAATTTATTTCATCAACTAAAGTATGATGTCTATCAAAACCGTTTCAACCGTTCAGAGTGGCAATCACAGATGAATCGATGGTATGAAGCGATAAATCTCATACAAGGAAAAGGAGCTTGAGTATGTGGTGGAAAAAGAATATGAAAGCACTCGACTGGTCTAGATTTTCAGACATCTTGATTGAAGATGAAGATGGTGATATACGACCAATGTCAGAGCCGTATTTTAAGTCAAAGAAAATCGCAGAAGGCACATGGCAAGTATTATCAGATGGTGATTACTCCTATGTAATTGAAGGTAGTGATGAGGCAATTGTGATAGACTCTGGCATGGGTGCGGGAAACATTCGTGCATACTGCCAAACACTAACAGACAAACCAATCTATCGTATGTTACTGACACATTGTCATTTTGATCACACGGCAAATTGTTATCTGTTTGATTGTGTATACATGTCAAAACAATCTTACTCACGTAGAAATGAACCAATGGGTGAATTTCTTGAAAGAGGAATGCAATTTCCTGATGACTATCCAGTAGTATTCATCAAAGAAGGAGATGTAATTGACCTAGGTAATCGTAAACTGGAAGTATATAACATCGCAGAACATGCATTAGGTCATTACAGTTTTTAGATCGTTCAACTAGAATACTCTTTTGTGGAGATGAATTAAACGGAAATTTCTTTGACTCAAGAATATCAGTAGAGACATCCTTCTGTAATGTTGCGAAGTGGAAATCATTTAGAGATGCATATGATGTGTTAGCAGCAGGAAATGGACTACATGATGCAGTATACGTAGATCGATATTACGATACATTAAAGTATATTCTAGAAGGTCATGCACATGAAGGTGTCGAACACTATCTACCATATAATGATCGTTTTTCATCCATTGATGAATTGGATGGAAAGCCAGTATACGCAAGAAGAGCACCACATTTTAGAGTACTTGTTAGTCCACTCATTCAAGCAGGATATGGATATGATGTAGAGCTAAATGATGGTAAAGCTTGTTTTAACTTACTGCGTAAATTAACACCAGATGGAATATTTGATCGACAGTTAAAAATGAATGATTGTACAGTATGTTATTATTTAAATCGTATATGGGATAATGATGAAAATCATAACTTGATTTAAGGAGGGATTATGAGTTTTCCAAAAGAATTTTTGTGGGGTGGCGCAACAGCCGCAAATCAATGCGAAGGAGCATACCAAGAAGATGGTAGAGGTCTAGCAAATGTAGATACAATTCCTTATGGGGAAGATCGATTCCCAGTTATGCTTGGATTAAAGAAAATGTTGGAATGTGATACAGAACATTTCTATCCTTCTCACGACGCAATTGATTTCTATCATCGTTATAAAGAAGATATAAAGTTATTCGCTGAGATGAATATGAAGTGCTATCGTTTTTCCATTGCTTGGACTAGAATTCTTCCAAATGGGGATGATGAAACTCCAAATGAAAAAGGTTTAGATTTCTATGAAGCAGTTGTGGATGAATGTTTAAAGTATGGAATTGAACCACTCATTACAATCTGTCATTTTGATGCACCAATTGCTTTGATTAAGAAGTATGGTGGATGGAAAGATAGACGTATGATTGATGCATTCATGAAACTTTGCCATGCATTATTTACAAGATTAAAGGAAAAGGTAAAATATTGGTTAACATTTAATGAAATCAATATGCTGTTACATTTACCATTTATGGGAGCTGGAATCTACTTTGAAGAAGGTGAAGATAAGAATCAAGTGCTATATACGCTGCACATCATGAACTAGTAGCTTCTGCCAAGGCTGTAAAACTAGCTCATGAAATGATGCCAAACGCAATGGTTGGTTGTATGCTAGCAGCAGGACAGTTCTATCCATATTCATGTCATCCACAAGATGTATACAAGGGGATGGAATCTGATAGAGACAATTACTCTTTCATAGACGTTCAAGCTAGAGGAGAATATCCAGTTTGGGCAATTAAGAGAATGGAAAAATTAGGTGTGAATATTGATATCACATCAGAGGATACAAAGATACTGCAAGAAGGAACAGTTGATTTTATATCCTTCTCTTATTACGCATCACGTTGTGTATCTGCAGATCCTGAAATCAATAAACAAAATGCGAAAGGAAATGCGGTATTCTCAGCTGTCAAAAATCCATATCTGAAGGCTTCGGAATGGGGATGGCAGATTGACCCACTTGGTCTAAGAATTACTTGTAATACTTTATATGATCGTTATCAAAAGCCACTATTCATTGTGGAAAATGGATTAGGTGCCAACGATACAATAGAAGAAGATGGTATACATGATACATATCGTATTGACTATATGAGAGAACATATCAAGGGAATGGATGCGGTTATCAATGAGGATGGCTTACCATTACTTGGATGTACATTCTGGGGTATTATCGATTTGATTTCTGCATCTACTGGAGAAATTAAAAAGAGATATGGAACGATCTACGTAGATAAACAAGTAGATGGAAGCGGAAATTTGGAGCGGAAGAAGAAAGATTCTTTTGCTTGGTATCAAAAGGTAATTGAAAGTAACGGAACAATTCTCTAATTGTTGAAAGGAGATAATAACTATGAGTGAGCTACACGCACTTACAAAAGATAACACAGGGAATTATATATTCCCGTTTTTCTGGCAACACCATGAAAGTGAAGATGTACTGCGTACATACATGAAAGTGATTGATGAAGCGAATATCAAAGCTGTATGTATTGAATCACGTCCACATCCAGAGTTTTGCCAAGAAGGTTGGTGGCACGATTTAGATATTATCTTCGATGAAGCTATCAAACGTGATATGAAAGTGTGGATATTAGATGATTCACACTTTCCTTCAGGTTATTCAAATGGAGCCCTTAAAAGGGAAAAACATCCCGAATTACATCGTAAATTTCCTTACATATCAATCACTGATCACACTTTACAGATACAAAATTTCAAGTTGAGGAGGAATACTTAAAAGTTCCACCCCATCAGAAGACGGAAGTAGAAAAGTTTATGATGGCCGACTTTGAACTTCTTCCAGGCGACAAGTGTATTGGCTTTGTGGCAGTGAGTGATGATAAAAAACAAATTAAAGAGATTCAAATGATGAATATTTAAGCGGTAGTTGGGAAGTGTTTGGAATATACGAAACTTTCAATCGTGGCCCACATCGTGATTACATCAACATGTGTGATAGACGTGCTGTTAGATTATTTATCGATACTGTCTATGAAACACACTATGCACGCTATAAACAATATTTCGGAAATGTCTTAGAAGGATTCTTCTCAGATGAACCTGAACTTGGAAATGGACACTTGTACGATAAAGGTAAGAAGATATCTGAATTAGATGACTATCCGTTCTCTGATGAAGTTGAGATGGAACTTAGAAATCTCTGGCAAGAACAGTATCTTGCGAATATAGCGCTATTATTTGTTGATTTACAAGACCAAGAAAGAGTTTCTAAGATACGTATTCAATTTATGGATGCTATTACACGTGCAGTTGAAAGAAACTTTTCCTATCAAATTGGAGATTGGTGTAGAGAACATCAGGTTAAATATATCGGTCATATTATTGAAGATAATAATGAACACTCAAGAATGGGTTCATCCCTTGGACATTATTTCCGTAGTTTAAAAGGACAAAGTTATGCAGGTATTGATGATATCGGTGGACAGTTGATTCCTTTTATGGAAGATGCGGTAATTCGTTCTAAGTTTACAGGTAGTATTCGCGATGGTGTATTCTATCACTTTACATTAGGGAAACTAGCATCTAGTGCCGCAAATATTGACCCATTAAAACAGGGAAACAGTATGTGTGAAGCGTTTGGGGCGTATGGATGGCAAGAAGGTGTATATCTTGAGAAATATTTGATTGACCATTTGATGGTAAATGGAATCAATCATTTCGTACCACACGCATTCTCGCCAGCACCATTCCCAGATCCGGATTGCCCACCACATTTTTATGCGCATGGACATAACCCTCAATATAGACACTTTGCAGAGCTGATGAATTACACCAATCGGATCTGTCACTTACTTACAAATGGTAAGATGATACGACGGGTCGCAGTGTTATATCATGGCGAAGCGGACTGGACTGGGCCTGGAGTATATGAAGGAAGATGTTATCACAAGGGCGTTAACAGAGGAACATATTGATTTTGACATTATTCCATCAGATGTGTTTACGGACTCTGATTATCACTATGAAATCAAGGATGGAAAACTTCTCGTTTCTTTAGCAAAATATGATGCAGTTGTGATACCGGAGTATCCTGTAATTCGTGCAGAAGTAGTACAAGCTTTAAATTGTTTCAGGTCTCTTGGTGGACGTGTATATGCAATCAACAAATTACCATCTCAAGTAATTGGCAAAGCAGAAGAAAATCTACATGCATGCATTGTTACGATTGAAGAATTCTTGAATCAAATCAGCGACTTACGTGAGACTATCCTGAGTGGAGATTCTAAGCATATTAAATACTTGCATTACGAAGGGAAGCTACCAATTTACTACTTTGTAAATGAAGGACAAAGTACATATGAGGGAGTATTAACACTGCCACGATTAAAGAAACCAGTTATCTATGATGCATGGAACAATAAAATTTATGAATTATCCTACGAATTTGATAATGGTTTCGTTCGTACAACGATAAAACTTGAAAGCCGTAAATCACTCATTATTACAGAAGGTGAAGGATTAATGACATCAACTTCCGTTGAAGATAAATGCAAAACACTAAACAATCAAATGTCACTCAAAATTTCCAACGTTCTATTTGTACAGGAATTGAATATCCATTATTCAAAGATGAAAAAGCAGTAACACTTCCTGACATTGTAGAGAATGACTATCCAACATTTGGTGGTTATATCCGTTATAGTACTGATTTTGACATCGACACATATACAGCTATTCTAAAGGTTGAAGGCTTGTTAGAAGGTGTAGAAGTATTCTTAAATGGAGGAAAGTTTAGGAATACAGATTCAACCGACATATATTTATGATTTATCAAGCAAATTAAACAAAGGTAAAAATCATTTTAGAAATTATTTCGGCTACTACACTAGAACGTTTTTGTCCCTAATGAACGTTCATCAACAAAACCAACGAATTCATTGGGTATTCAAGATCAAAGTTGTAATTTATTATTAAAAGTAAAAATCACTCCAATTTATGGAGTGATTTTTAGTAGAATCTTACTCTTTGTCTAACAGCCAGTGGATGATATTTCTTTATGGATATATCCCATCTTGGCTAAAATCAATAGTATCCATAGATAAGACATATTTTGGATGGTTATCGGAAAATCTCGTGATAGACTTTCAAACTCTCTTTTGCGTGTATCGGCTGATGCTAATAAATAACAAACTTGGAAATAGAGACGTTTACCATCTTTTTCTGCGATGAAAGTCGATTTCTTTATCCTTTACTTTGACAACATAAACGGTATATCCACGTTGTAATCAATTCTATATAAACAATATTTTTCTAACACGTCTCAATGTCTCTGGCATTGGAGAAACCTTTGCCTGTCTAAAAGCCGTGATCTAGTTAGGAAATACTTTTTCTTCAACTTTTAAAATATTTTTGCCAATCGTATCGTATCGAGCACCTTCTTTAAAATAAAGGCATTGATACAAAAATTTAGATAATTTAAAGACGGTATCTACTGAAACATTACGACATCTTCACTCTTTAGGAAAAATTTCCGGATATTTAAACGCTGAGAAAGTATGACTGATATTTTCGGCAGCGTATAACAGAACTGCGATTAAAAATATCAATATCACGAATCTGATTATATTCCAAAAACATCTTTTACCAAGACTATTATTATAGATATCTGAAAGATATTTATAACTTGGATTTGGATCGAGTTGAAAATGTTTTACCGCAGGAAGACCACCAATTTCAAGAAACTTAGTGAAGTATTCTTCTTGTGATAATTGCAAATCTGTAACAATCAATAAACTCCTTGAATGTAAATGGATAGATTTCAAATTGAACATATCTTCCTGCAAGTAGCAGTGGCTAGGTCACTTGATAACATCGTGGAATTAGAACCTGTAATATAAATATCACAATCATAATCTGCTTGTAGACCATTGATAACTTCTTCCCAATGATGAACTATCTTGGATTTCATCGAAGAAGAAATATCATTATTTTGTTTGAGGAGTGGCTGCAGATAGCTTGGCAAAGTTTCTGCATTTCGTATCCTAAGTAATTCCAAGCTTTCAAAATTCATAAAGATTTTGTTTTCACTTGGGATATCCTTTAAAAGAACTTCAGAAATCATTTTCAATATTGTAGATTTACCAACACGGCGCATACCAATCAATATTTTAGTAACAGGTTTATTAATAAATTTTTGAATTTCATTTAGATAACTTTGTCGTAAAATATACTCCATGTAGCACCTCCTATTTATATTTCGAGTATAGTCGAAAATATAAAATAATTTTCAAGATTGGTTTTCGACTATACTGAAACTATAGGAAATAATTAATATTATTTCGATTATGGTCGAAATAGATAAATATAATATATCTTGATGCATACCCATCGGTCTTCGACCACAAGGAATGTAGACAACTATGCTATAATACATATGTTTTGAGAGGCGAATATGGCAGAAAATTATACACCGATGATGCAGCAGTATCTTGCAGTCAAAAAAGAATATGAAGACGCAATCTTGTTCTATCGCATAGGCGATTTCTATGAGATGTTCTTTGATGATGCGAAGATTGCGTCCAAAGAATTAGACCTTGTACTAACAGGAAAGAATGCGGGTGTCGAGGAACGTGTACCGATGTGTGGTATTCCACATCATGCGGCAGCTGCGTATATCCCAAGACTTGTATCTCGTGGTTTTAAGGTTGCGATTTGTGAACAGACACAAGATCCAAAAGAAGCGGTTGGTCTAGTTACACGTGATGTCATTCGTGTGATTACACCAGGTACTGTTATGCAGGAAATCTCTGATGAAAAAGCCTCTGTATATTTAGCTGCGATTACCGATTATGGATATGGGTATTCTCTTGCGATTGTAGAAATGAGTACTGGTGAAAACTATGTACAGAATATCGAGCATAAAGATGTGTTATTAATGCAGACACTACTGCGTTCAAATGTACGTGAAGTTGTAGTACCTAGTGATTTTAAAGAAAAGACGCTCAAGAGTTTTAGAGAGCTGCAGATTGTCATTTCTTATTGTGATGAAACACGTATCAAAGAGGAGTATCTACCATTGACGGAAGGTATCCTCAAAGATTATGACATGCAAGCATATGGACGTATGCTAAACTATCTGGAAAATACCCAGAAGCACATGTTAGGTCACTTACAGGTTACACGCATCGAACGTGAAGATGAAGTGTTATATATGGACTTTGCGACACGCCAGAATCTAGAACTTGTTCAGTCTTTACATGAAAATGGTAAGGCAATTACACTATGGTCATTTTTAGATGCGTGTAAGTCATCGATGGGTTCAAGACAGTTACGTAAATGGATTGAAAAGCCACTTGTTTCAAGAGAAAAGATTGAAGCACGCTTTAATAAGACAGAGTGGTTAATTCAAAACTTCATGCAAAGACAACAATTGCGTGATAGTTTTAGTAATATTTATGACTTACAAAGACTGATTGCTAGATGTGCGATGAATACGGCAAATGCGGTAGATTGTCAACGTTTGACAAAGACCTTAGCAGAAGTGCCATCTATCATGCATGCATTAGATGAGACTGTCTTTGATGAAAAGCGTAAAGTTGATCCGTTACAAGAGCTTTACCAGAAGTTGAAAGATGCGTTTGTGGATAATCCACCTGTACAGATTAGTGATGGTGGAATGTTTAGAGATGGTTATAATGCCGAGCTCGATGAAGCACGCAAGATTCAACATAGCGGTAGAACTTTCATTGCGGAATTAGAAGCCAAGGAAAGAGAAAGAACCGGTATTAAGACACTCAAAATCGGCTACAACAAAGTCTTTGGTTATTATATTGAAATCTCTAAAGCAGCTGCACAAGCTGTACAGGATGATTGGGGTTATATCCGTCGTCAAACATTAACGAATAATGAACGTTTTATCTCTCCAGAATTAAAAGAGAAAGAAGATGCAATCTTACATGCGGAAGAAAATGCAATTCGCATTGAGAAGCAATTATTTCAAATGATATTAGATGAAATCCGTGCATACTTACCAAGACTACAGAAGTTAAGTAAATTTTTAGCAGAGGTAGATGCACAGGTTGCCATGGCAGAAGTATCTGCGAAGTATGGCTATGTTCGTCCACAGTTTGATGAAGACCGTCTCTTTATTGAAAACGGTAAGCATCCAATCTTGGATGACATGATGAAGAATCCAAAGTACGTCGCAAACTCTACAGATATGCATAAGGACCAGGATATCTTACTGATTACTGGCCCGAACATGGGTGGTAAATCAACCTATATGCGTCAAACTGCATTAATCGTTATCATGGCGCAGATGGGATGTTTCGTTCCGGCAAAGAGTTGTATCATGCCTATCTTCGATAAGATTTTTACACGTATTGGTGCTTCGGATGATATTCTTAGTGGACAATCTACATTCATGGTAGAGATGTCAGAAGCTAACCTAGCCCTACAGGAGGCGACTTCCTCATCCTTGATTTTATTCGATGAGATTGGTCGAGGAACATCCACTTATGATGGTATGGCATTAGCACAGGCAATGATTGAATATATCGCAACCTGTATTCATGCTAAAACTATGTTTAGTACACACTATCATGAATTAACAGTGATTTCGGATAATCTTCCAAACGTGAAGAATATGCATGTTGTGGTCAAAGAAAACAATGACGAAGTCACGTTCTTATATAAGATGGCAGAAGGTCCTGCTGGACATTCTTATGGTATCAACGTCGCAAGACTTGCAGGATTACCAGATGCAGTATTAAATCGTGCAAAAAGACTTATAGAAGGAATTAGAGTCAACCAAGAGAGTTGTACAACAAAACTATCAATTGGTAGAAATGCATAAAGAAGATCCACGTACGGAAGCTTTAATGGAGAAACTAAAACAAGTTGACCCAGATAATCTTTCCCCGCGTGAGGGCTTTGGGTGATGTTAAGTGACCTTTGTGAGGAGGTAAAGAAGTGGAATTAGATAGATTACAATATGAGGTGCCAAGGAGAATAACCTAAAAGAATATTTCTTGGAAATACCTCGCAATAAAATGGTAGTAATGACAGGTCTTTTCAGGAAGTGGAAAGACCTCGCTTGCCTTTTGATATCGATTTACGCCGAAGGACAACGACGCTATGTAGAATCCCTTTCCGCATACGCAAGACAGTTCTTAGGTGGCGTCGAAAAACCAAATGTTGAGTTAATTGAAGGGCTATCCCCAGCAATTTCCATCGACCAGAAAACAACGTCCAACAACCCACGTTCTACAGTTGGAACCGTGACAGAAATCTATGACTACTTGCGTCTTCTATACGCAAGAACAGGCGTACCATACTGTCCAAATCATAATATTCCAATCACAGGACAAACTATTACAGAGATGGTCAATCAAGTGATGGACTTACCAGATCGTAGTAAGTTAACTGTACTTGCGCCTACGGTCAGAAATAAAAAAGGTAGTTTTAAAGATGTATTTGCGAAGCTATTAAAAGATGGCTATATCCGTGTACGCATCGATGGCGAAATTGTGATGTTGGAGGATGAACCAGAGTTAGAAAAGAACAAACGTCATGATATTGATGTGGTTATTGACCGTATTGTAAAGACAGATGAATCCAGATCACGTGTATATGATTCTATTGAAACAGCACTAAATCTTGCGGATGGACATGCCATTGTCCTCAATGGGGAAGAAGAATTAGACTTCTCCACACACTTCTCTTGTCATATCTGTGGTTTTACAGTACCAAAACTAGAACCACGTTTATTCTCATTTAATGCGCCAATTGGTGCTTGTGATAACTGTCATGGTTTGGGTATTACAGAAGAAGTTGATGTGGATAACTTGATTCCAGATCGCTCTAAGTCTATCCGCCAAGGTGGTATTCGCTACTACAAGAATATTATTGGTACAGATAACATTGAATGGCAGACATTCTCAGTCTTACTCAAACATTACAAGATTGATCTAGATACACCAATCAAAGATCTTACAAAGAAACAGTTAGAAGTAATTCTCTACGGTAGTGATGCGCCTATTCGTTATACAATCACCTCCTCTGGCGGTAATAGTTATAACCGTAATGACTTCATTGAAGGAATCAAGAATATGATTGAACGTCGTTACGTAGAAACAACCAGCTCTATGAGTAAAGAATGGTATCACTCCTTCATGGTAGAGTCAGTATGTCCAAAGTGTCATGGACAAAGACTCAATCCAGAAGCACTCAGTGTACGTGTTGGAGATAAAAACATCTGCGAGTTTACACAACTATCCGTCGGTAAAGCACTAGATTGGATTAACAATCTAAAGCTAGATGTTGAAAAGACAAAGATTGCGGAGTTAGTACTCAAAGAAATTCGTAACCGTTTATCCTTCTTAAAGGATGTAGGTCTAGAATATCTATCACTTGATCGTTTAGCAGGAACACTCTCTGGTGGTGAAGCACAACGTATTCGTCTAGCAACCCAAATCGGTTCAAGACTATCGGGTGTTCTATATGTATTGGATGAGCCATCCATTGGCTTACACCAACGTGATAACAGTAAGTTAATCAAGACCTTACAAAACATGAGAGACCTTGGTAACTCATTAATTATCGTGGAACACGACGAAGATACGATGTTACATTCAGATTGGATTGTGGATATTGGACCTGGTGCAGGTATCCATGGTGGTGAAGTCATCGCAAATGGCACGCCAGAAGAAATTAAGAATTCTCCAAACTCCATTACAGGACAATACTTATCTGGTAGAAAAGTCATTCCAATGCCAGAAACACGTCGCAAGGGTAGTGGTAAGGTCGTAGAACTGAAGGGTGTATCTGAACATAATCTCAAGAATATCAATGTAAAATTCCCGCTAGGGAAGATGGTACTTGTGACTGGAGTATCTGGTTCTGGTAAGAGTACACTCGTCAACGATGTATTCATGAAAGCTGTTCAACAAAATCTTGGCAAACAAAAAGCGAACCCAGGTAAATATAAGTCTATCAAGGGACTTGAGAATATCGATAAGTTAGTACAGATCGACCAAGATCCGATTGGACGTACACCACGTTCAAACCCAGCTACTTATACAGGAGTATTTGATGATATTCGTGATATATTCGCTAAGACGCCAGAGGCGAGATTACGTGGTTATGAAAAAGGAAGATTCTCCTTCAACGTTAAAGGTGGACGTTGTGAAGCTTGCCAAGGTGATGGTGTAAAGGTAATCTCTATGAACTTCTTACCAGATGTTTATGTACCATGTGAAGTATGCCATGGGAAGAGATATAACGAAGAGACATTACAGTGTACTTATAAGGGTAAGAATATCTATGATGTATTAGAGATGACAGTGGAAGATTCTTTAGATTTCTTCGCAAATCATCCAAAGATCAAGAATAAATTACAGACACTCTCTGATGTAGGATTAAATTACATCAAGCTTGGACAGTCCTCTACAACACTCTCTGGTGGTGAGGCACAACGTGTTAAACTCGCTAGTGAATTACAGAAACGTCCAACTGGTAAGACTATCTATATCTTAGATGAACCTACAACCGGTCTACATACAGATGATGTAAATCGCTTAATCGCTGTACTTGAAAAGAATTGTGGATAATGGTGATACAGTTATCATCATTGAACATAATTTAGATGTGATTAAGTGTGCTGACTGGATTATTGATTAGTCCTGAAGGTGGAGATGGTGGTGGAACAATCGTTGCCCAAGGAACACCAGAGGACATCGTAAAAGTCAAAGAAAGCTGGACAGGTCAGTATTTAAAGAAAACAATTGAGTGGACAAAAGAACACCAAAAATAAATTAAAAAGCAGGATATAGTTAATTAGAGCACTAGATGCACCATTATAACTAGCCTGCTTTTTGATTCTACACAATGTTATAAATAATATAAGGATCGGGTACATCAATGCCAAAAGAGTTATTACATGAAAAATTGCTATGGTTATTAAAACCTTATAGAAGATATGCATATTTTGTCACTAGTGTTCTTGGAATATTAGTGCCTTTTCTAAAATTTCTGTGATGTTATTTTTCCCACATTTATTATTTCTTCTATCGATCAAAGAGTCCGGCTGTAAAAATTATTATTGGTATTATTGATTTCAACTAATTGATTTTTGATTCCAGCAATTGAAGATTTATATAATATTTATTTTAGAGATGCTTTGTAGCTTTCCTTTGTAGAGGCGAATATCAATAGAGAAATGGCGAGTTTTCCGCAAAAGTAGATTATTGTCATTTGGATAACAGAGTTTTATGAAAAATACCTGGGCAATAGAACATACTGCAGAACAATCTAGTAAAGCATTCTCGGTACTAACCAGATGTATTGCGTCAATAGGTCAAATACTATCCTTAGCAGTACTTTTTATTTACAATTAATCCTATTATCTTAGCTTTTAATTTAATTGGGACATTATTGAGAACATATGGATATTTTAAATATAATGAGTTCTATATTGAAAGGCAGAAGAAAGTTGTACATACCACTCGAAAATTCTCTCTATATACAGCGTTTATTTTATTTAAAAGAGTATAGTGCAGATATTCGTACAACAAGATTAAAAGATATTATTCTAAAACAATATGATAGAAAGACTGCAACAGGAAAAGTTATATGCGAGATTATGCAAGAGCCTTTTGTAAATGGGCTGTATTCAGGGCTGCATATCATTTCATGATGTTATTGTCCATGCTTTTCTTATTGAAGAGTATATGGGTAATCTCGTTACTTGCCAGTGCCGTCTCGATAACTGCAATCTTATCTATCAATAAAATCAGTGATTGTTTAACAGAACTATTTGATCAGTTAAAGATATTCATCAGATAGATATCTATGCAAAGCGTATCCAAGAGTTTTATCAGCTAAAACAAGTGAAGATTGTGTAGGAAGTAGCTAGCGCAAATTCTTATGAGATTACATCAAAATGTAATGTTTGAATATGATAGCGAAACCGGTATTAAATAATAAGCATTCATACATAATGCCGGAGAAGATTGCGATTGTTGGTAAAAATGGTGGTGAACTACATTGATAAAATTATTACTAAGACTATACGATCCAACAGATGGCTATATTAAAGTGAATGGTATCGACCTGAGAGAATATGATACCAAAGAGTATAGAAAGTATATTGGAAACGGTATTTCAAGACTCAAATATATATGCATTTTCTATAAAAGATAATTTAGAAATTTTATAAAGATCATATAGATGACGACATTTCGTCCGTAGTAGAACAAGTCCAACTTACTCAACAATTACAAAATCATGAAAGTGAACTAACAAAAGAATTTTCTGATGATGGAATTGTGTTGTCAGGTGGTGAGGTACAAAAACTTGCGATTGCTCTGTATATTGGAGGGTAAATTTGGATTGCTATTATTTGACGAGCCAAGTTCAGCATTAGATCCAATCGCGAAAGAGCAAGTCATGAAACTAATATATAGTATGGCAAGTACTACAACTACAATTGTAATTGCACATCGATTATCAAGTATTCGCGATATGGATCGTATCTTAGTTGTAGATAATGGGATGATTATTGAGGAAGGTAATCATAACCAATTAATGGATAAAAAAGGACTGTATTACCAAATGTGGAATACACAGGCTGAAAAATATAAATAGTGATAAAGGATGGCTGAAAATTGCCATCCTTTATATAGGGTATTTACAATTAGAATTCTGCGTATATCATCGCAACGATATCATATCCAGGACCATAAGCGCCGAATAGGATGAGTGCGAATATACAGGTATAGATAATTGACCAACGTAACCATGTTGGTTTATGTGCGATTGCGAGACGGATTGAGCCATGGAATTCTTTATAGAGGTCCACAAGGAACATAATCATTGTCCCTACAATCACAATGATCCAGTCAATCATATCCAAACGTAAGAATGGTAATGTCTCCGTAAATGTGGAGAGATTGAAGTTTGTAAAGATACTGCTAAACATCGTCCATCCAACTGATAAAGTTTGAGCTCTGAAGAATAGCTCGCCAATGATGACGATGATAAATAACTTTATAAATCGAAAGATACGTAAGCCAATCTGTTTCTCATCAATCTGATGTTTCTTAAAGAAATTCTCGACAGGTTTCTTAAATAGAATCTCTAGAATCATAAAACAGAAGTAATAAAGGCCATAGAAGATGTAGGACCAGTATGGGCTATGCTATAAACCATTGAGAAACCATACCGCAAATAGTGCGATAAATGGTCCAATGAACTTGCCGGCAGCTTTGCCGAAATATTTTGTGAAACACTTTGATAAACGATGAATTGGTTTGGCAAGTGAAATTGGATAGAAGACATAGTCACGTAGGAAAGTACCTAGTGTGATATGCCAACGACGCCAAAAGTCAGAGGCGTTCTCCGCAAAGAATGGTTGTCTAAAGTTTTCTGGTAATTTGATACCAAAGATTTCTGCACTACCCAAGCAGATATCCACGATGCCGGAAAAATCCATGTACAACTGGATTGTACATAATACAGCACCGATTAGACTAAATAGTCCATCTTGTGTGTAAGATGTAAAGATTTTACTAACTGCAGGATCCAATCTATCTGCGATAATCATCTTCTTCATTAAACCAAATAGAATTCGTTGACTACCGAACTTTAGATTTTGATATGTGATTGGATTACATGCATGAATACTATCTTTAACTTCGTTAAAACGTGTAATCGGCCCTTGAATCAAAGTTGGAAAGAAACTTGCATATACCGCAAAATCCACAATACTATGGTCTGCATGAATCTTTCCACTAGATGTGTCCATCAAATAGGAAACCATCTGCAAGGTATAATAGCTAATTCCAATTGGTGCGATTAAGCGTACAGGTGTAAATGTTTGATGGAAGAGAGCGAAGATATTTTCGCCAAAAAAGTTTGTATACTTTAATACAACCAAAACACCAAGATTAATTACAATTGCGATGATAAGCGATATCTTTTTGATTTCTTTATTCGTTGTACGGTCAATGACTTTCGCAGATAGATACGTAATGAACATGGTGATCACTTGATAGACCAAGAAGAACTTTGACCATATAAAGAAGAACGCATAGTTTGCAAGTATAAGTACAAACTTTCTAAACTTCTGTGGACAAATTTGATACAACAGGATGACTGCTGGTGAAAAGATCAGCAGAAAATACATTGGTGCAGAATACATGAAGTCATTGTGCACCTCCAAATAGGGGATTTGTAGTCTCTCATTCCATTTTGTATATGTGGGTCATCACGATGGTCTGTCAGTTCAATTTTTCTTGTAAGTATTTACCAGCACATTCATGAATTTTACAGAACCGCTATAATTTAGATGATCACCACTATCACGAGAATCCGTTAACCAATTAATATTCAATTCTTCTGGTTTAAGATTGTAGTCAATGTAGGTTACGTTATTTTGATCACACCATTCCTGTAACGTATTATGCTTACTAGTTGACCAGTTAAGCGGATTGGGTGCACTTACCATTAATAGCTTTGTGCCATGTTGGTCTAATATTGACTGACGCATGTAATCTAAAGACCACGCATCAACAGGGTAGTAGGAGTTATCTGTAGATCATATAATCCAAGCTGCCTGTATATGGAGTAACCTGACTGGTAGCACTAAATCCTTTCCATTCATCCGCAGACTGTGGATATAATAAATACTCTTTATATAGTTCGTGATAGTTGAAGATAGGTAGATACTTCGCTAGAAGAATACGTCTTTTTCTGAGTGTAGTTAGAAAGAAGTTTGTCTCCATAACAACTAACTTTGGGGGATTGATACTGATACATTTTCTTTGTTAGTGCCAGTGTATCGAGTGACCATTGAAAGTTTGTACATAGATTATAGGAACTAATGTCTTGATCGTGGAAAAGAGTTACTGGATCAAAGGAAGCCTTTCCTTCACTGTCACCCAAAAATATAACATCGATAGAGTTATCGTTCTCCATGGAGAGATACTTTAGCTTTGTCATGACATGTTTATATTGATAACCATATTCCTGTCCCTTATAAAAAGGGAATCTGAATAATCATAAAATAGATAATATAAGTGTAAATAAAATAAAAATGTTGAAACGTTGACGGATGCTATTCACTGAATCATTCACCTCTTCTTAAAATAATTTATCCATGTAAGTTTTATTGATTGTCGAGCCGTTTTATCAAAAATCATAGAATACCCAAAGTATTCTAAGAACACTTGGGTACACATTGATATATCGAAACTAACGTGGTGAATTTTCAATATGGTTTCTAAATAAGGAAATACATACCGCAAGGAATAAAGAAATTCCTAAAATAAGCGCATCACGTGAAGTATGATTGTAGTCCGCTGTATTTGGTGTGCGTTCTAGTGTATTTGGTGAAGTAGGTGTCGTTGGAGTAGGAACTCTAGTATATACATGGGTTCGATCAACAGGATTCTCTATGCGACTATCATCGCGTGTACCTACAACAAGATTTACAAAGAGATGTTGTACAGAATCCATGCGATATAAATCATGGATAAGAGGTGAAAGGGAGTAGGTAACGCGATATTCACCAACTGCTAAGGAATCATCTGTAGCTGTTGTATATAAGACATCTTGGAAGGTATTGTCAAAATAGACGGGATTTCCATCATGGTCAATAACACGTAGGTTACCGTTTTCGTCATACGAAATATTATAAGAAAGTCCACCAGGTTCTAAGACAAAAACACTTGAAACATTATTTGCGTCTTTCTCAATGACAATATCACCAACTTGCGTTGCGTTAGCACGGGAGAATATTTGGGCTACATCTTGCGCTTTCAGTTGGCTTAATAAGCGCTGTGTTACTTTATCTACATCTAAAGTAGGAACTGCTGTTGCTTCATCTGTATGGTTATATGTATAGGATGAGATCGTAGCTGGTGCTGGTTGAAGACCTTCATCTATTGGCTGTAGTGTTGTGCCATCATCACTAACATACGCCGTATGTGCTAACTTGTAGTAATAGTACGTACGTGTGATATGTATTGCAGGACGTACAAGATTACCATCGCCCTCTTTTCCTTCTGGGATGAAATAGTGGAAAACTTTCTTGTGGTCAAGGATATTGTTCCCCAATACCGCAGGTGCTGTAGAGACCATCTAGTTCAGTCTCATTTCCGCTACTATCCACAAAGGTAGTGATTTGGCGGTCCACATCAGCGATACCTACATGTAATTGATAGATGTAATAGAAACCGTGTACCGTATCATATGTCAATGTCTTCTCAAGTGAGTATTGTCCTAGGGGTTGACTTGGGTCAATGACTGCTTGATTATCGCGACCAACTGCGCCTGCTAGAATTAGACCGTTAGCAAGGTCTGTATCAAAATGATTTTGGAAGGTAGTCAAATCATTATCTGTATCAAATTCGAAGACTGGTAGTAAGATACGATGATCTGTGACGCTAGCGAGTTCTGGATGTGCGTTGATATAGTTGGTTACTGCGTCTTCATCAGTTGTATATTTCAAAGTATAATCAGAGAATAAAGAACTATCATATTCGTGAGGGTCTAAAACTGTAAAATCTGAAACTTTCTGGAAGAGTGCAGTGTTAGGATTTTCCACAAAGGATTCATATGGCTTGATTTGGTTTGGGTTTGTAAGGGATGAACTATCTCCCTGTACAGTTGTATAGTCATCCACTTGCAGGTGTATAGGTATATGTTTTAGTAAAAATCTTCCAATAGTCGCTAAACGCATCTTCTGGTAAACCATTAGGAGTATCACTTGTGTATGCAGTAATTGTTTCTGCTTGTACAGATAATGGATAACTAAAAGATGTACCAACAAATACAGTACATAACAATCCATAGAATATTGATTTACGCAAAAGTTTACATGCATTCATCAGACAACTATAGCCACCTTTCCAACGCTCTATTATATAATCTCGAATTGATAATAACAAATTAATAATTTCTTTAGATTTGAAAATGCGAGATTATGCATAATATGTTGAAAAACACAACTATCATAACGCATGTTAAGTGCATCAAGAAAAATGATTACAAAGTGTACTTATCTTATACATGTTAAAAGAAAAGAATGAAGGTCTTGATATCCTCACCTGAGTCATGATTGCGGTTACTTTTGCAGCTATTTGAAAGGATCTAGAAGTACAGAATGTATATTTTTGTATAAAACTAACATATCTACATGATTTATAAGTCATGTTATAATAAGTTGGATTGATGGAGGACGATATGTCAGAAAAAACTATGATAAAAAGTAGGAATTCGTGATATTGTATCTTTCTTCCAGTTAGAACAACTAACAGGAGATGATTCTTCTTTAGATAGATGGATAGTTATTCAGGACTTAAATCGTCCTGGTTTTGAACTTGCTGGTGTGTTTCAGAGTACTGGAACCTCGTCGTATCGTTATCATCGGTAATAAAGAATTAGAGTTTATTCAAACGATGAGTGAGGAGGACCAGCGAGCTAGATTTCAGTTCTTAATGGATGGTCTAACCTGCATGTATTATTATTACGAGTGGAAATGAGATTCCACCTATACTAAGAGAAGTCGCAATACATAACAACTTCCTGTGTTGCGTACAAATCTAGAGACGTACCGCTTAACTGCGGATTTAATCACATTCTTAGATGAAAAGTTAGCACCCATCGATACAATGTCCGGTGTTTTCAATGTCAGTATATGGTCTAGGTGTCATGATTCTTGGTGAGAGCGGTATGGGTAAATCTGAAACAGCTTTGGACTTGATTCGTGATGGTCAGGTACTTATTTCAGATGACCGTGTGGATGTACAACATATCCAAAATAGTATTTTTGGACACGCACCAGCAATCACAAAAGGATTACTAGAAATCCGTGGTATTGGTGTTATTAACGTTGAAAAGATGTTCGGTGCTTCTGCAGTCGCTGATCGTGCGGAAGTAAAACTTGTTATTCGAATGGTACCATTTGAAAGAGATGCGGAATATAACCGTATCGGTGATGAAACACAACGCTATACAAAGATTCTCGGTGTTCTTGTGCCAACAATTGTGATTCCAGTTAGTGCAGGACGTAATACCTTTATATTAGTTGAACTCAGCAGTTAGAAACTTTAGATTACAGGAGCTGGCTATATGGGGCTGCCGAAATCAACGAACGATTTTCTCGTTTTGCAGGAAAGGATGAATAAAATGACATTTTTCCCCGATGATATAACTTTATTGAAGATAGGAATTTCCGCATTCCAACATATCTCGTGGCAGCGCTATTCGCTGTAATTGTAGTATTTATATTCTTATTAAAAGAAAATAAGAAACATGGTTATAAACGTATCGTAGCGGTTGAATTATTCTTATTCTGCGCTGCTGGTGGATTTATCTTTAGCCGTCTATTCTGGGTATTAGGTAATCTTTCTGAATATATGAAATATACACCATACATCTTCTTGATAACTGACGGTGGTTATGATGCGACCGGTGGATTGATTGGTGTAGCGCTAGGCACATGGATTTATACACGTGAACACTATATGAGTTGGCGTCGTGCGCTAGATATGACAGCACCACTTGCGATGTTGATGATTACGATTACAAGAATTGGTCGCAATGGCTGCACATACATTATGGTTTGTAATCGCACTAGACTTTATTGGCTTCTTGATTATCTGGTTTGAAATTCACCGTTATCGTGACGGTAGAAGACGTGGTGAAACATCTGCTACTACATTTATGTGGTTTGGCTTAATTTCATTCTTGGCTACTGTATTCAAGTGGGATGTACGTGGTACACACGATGTCATCATGGCAGGTCTTTGTGTAGTGGTTGCCTTACTTGGTTATATTTATCTCCATACACATCCATTAGATAAGCCAGTTATCTTATTTGACTTAGATGGAACACTGATGGATAGCCGTCGTATGGTATTGTTGTGCTTTGGATATTTCTTCAAAAAATACAGCAACATCAAAAACTTTACGATTGATAAACAAAGAAAGGTATTCATTCAACCTTTACGTACTTCCTTTAAGGAATTCTTCCCTGAACAGGATGATGCCAAGTTAGCTGAAGAGTACCGTACATACCAAGGCTCATTCTCATGGTCCAATGACGTAACACTATTCCCACATACAGAAGAAGTCTTACATGACTTGTGGGAAGATGGCTATAAGTTGGGTATCGTATCTTCACGTTTAACTGAATCTTGTGATTCATGGTTAAGACAGTTTAAGTTATCTTATTTTGATGTGGTGGTTGGTCGCGACCAATATGAAAAGGCAAAACCTTCTCCTGCAGGTATCCTATATGCATGTAAGAGATTAAAGGAAGGTCATGATAACTGTATCTATATCGGTGATAGTAAGTCAGATATCCTAGCAGCCAAGGCAGCTGGATGTTATGCGATTGGTTTCTATCCAAAGCGTAATGATCCAACAGCAGATGAACGAGACAAGTTAAAAACTTGAGAATTAGAATCTGCGCAACCAAACGCAATCGTCGGAGATTTATCTGAACTAAAAAGAGATCTTAAAAGAGACACACGGTTGGACTTACGAAAAGTTATAGAAAACATACCAAGCTAGATGTTCTGGCTTGGTTTTTATATGCGTTGTTGGTTTTCCTCTGAAGATAGTTGATAGAAATGATATAATTTGAATAAAGAACGGCCATCTCAATAGTTTAAAAGATAAATGTAAACATATGTTGCGTATATGTAAAGTTCTTGTGATGGAAGTGAATTGATAAGGATAATAGAATGAAGTTATAAGTGAGAGGGGAAAATCAGAAATGAACGTCTCAGAGAAGATTAGAACCCTACGTAAGTCAAAGGAATGTCTCAAGAAGAACTAGCAGGGCAGTTAATATATCTCGCCAAGCAGTTTCACGTTGGGAAAATGGTACGGCTTTACCAGACGCAGATAATATTGTTCAACTGAGTAAGTTATTTGGTGTCACAACAGACTATCTTTTAATGGATTCTTATGGAAGTGACGAAGCTTCACCAAAGATAGAAGAAAACAATAAAATACTACATGCAAATTCAACTAGTCTAGCAATTATATTACAGGCTACATTTTTGAACATATGCATGCTGCCATGGAAGATCCAAACACAAAAGTGTATGCAAAGGTTATAAAATTATTCCTACTTCTTGCATGTTCAATATGGATGGCAAGTAATCATAGATATGAAAAAGATCTGAAACAACGAGCGAAGAATACAAAGATTGAATCATTGTATTCTTTAATACAATGTTTTGTGGTTGTGTTGGGTTATAAATTAGATATAGGCTTCTGGGCTGGGGTAATGCTTTGCGTAAATATGTATGTATATATCACAATTGTGAATCCGAAGTATATGAACCGTAAATTAACAAGATAATTCTATAGTTGATAAGAATACACAAAAAGAGTAGAAAGATATTTAGGAGGAAGTATGAGTGAACTTGAGAAATATCGGATGTTGAGTGCAGGAAAAGCGTTTGGTGACCGTGCAAAAATTGCATTGGCATTACTTGATAGCAAAACAGCCTATGAAGAATTAAAGGAAGAGGCAGCTCAAAGCATGGTAGCTGGAAGTTATAGCTGTGCTGGTGGTGATCCTAGTGTAATACTAGAACAGATCGCAATTGAAATGATATGTAGAGATACGCGTAATACTTGGTACTTACCTGATACTGTAAAATTCTGGGATAGACGTTTTGGGAGCCTGTTGGAAGCGAAGTTTTTCTGTTATGACGATGATGCGGAAACTTGGAGTAAGATCTTATATAAATTCTTTATTAAATTACAATGGATGCCTAAACGAGAAGACTATCGCTCCACAAGAAGTTACAACAATGTTTGGGGATTCTTCGCGGAAATTCTAGCAGTAGTAAAACAGAATAATCATCCTGAATTTGATAAGTATTATGAAATTGCGGTTCAAAACGGAATGGATTCAAGTGTCTTAGAGAAAAAGTTAAAAAGAACTAACCGAAGTAAAGCAGTCTTTTATTGAGATTGAAAATAAATTGAGCTACATGCAAAAACCGAATAGGAGAATGAGTGATATATTGCATTGTATAGAAAGGAAGTGATAGTAATGTTTCGGTACAAAGAACATTTTTGAAAAAAATACTGTAAAGAAAAATGGACTATCACTGTCACTATCTTTTACTATGCCGGATGGATATGAAACGGCATTTGGTACATTTGATTTGAACTCACTAACGGTCTTTATAAATAAAAATCTATTAAAAAGATAGAGAAGAGTTTGAACAAGCATTCTATTTATTTCATGAATTACGACATGCATTACAATATACCAATCCCAATCATTTAACAATATTATTAATGAAAGCTTATCGTATATCATTATGTACGATGGCACGTGCTATAAAAAGTTGGAGACAAATATTATAAATATAAAATCAATGGTGATGAGGAATTCCTAAAGAATTTGTATATAAGCCAGCCATATGAGATGGATGCGAATGAATTTGCGTATAAGAAAGTATGCGAAGTAATGGGATTCTCAAAAGAACTAGAATATCTTTTATCATAGATGGATACCGAAGAGTAGGATTTCAAACGAAACATATAGATTAATATATAAAGAAATTGACAAAGTATAAAAGAATAATACTACAAGTCGGATGATGAGTTGGTTTTTCATTATAAAACTTAAAAATTACAATAAACGTTAAATGGAATAAAGAAGATAGTATACAGAGTTTATTTTCTTATAGTAAAAAGTTAAACCAACCACATAGTTCATATTGAATATACTATTTCTTGACTGATATAAAATAGAGCTCATATAAGTAACACCTATGCCATGCTAGCATAGATTTTCTTCTGGGCTTCTACTGGAAGAATTTTTGAATAATAAATCGTATTATTTACTGTAGGAAAAAGTATTGTAATGAAAGTCAATATTTCAACTATAAGCATAATTATTCCAATCGATATTTTTCATGGCTTATATCAGCAAATCCTGAAAAGAAAAAAACTGTAAATAATCCAACTAATCCTATGATCAGTAGATGAATTATTATATTTGAAAAACTCCAAAAGGAAATATGAAATATGATTAAAAATATTAATGAAAGAAATGTGTATACTGAAAAAATACAAAAATATGAACTACAAAATTTGAAATTCTGCTCATATGCACTATTTCATCTATTCTCAGGCTTCGATCAAGGATATACTGGCGTAATAATATATCTGTCGCAATTCTGCAAAATAATGTAATCAATAACAAATCAGCAATAAATGGGAATGTTAATGATAATTGGAGTTCTTTCATAAAGAGTCCAGATCCAATAGCCATTAAAAGTAAATATCTAACTTTTTAAGTTTAGTGTATGGATTGTACAATTTTGAAGCAAGATTAAAAATCCAATTATTAGATAGAAACTCTGATGGTTTTTGAACTTGATTATAAAATGTGTTGACCTGAAAATAATACAATTGTGTATAGAAAGAGTGTTGTAATAGTGCATAGGTAAATTAGCACGGCTAGAAACATGCCAAATGTATATCCCAAGAGATATATTAAAAAGAACAATCAATCAGTTATAAACGCTATAAGAGTATAAACTTCTCTTGTGATGATTTGATTAAATTTTAAATATATTGTAAGTGTAGAAATATTTGTTAATACAACAGTCAATATTCCAAAAGACTATATACCAGAAATTGTAGGGTATATAGTAGGCGCCTTGGTTAAAAAAATAGAAAAACAGGATATTATTCAAAAGAATACTCGAAAAAATAATAGCACACCAATAAATACAGGTATTATCATTTTAGAGAAAAGGAATACAGTTGGCGAAATTTTACTTGCCCAAATAATTTCAATCGTTTTCTGTCTATATTCATTATTCATCATCTCAAAATATGAATTCAGTAGAATATGCACCGATTAATAAATAGCTATATGGTAAGAAAATAGATGGAGAGATACCTGTTATAAAAAGAATGCGGGATATATTGGTTTAATAAGGGGAGAAATAATATCAGAATTGGCACAAGCGAGAAAATTCGTTTGTGTTTTATTATTTCTTTTAATTCTTTTTCCAAGAAGAAATGCAATGTTTTCATTCCATCAACCTTCCTTCTTGCATTTTTAAAAGAATTGAAGGTACTTCAGATAGTAGTTCCTCATCATGCGTGACAATCAGAATACATTTCTGTTTTAGATCAATCTCTTTAAATAAAAGATACTATTTCGATTTTTGCATCGTGATCAATACCACCTGTTGGTTCATCAAAAATGTATACATTTGCGTGAACAAGAGTTGCAGCAGATAATTGCGGTTTCTTTTTCATACCTAATGATAAAGAAGAGATAGGTTCATCCCTTTTTATCATAGAGATGATATTTATTTAATAGAGAATAATATTCATTTTGAACAGTACTAAAACTTTGCTTATATAAAAGCAAGTCGAAATCTAATATTATCCGTAATGGATAAATCTTCGTATAATCCATTATGATCTGGCAAATATGAAATGATTGCTTTTTCCTCAAATTGAATGCTCTCTTTCAGGTTTTAGAAGACCCAGAATTAAGCGTAGTAACGTTGTTTTTTCCGGACCCATTTTCGCCAATAATTGTATAAATGTTGCTAGATAAGAAAGAGAATGATAGATCAGTAATAACGGGGAGTTCCGTTATATGAATATGTTACATCCTTAATTTTAATCATTTGAAATTCTCCGTAGACAAATAAATAAAAGTTACTTAAATTATAATTATTAATAGATAAATAAGAGAAGATTTTTTTCGACTTACAAGCTTTTTTATTAGAATAAATGTTTACTTTTACCATATTGATATAATAACGAATAGCAAATGATGAATTAAAAAGTATCTTTATAACAATTTCTTTGCGAATATTTTCGTAGATTGTCTCTTCTGTGGTTTGTAGTAATTCTTGTGTTGATGGATCAATACCTGCAAAAGCGAATAGAGTCGAAATCTTGCGTTAACTGATTGAGTTGCTTTGTGATAGATTCAGCTTTTTGGCTCAGAGAATAGTATGTTTCAAAAATCACTAGACTTTTTCCCTTTGTGACATATTCATTAAATACAAGTTTTTCTAATAAAGGTACTAACAAGAATTGGTTAACATCTGTAAATAGGGACATATCTTTTGTGACATTTGAATGTGGGAAACAATATAGGTAATGAATGACAATGAGTTCATTGGGACTTAAGCCTGTTTCTGTTGAGATACGTTGTAATAAACGCTCTAAGAGTTTTGTGGTGTAGTAGTTATGCAGTATCGCATCTTGTTTATGGTCACTTAGTTTTGCGACTGGGATGATTTCTTCTCCAAGTTTTTTTGTAGAGAAGGAGATTGCAGAGTCATCTGTCGCAAAAGCCTACTAAGAAGCTCATAATTTCTGGACGCTTGCGAGCATATTCTTTCTCGTCGTAGATGGATTTATAAAAGTTATCATAGTATTTAATAACAGATAGTTTCATGTCTACGATGTTACGAATATCGAAGCGACTTTGGGACACAAGTGAACCTTCTGTTTTTACATAATAATAGATTGGTAACTGTAATGGAGCGACATGTTTTACGTGGAGTAGATATTCAAGGTTGAAGATAAAATCCTCTGACCAAGAAAGGCTAGCATCCATCTTGAGATGATAGGTATCAATGATGGATTTCTTATATAGCTTATTCCAAAGTACACCATAATAGTAATCTGCTGGGTTTTGAATCATGTAGTCCGCAAATTCATCTCTTGTAAGAACTTTGTCAGAGTCAATTCTTCCTTTATGGGATGTGTTTTCTCCTACGACACGATAGAAGTCTGCGATGACTAGATCTGCCTTTGACTCTTCCATTGTACGGACAAGTGATTTAGTGGCATCAGTTGTAATCCAGTCATCCGCATCGAGGAATTGTATATATTTTCCACGTGCATTTTGTATTGCGAGATTACGGGTATTTGATACACCTGAGTTTTTCTTTGTGGATGACTTTGATACGACTATCTTTTATGGCGTATTCATCAAGAATCTTGCCAGATTCATCTTTACTTCCATCATCTACGACAATTAATTCAAAATCACAGAATTCTTGATTTAAAATACTATCAATGCAACGATGTAATACAGTTTTATCTCCATCGAGTGGTTTTGCGGCATTATATACAGGTACAATGATACTAACAATTGGTTTGTTCATATAACTCTCCTATTAACGTTACTAGTATAAATAGTATAATAGTAATAGTGTAAAATAAGAAGAGTAACGATGACCTTTAAACAATTTGAGGTCAAATCTCGGATGTTCAAATAGAAACGAGGTAATTGGATATGGAAGTTAGTAAGAGAATCATACTCGTAAGTGGAATGAGTGGTGCTGGTAAGAGTACAGCAACGCGTATTTTAGAGGATATGGGTTATCACATTATTGATAACTATCCTGTTGTGCTTGTAGATCAGTTCGTAGATATGATAGAAGTTTCAACTGACCCAAGATATAGCTATATTGCATTAAGTACATCGGCAGAAGACTTCCCAATTTTCTCTCGTAAGTTAAATGGAATTAATGCGTCCGTAAGCGTACTCTTTATCGATGCCAGTGATAGTGTGTTACTCAACCGTTATAAGAGCACAAGACGTATTCACCCATTATTACTGAGCAATACCGCCAATACCCTTGAAGAAGCTATCACAGAAGAAAGACATAGATTCAAACAGAATCTTGATAATAATGTGATTACAATCGATACATCCTTCTCATCTGAAAAGGAGTTTAAGAAAAAGCTTGAATCATATTTTGCCAAGAAGCAGATACCTTCATTCTCGATTTCTTTTATTTCCTTTGGATATAAGTATGGTGTACCACTCGATGCGGATTTGATGATTGATGTACGTTTCTTACCAAATCCATTCTGGGATGAGAAGCTTCGCTATTTCTCGGGGAATGATAAAGAAGTATATGACTATGTCATGGATAAACCAGAGACACAGGAATTTATTCAGCGTTTATTAGCATTTACAGATTATGCATTTGAACAGTATACAAAGGAAGGTAAGAATCATTTTACTGTTGCGATTGGATGTACAGGTGGACAACACCGTTCTGTTACTATCGCAAACTATTTATATGATGTATACAAGGAAAGATATAACTGTTATTTAGATCACCGTGATCAGAAGGAATGGCTAACGCATGAAGAAGCATAGAGTCGTTATCATTGGTGGTGGACATGGACAGTCATTAATCTGCCGTGGGGTCAAAACCATTTCAAATATTGATTTAAACGCAATTGTTACGGTCGCGGATGATGGTGGTAGCACGGGACGTCTACGTAAGAACTTTCATATTCCAGCGATGGGTGATATTCGAAATGTCATGATCAGTATGGCAGAAAGTGAAAATATGTTAAGTTCCTTAATGGATTATCGCTTTGATGACCCTGATGGAAAAGAAGATGATATTCTAGGACATAATCTTGGAAATCTTATCCTAACTGCACTGACACAACAGACTGGTTCTTTTATGACAGCTATTCAGGAAGTGAGTCACATCTTAAATGTAAAGGGTAATATCATTCCTGCAAGTACGGATGTAATCACTTTGTATGCACGCATGGAAGATGGAGTCATTGTGCGTGGAGAAGCGAATATCCCAAATCATAATCACCACATTACACGTGTGTTCTATCAGGATGAAGTACATGCATGTAAAGAAGCGGTTGAAGCGATACAAAATGCAGACCTAGTTATCTATGGTATCGGTTCTGTTTATACAAGTATTTTGCCGAATGTTATCATTCCAGAAATTCAAGAAGCGTTATGTAGTACAAAGGCAGAGCTGGTTTATTTCTGTAACGCAATGACACAACCTGGTGAAACAGATGGATATTCAGTAGAAGACCATGTAGACGCATTGTTATATCACCATGCGCCAGTTGATAAAGTGATTGTGGCATGTGATGAGATACCAGAGAAGATATTAGAACGTTATTCTGTAAATGGAAGTACAAAGGTCAATCTTGTAAAGCAAGACCATCCATATCAGGTAGTAACAAAAGAATTACTCAGCTTCCGTAATGGATTTATTCACCATGATCCAGAGAAAATCAAGGCAGTGATTCAGGAATTGCTGGAGGTGAAGTAATGTCATTTGCGGCAGAGGTAAAACAAGAAGTAGCCCAGAAGATTATGGAGGGTAATGATATACGTGCAAAACTATCTGCACTGATTCAAATGACATCATCGCTTTCCTTATCTAATCGTGGTATGACTTTATTAGTGAGTTTAGAAAATGCGGCTGTTTCACGTACAATTTATCGTTTGGTAAAAGAACGATATGGCGTAGAAATTAGCTTGTTTGTAAAAAGAAAGATGAATCTTCGTAAGAATCGTATTTATGGTATGCGTATTATGAGTGCAGCTCCAAAGATCTTAGAAGATTTAGGAATTTATAGTACACGTGGTTTACTAGATAAGCCACTTGCGAAAATCGTACAGACAAATAATAATGCACGTGCTTATTTAGCAGGAGCGTTTATGGCTGGTGGCTCTATCAACTCGCCAGAAAAATCATCTTATCACTTGGAGATTACAGCTACCAGTGAAGAACATGCATTATTTATGGTATCCCTGTTAGAGCGATTTAACATTCATGCAAAGATTACAACACGTAGAAAGAAAGTTATTCTATATGTGAAGTCAGCTGAAAAGATTGCGGACTTCTTACGTTTAATCGAAGCAGACCAGGCAGTTTTAAAGTTTGAAAATATTCGTATCTCGAGAGACTTTAGCAACTCTCTTCAACGCATGAATAATATGGATTTAGCCAATGAAGTAAAGGCGGTTGCGGCTGCGAGTGGACAACTTGATGATATTCGAATCTTAGAAGAAAATCAGAAAATAGAAACGTTAGACCGTAAACTACAAGATATCATCGCACTCCGTAAGGCAAACCCAGAAGCTTCCTTAATGGAGCTGTGTAGTATCTATGAACGTCAGACTGGAGAAATTGTATCGAAGTCAGGCATGAAACATCGCTTTGTAAAGATTCACGAGCTAGCGATGAAAGAGGTAAAACAAGATGAATAGAACACAACTACAAACAGCGGTATCCACAATTGTATTCTTGGTTATCGTGATGTTAACATTTCGCTACCTATGGTGGCTCATCCTATTATTACTATTACCAATTGTAGGATTTGTGATTTATGGGCTAATACAAGCCAGAAGATTAAATAAGCAGATGGAAAACGCTACTGTAGAAGAATTAGATGTTGATCGTACTTTTCTATCAGTCATATTCAAACCCCTAAGAAAAATCAAAAGTGATATCATTGATGTCGAATATGAGGAACATACAGACGGAGAATAAGACTATGGAAAACGTAACCACTGAAATATTAGAAAATGATTTTACAACTTTACAAGTGATGGATTGGCCTATGGTTCAAGAATATTTACAGCGTTGTAAAGTATGAAGAATCAAATCACAATATTATTAATATGATTATGTGGTTACAGACATATCCGCTGTTTTACTATAAGAAGGAAGAGTATTTATTATTATTGGGTATTCATGAAGGATGTTTCTTCATGTATATGCCACTATGCGAAAACAGTATATCGCTGAAGCGATTAAAAAGGGTAAGGAAATCTTTGACCACTATGGACATGACTTTACACTCAGCTGTTTTACAAAAGAGATGGTAGATGAAGTCATTAAACTTTATCCAGAATATACAGCCATTCATGAAAGTTGGGCAGATGATTATGTCTATGATGGAGAACGTTTACGTACCTATGCTGGTAAGAAAATGCAAAAAAAAAGCGCAATCATTTGAATGCGTTCTATAAAGACTTTGAAGGTAGATGGTCATACGAAACTCTGGATGAGACCAATATCGATGATTGTATTGGATATTTGAAGGATTGGAAATCAGAAGATCCAGATGATTTCTTACAGAGTGAGAGAATCGGTACATTCCGCATCTTAGACTTGTATGATGAATTACCTTGTAAGGGTGGTTTGATTCGAATCGATGGAAAGGTACGTGCCTTTGCGATTGGATCAATGTTATCAGACCGTATGTGTCAAGAGAATATCGAGAAGGCAGATGGAGATGTAAGAGGTCTTTATCAGTGCATCATGAAAGAGATGTTGAGTCATGAATTCCCCGGAATTGAACTCGTTAATCGTGAAGATGATACAGGTCGTGAGAATCTAAGAGTTGCTAAACTGTCCTATCACCCAGTCAATATTATTGAGAAGTATCGTATTAAGAAAGGTGTTGAATCATGATTACAAAAGCAACGAAAGAACAAGTCACCGAAGTAAAGAATCTTTGGAAAGTATGTTTTCCACAAGAGGATGAAGGTTATATTGATTACTATTTTAAGAATCTATTTGTGCCAGAAAATTGCTTTGTATACGTAGAAGAGGGGCATGTTGTCTCGGCAATTATTCGAGCCCCACATGCGATGATGTTTAATGATAAAGTTTTACGTACTAGCATGATTTTAGGTGTTTGCACATTACCTGCATACCGCAAGCGTGGATATATGAAGCGTTTAATAGAAATTGTATTAGACGCATGCGAGCATACTGAACTGATTACGCTCATTCAGGCATATGACCAGAAACTATATGAACCATATGGGTTCCGTAATATCTATAATCGCTCTACCTATCGCTTGACACGTGATGATGTAAAGCGCAGCACAAACTTTGGTTGTTCCTATGAACCAACAGCGATTGATTTATTAAAGGTATACTCTGCATTTATCCGTCGATTCAATGGTTACTATGCAAGAGATTTAGAATACTTTGTAAAGTATAAGAAGGAAATCAACGCACAAGGTGGCAAGATTGTAGCCTACTACAATGGTAAAGACCAAATTAGAGGATATGCGACAATGTTGCCAAAGGGAGATGTTCTAGAAATTGAAGAACTCATTTACCTCGATTCCACTGCTCTAATGAAGTATGTAACGCAGCACTATTTGAAAAGGATGTTGTGGAATTACATGTATCAGAAGCAGAAGACCTAACGCTCGTATTCCCAGAGACAAAGGTTGAGACATATGGTTCTACAATGGCAAGACTCAATGACGCAAAGCTATTCTCAAAACTTGTAGGTAGAGATATCTCTACGGTTGAACAAGCATTTGCGACAAGTATCAAACCACTTAATCTAAATGAATTTGCATAAGAAGGGTGTATATCCTTCTTTTTCTCGTGCTATATAATAAATAAAAACAGAAATGCATATCATTGAGGGTGATTATTATGAGAAGAGATCATGCCAACTTCTTTCATCTTGCAATCTACAGCGTAGTCATCATACTTGCCATACGTATCATCCCATATCTTCTGCCAAGGATTCCAGGTCGACCAGAGTTCTTTAATGAGCAAATCATCAGTTCTACCAATCAAGATGAAATCAAAGAACTGAAAGAAGAAGCTTTGAAAGAATGTCATTTGCGATTTGATTATGATGTGTTAGGTTGCAAAACTTGTGAGCCACCATGGGATTGTGGAATTGAAAATATGATTATTTCAGATGTATACTCACAAAAATACGCTTTTTTGCCTAAGAAAAAAATTGGGAAGTATTACAACTACATCATAAAATCCTTCCGGAACAAACAAGAATATGTATTGAATTTATACGTCGCAAAAGAGGAAATGCCACATCGATTTACGCAAATGCCGACGACAGCTTATAAAGAAGCAAAATATACTATCGATGAAAATCAAATAATTGTACAGATAGCAACGGATTTAGATGATCATGAACTAAGTTTTTACATGTTCTGTGAGAACTGGTATGGATATAAACTCCAAGGGAATATATTCTATTATGCACAAGAATACAATGGTGATAATGTGACTGATAAGGTGAAAGAAATTCTGGATAAGACACTAAATAACCAATGAAAAATAAGTATAAAAAAGGCGTTAAATTCACATGGTATCAATTTATATCAAAAAGATAGAAGAATTTTTAGTGAAATTCGTCACGATAGCGCTTACATTCAAAATGGTCTTAATTGACCGAAAAACATATTAAAAACATATAATATAAATGCAACAAAAAGGAGGTCTTTGAAAGACAATATGACAGATGTAAGAGTTGCTATTAACGGTTTTGCTGTATTAGCCGTCTAGCTTTTTAGACAAATGTTTGTAGCTGAAGGTTAGCGAAGTAGTTGCAATCAACGACTTAACAACACCTCACATGCTAGCTTACTTATTAAAGCATGATACAACACACGGTAAGTGGGATCATGAAATCTCTGCAGATGATGAAAAGGGAACAATCACTGTAGACGGTAAGGAAATTACAATTTATAAGGAAGCTGATGCTAGCAACCTACCTTGAGGGTCAATTAGACATCGATGTAGTTCTAGAATGCACAGGCTTCTACACAAGCAAAGTTAAGTCTGAAGCACACATCAAGGCTGGTGCTAAGAAGGTTGTTATCTCTGCTCCTGCAGGAAACGACTTACCAACAGTAGTTTACGGCGTAAACGAAAACATCGTAACAGCTGAAGACAAGATTATCTCTGCTGCTTCATGTACAACAAACTGCTTAGCTCCAATGGCTAAGGCATTAAAATGATTTATATCCAATCCAATCTGGTATCATGACAACAGTTCATGCTTACACAGGTGATCAGATGATCTTGGATGGACCACAGCGTAAGGGTGACTTACGTCGTTCCCGTGCTGGTGCTTGCAATATCGTTCCTAACTCAACAGGTGCTGCTAAGGCTATCTGGTCTTGTAATTCCTGAGTTAAACGGCAAGTTAATCGGTGCTGCTCAGCGTGTTCCTGTTCCTACAGGTTCAACAACACTCTTAATCTCTGTAGTTAAGGGTAAGGATGTAACTGTTGATTCTATCAACGCTGCAATGAAGGCTGCTGCTTCTGAAAGTTTCGGATACAATGAAGAAGAAATCGTTTCAGCTGACATCGTTGATGAAACACATGGTTCTATCTTCGACGCTACACAGACAATGGTAGCTAAGATCGATGATGAAACATACCAGGTTCAGACAGTTGCTTGGTACGACAATGAGAACTCATACACATCTCAGATGGTTCGTACAATCAAGTACTTCGCTAACGTTAAGTAATTAACCTAAGCAATCTAAAAATCACACTTCTCATGAGGTGTGATTTTTTTTGTCCATGACACAGACCTAACTGGTAAAGTATTTTTCTTTTCGAAAAGTTAAACACTTAATTTGATTAAATGATAGAATATGAAAAATATTGACATACTGTAAATCAGAATTGATTTACCAAAATTGTGGAGGAACAGCAAATGACGTATTGCTTTTTATTAGTTTATCCTGATTTTAGCTTACAAGAAGTAACTAACCTGATGTATTTCTTTCGGTGGGCTTTTGATACTTTTTACGGATGTTATATATACAGATCTATCTCCTGTTAGAGGAAGAAGGAATATTAGTGCAGCCAGTAAAAACGTGTGCTAAGTTTTTGTAAAGAGGATTATGATTGCTTTGATTCTTCCGGATGCAGTAATTTAACACAACCTATACGGAATAAAAAAATAAGAGAGTTTTTAGAGTCATTCGCAAATGATAATATTTTTGTCATTGGTGCTATTTGTGCTGGTCCAGTATTCTTGGCGCAAGCAGGTTTATTGAAAAATAAAAATATACTGCTTCGTTATATGCTGAAATGATGGAATTGTTTAGTTTTTGTTGAAGAAGAGAATTTTTGTACCACAATCAGTAGTTGAAGATGAAAAATATAATTACAGCTGTAGGTAGTGCGTTTAACGAGTTTGCAGTACATGTTGCTAGAAAACTTGGCTATGACTGCCCGGATAAAATATTAAGTGGCTATATGGATTCAAACGACGCTAATGATTATATTCATCATCTAACGGAAGAAGATTTACTAGAATTTAAAAAGGAATTTAAAGAATTTATTGATTAAAAGTATGATTGATTATCAGATTTATTATTTCTGTTTATCAAAATATAACTGTTAAATCACACCCATGAGAAGTGTGATTTTTTGCGTCTTCTCTTTAGGTCATAAAAATATGTATCTTACATTGTAAATTATGCATCTTAGTGAAAATGGCGAGACAGTATGAAATACATGCGCTAATATCACAGTAGAAAAGATACGAAAGGAGAATCAAAGATGAAAGTAAATGTAGAACTATCAAAAGAGTTTTTCCCTCCACATGTAACGATTTATGCGGATGCGATTACGGATGAAGTTCAGAGAGTGATTGATGTACTCGACTCTAAGGATATACCACTGATAGTGCAGAGCAAAGATCGGATGGTAGTCTTGAAAGCGGAAGAGATATATATGATACGTGTGGAGGGTGGAGACACTGTTATCTATACTGAAAACGAGAGGTATTATTCCCGAAGACGTTTGTATGAGATGCTTGAGCAGATCGGGACTGGCTTCATGCAAATATCGAAACAAACTGTCATTAATCTTTCTTGTATAAAAAGTATAGAGACAGGCTTTGGTGGAACTTTATTACTAAAGTTAAAGAATGGTTCTTCTGATTATGTATCAAGAAAATATCTACCTGATTTAAAAAGATATCTAGGAATTTAAGGAGGCTAAACATGAAAACAAAGAAACAAACACTACTATTTAACATATTTGTATCACGGGTGTTGCCGCAATGATGTTTATTATCGTTGGAGTTATTATTGACTGTATCTTCCATGGAGATATCCAAATGACAAACTACGCATTTTCTAAGATGGCTATCGCAACCGTCGTAATTGGACTTGGCTTTGGGATACCTGCAATAGTTTATGACAATGAGAAGTTATCAATTTTTACACAGACAATTATTCATATGGGTACTGGTTGTATTGTTATGACTGTTACTGCGTATCTTGTGGTTGGATTCCTATGCATCATGGGCCACTACCGATGATTGCGATACTTTTAGAAGAGATTGCTGCTTGCATTTGTTATTTTGGTTTCTATTTTATCTGCCGTCAAAAGAAACTGGTAAAACAGATGAATCAACGAGTGAAAGAAATAAATAAATGAATAGTTTAACGGTTCATCATAAGTAGGCCGTTATTTTTAGTTTGGGATGATAAATTATAATTTACGTATTAAGATAGAGAGGTGCTTTCAAGGAGATTTATTACGAAGTGGTATGAGAATGCGGTGTTCTATCATATTATCCATTAGGATTAACGGATGCAACAGAATAATGATTATCAAATTACAGAACATCGTTTGAACCAATTGTCCCATGGATCTAAAACATATCAAGGAAATTGGCTGTAATGCATATATATTGGACGTTATTTAACCGGTTGGACATGGATATGAAACAACTGATTACTATGTTGGACTTTCGACTTGGTAATAATGCGGATTTAAAAAGTTTGTAAAAAGATGTCATCTTCAAGGTGCATATGTAATCTTTTTGTGATGGTGTCTTTAATCATACGGGAAGAGATTTCTTTGCGTTTAAGGATATTCAACAGAATCTGTGAAAAGCTCTCAGTATAGAGATTGGTATTGTAATGTGAATTTCCGAATAATGAATACACGATGGCTTTTCCTATGATAACTGGGGTGACTATAACTTTACTCGTAAAAACTCAATCAACAAAACCTGCGTGTAGACAATACTTTATTGGATGTGGTGAAATATTGCAAGTGAGTTTGATGTGGATGGTATTCGACCAGATGCGGCAGATGTATTAGACTTGGCTTTTATGCATGAGTTACGTATGCTGGCAAAATGAAAATCAAGCCTTTCCGAATTTGGTTGTTGATGGGGAAGTGATCTAGGCGACTATAGTCGTTGTAAACCTCATATGTTACATTCTGTAGACAAACTATCAATTATATAAAGCGTTATATTCTGGACATAATGAACATAACTATTTTGAGATTGCCCATACAGTGCGTTATCTATTAGATAAAGGTAATTCATCATACATTCTATAACTTTCGTGGATAATCATGATGTGGAAACGTATTTATACAAGACTACCAACAAAACAAGAATTTGTACCAGTACATATTTTTGATGTATACACTACTGGGCACCCCTTCTATTTATTATGGAAGTGAGTTTGGCATTGAAGGAAGAAAAGAGAAATATTCCGATGCGGTTTTACGTCCTGCAATTAACTTGGAAGATTATCCAAATGCAGTAAATGAGAACGGCTGTACCAATATCATCGCAAGACTTGGAAAAGATTCGACAGAAGAATACCGTATTTTGGGATGGTAATTATCAAGAACTGCGATCAACAAATCGTCAGTATGCATTCTCACGTACAAATGAGATAACACAGGCAATCGTTGTCGTGAATAACGATGAAGCGGATTCATCACTAGAAATCCCAGCAAATGGAACTTATACAGAATTACTGAGTGGAGAAATTCAAACTGTTGAAGGAAATCTACATGTTCATCTGCAAGCATGTTCTGGACAAATTGGATCTCGAAATTATGATGAGAAAGTTGTTGCTATCAGGAAGTTAAGATTCCAGAAATCAAAACAATCTAAGGTAAAAAGAAGAAATGATTCAGCAGGTGACAGTAGACCATAGTAAATCCTATGAAGAGATGAGTGTAGAAGAACTACAACAATGTGTATTAGATAAACTGCAAAAGAATGCAGTCCAGTGACAGATCAAATGAAGCGTGATGTTGCAAATAATAGTTTATCATGATTCATTGGTGAATTGCAAAAGTTTAGAAACTAAAATACCGCAGCTGCGGTATTTTTAATATTTAGGCTTTACGTCATGCATACTAGAATAAATGGAATCAATAGAATCAGCACAAGAAATCCAGATGGTTGGAAAACCTAACTGTTTAGATATTACACTGACTCAAGACTAGCACCAATTGCGCAATATTAGCGATAATTCCGAAGTAATGCATGGATTGGTGAAAGTATGTTTTATCATTTGTACGAAAGAAAGCGGATAATCTTGCGTAGCACTTTGATATTACCGATACACATGGTACTGCATATGTAGTCTCGCTTACCTTACGGGAAAGATTGTACTTGTAGGGCGCAAGAGAATGAAACAAGCATATTTGCGATGTTGTTAAGATTGCCAGGAATAAAACCCACGATAAATAATGTAATGATTTCAATCAAAACGATATATTGTCTCCAGTGAAGGGAGTGCTTTTCTTTTAGTCTTCCCTGTAGTTGTTCTGCAACGAATACACCAACAATAAAGGCAAAAGATTGGGTAAAGGTAATTTAGCTTATGACCCAGATTTCCTTCCATCAAGTTCTGTGTCATTAAGACAAGATTGCCTGTTTGTGCATTTGCGAACACACGATCTCTAGTATTAAAAGTATAAGCATCCTGCAAGCTCCACTAAAAGCGAGGAAGGCAGAAGTGATAATGCATCTGACATCTGTTGTTCTTTCATAGTTCACCATCCTTCAAACTATTTCTAGAAAGTTCAGTCTAATATTAGGATGAATTGTAAATGAATACAAGACTAGTCAATGGAATGTAAAGGATTCTATGTAGGAATTGGATAAAGGTGATATGATAATACTGGTTATTAATTTTTTCACACATCATCGATTTCAACTAAATTATTTTTAAGTGGGTAAGGGGACATGGAAAAGAATAATCTATTTCAGCGTTTTCGCTATTGGCTAGATAAGCGAATGGCAAAGGGTACGGGTAGTATGATTCGTGCTCTATCGTTTACAACCATTATTGTGATTTTGTTTTTGGCTGGCATTCTAATTGTATTTGGGGTTAATGATGAATGTTCTCCATTACATGCGATATGGGATAGTTTTGCGACTGCAATTAATGCGGAAATTCCTTCTTCTAGTGACGGTTCACTAGTATTCATTATCATTAATGCGATAGCAGCTATTATCGGTCTTTTCTTTACGAGTATTTTGATCGGTATTATTACAACTGGTATTGAGACAAAACTTCAGAGTTTAAGAAATGGTAATGCGGAGGTTTTGGAAAAGAATCATACTGTGATACTCGGTTGGAACGATACGACTTTTGCGATACTTGCAGAGATTATGGAATCGAATCTGAATCGAGAGATGCAGACGGTAGTAGTATTAGATAATGCATGTGAAAAGGCAGAAATGGATGATCAAGTACGTGCTTTTATTGCAGAAAAAGATAAAGAATGCGAGAGAATCGCAAAGAAAAACCATGAGATATTTATTCCATATGCAAAACATACACAAATCTTATGTCGTTATGGAACAACAATACATTATAGTACTTTAGAAAAATTGTAATATACAGAACTGCAAATCAATTATCGTGAATGAAGATGATGATGAAGAAACAATCAAAGCCATTCTTGCATGTAGTGGAATGATCAACGAATTGCATGAGTGAGGTAAAAGGAAAGAATCTTCCTTTATATTACAGCTGATTATTCAAAAATAAGGAAAACATCGAATATCGCAAGACTTGCAGGTGGAAAAGACTTGGAAGTTATCTGTTATCCAGAGCTAATGTCACGTATTATGGCAAATTCTAGCAGAGCGGCAGGATTATCCTATGTATTCACTCACTTATTTAATTATGAAGGAAGGATATCTATTATGGTAGACAAAATAAATTCAACCATCTGTAAAAAGAGTTATCGCAGCCGACGGACATAAGAGTTACGAATGATTTAACCTTTATGAATTAAATCAATATCTAAACTAATGCGACGATTAT
>BNJS01002224.1_pt1 | contig 157811 bp, 170 predicted proteins | sample 8540461 | NCBI WGS metagenome assembly BNJS01 (sample SAMD00202454, study PRJDB9452) | human saliva metagenome | isolation source: human saliva | place: Japan | reverse complement strand
TGTTGAGAAAGCAGGAATGCCGTACGAATATTTAACGACAGGCATCACATAGTGACGGCCTTCATTTGTTATTTTAGCTTCACGTTAGCCGAAAGCCAGCTCATTTCGCCAGCAGCAGCCCGCTTTATTATTCAGCGACTATGACAGATTACCGTCACCTCGTGGAGAGGTACCAGCGCACCCGCTTATCGCTCACCTGCTCAATTAACGCATCACCAAGAAATACTGCTGATTTTATCTCTGTTTTCGAACACGGCCGCGGCGCACATATACTGCGCACAGCCCAAGCTGGCACACATCAGCGAGAATAAACAAATCGATGGCTCATCTTCACCTTTACGTCAAAAGCAGCCCATCATCTATCTCGCCGAGTGCACGCCACCGTCATCACCTTCTGACACTGAGTTTTCACGAAAACCCGAGCCATTGCCCACATCGCGCAAGCAGAAGCTCAATCACAGCTCGTCTCCGTCTCGTGCCAGTACTTCATCACAGCAGCGCCTCTTCATCAGAAAGACAAGAAATTCCACCTCAACATGACGAATGGTTTTAGCATAGCCCTTCATTTCAGAAGAAGAAGAGTTGTAACCACATATCTGGATTTTTCAATGTCAATTCATTTTTTCGTATTGGGGTCTTCGAACACGGTTGCGTTCGACGAACCCAAAGTCAGAGCAACGCCTTCACTGGTTACTATCTTATTCATTTCAGGTATTGCTTTTTCACGAGAACATTTTCGGAGTTTCATATGTTCAATAGCCTTTGGTTTTTTGCTATTCTCGAAGAAAGCGAAACAACAAAGAACAACAGCGGCCACCAGCAAAGAGTCAAAACATCGTAGTTATCGGCTTTTTCGTTAAAATGAAGCGAGAGCAGCAAATGCTAATACCGAAGTTCGTAAGCGACAAAATATTCCTGTTCGAAACACAAAACATCTACCGTCGAGCCATCAAACAAAGCAGAAACAGCGACCGATAACGAATGCATGACAATCAATTTGTTTTACAACGATGAAGAATGTATACAAAACGAACCATAAAAGCGAGTGAAAATCATTCTGAAAACAAATCATTAAGCCGTATCGTCGTATCATTTTCATATTCCAGCAAATGGTAAAATATCCTTGTAGCAACAAAATCGCGCCCTGAGTATCAATTATTTTTACACCAAAACATTTTACGAAAGCAACACACTACAAACAGGTCAGCAGGAAACGATTTTAACGATTGATAACGTTTACCATTTCCAGAAGATACCGTCAATTCAATCGCCGCCTTGAATTGAGGCAGATGACTATTCTTTCAGAAAATCCGAGCGAGTGCCCATGGTTTGTTTTGGCTCGACGGTACACGGCAGTCGATATACGCTGCTCAAAACCGACAACAGAGCGCGATCAGATTACGCAGCCGACGGATCACACAAATCAATCAATAAACAACAATCAATCATTTAAACGCGACGTTTCCTCATCGAAAGCCAGCGATTATTGCCCATTGCCTCCCCAGCTGAAATAAAGAAAACAGACGAAACAGACGTAAACAGCGCCCTGAAACACGCCACCTGGCAGCAGAGCGAGCCACCACCTTGCCGAGCCCAACGACAATCGCCTCACAGAAGACCCATGAGGCCGACGAGCCTGTAGCAACAGCCAGCCAGCAATGTTATGCATTAAACAGAAAAACAAAGATGAAACATTATTTTGCGCAGACTTGATAAAAAAGAATTTTGCGTTTAAAAATACGCAGATTTGCTGAAGGTACGGCAGCACCATGTCACGCCCAGCCGAGCCGAAGATACGATTTTCATAATCAGAATGACATGACTCTGGGAAGTTAGCGAGTCCTCAAAATTTTTCTCGGTGACGTTTTTGCCAGGCCACGAGTCATTTGGGACAGTTTACCAAACATACATTATTTACATCTTCAGACACCGCTGGCAGATTTTGACCAAAAAGCCGCAGCAATTATTGAACGCCAGCTTGTGCGATAGCTTCAGTTATCGAATTGACAGCAGAACATGCCACGCCTGATGTTCATCGCCACCGCTTGAGGTTCGAGATGAACATCAGCATCACCTGAAGATTTTGCTTGATACCGGCTTTCAGCGAAGAGTTTCCGGTACCGCCATACGGCGAACATGCCCAGATTATAAAACCATATCAAACGAAATACTATTATTGATTTATGCACATTTTTCATTTGCACAAGTTGTGCGAGTTTAACTTGTCCCAGTAAAATTAGAAAAACTGACATCACTGGTGAACATCAGCAGTGTCATTATTGTAGTGTCGCTGGTGAACATCATCGCCAGACTGAATATGAGTGAAGCAGTTTCATCTCGGAATGCTGGGGAGTCAGTTTACCATTTCAGTCGATGCAGCCCAGCGAGATAGCGGAATCCAAAGTTTTGGGCCACGAATTGTAATTATGTTAACATCAAAGATGAGCCACGAAGAAATTGATGATCAATGGTTAAACTTACATTGGTTATCGTATAAATCTCTGTTCAACATATTTCGTAAAATTAATTTTTAACTCACAGATAGCCATCGGTATAATCATCTCAAAGACGCCTGCACGCTTATGGTTGTGTTACATATTGGGGCTGGCAGAATTGCTCCAGAAAAACCGTTACGTCTGACTCCATAACCATGAAAGTTATTTCGCGCCTGATTGAGACGTTTTCTTGGAAGGAAGCGGCAGTTGCGGCAAATATCAAGAGGTAACGACCGCGTCACTACTTCGGGAGTGTGCGGCCAGGCTGAAAATATTATAATTATCGTTCTTTTCAATAATACATTAAATTGGTAATATTGATATTGAGCCGAGCAGCATTATCGCATGAAAGCACGACATAAGAGTCGTTGCGTCCACAGTTACGATGATGACAGGTTCATGAGCAACAGTTTCAATGGGCAAAACATTCACGATCATGATTAACGGAAACACTTAAGCGTTGAATACTTGAGCAATTTCATTTTTTCAGTTCACGAAAATGTTTAATTACAATTATTTTAGTATTGGCAGCAGTGGCCCCGAAAATCGCAGCAAAAAGCATAGTCCGTCAACGCCTTCTTTTTGCCATGAAGTCAGCGAGACAACACGTTACTTCAACGACGGCTATACGATATTCAGTTGATTCTGCGGCCAACGTGGCCGGGCATGAAACTACTACTCATCGTCGACGCGATTAACACGAGCAGCGAACAGCCCGGTAAGCGAGTTACCGTTGCCGCAGACGACCTTTTCGCAGTTTCATCGGCCCGACCTGCCGCCGAACAGCCACAGAACAACGAAAGAACAGCGCACACGAGCAATTGAAGGGAGAAAGGGAGAAGCACTGTCATTAACGTCATATTCCGTGATGATCACTAGTCTCGCCCATCAACCTGAGGATACAGGCCGTTAGCCGAAAGAGTCGAAACCGATGCCAACTTCAGGTCACCGTAGCCCAGAAAAATTCCTCTGCACAGGGTACCGACAAAGCCCACACCGTCAGGCGGCAGGAAAGAGTTGACGTGACGTTACTCACCGGTATTTTAAAGAACCAGCCCGTTCATCACCAAATCATCGTTAACGACTTCGCTTCTCAATAATCACATAGATGGTGCGAGATCGAACGAACACAACGTAATCACTTTTCGCAAAAACTTCGACACAACCTGGTCAAAGCTCATTTTTGCATGAAAACAACCAAAGACACCACAGCCGAGCTCACGTCCACACAACTGGCCCAGAGCCGGCGGCCGCCGAGCAAAACAGCGCATCCAGCCTCCCGAGCGAGATTAACCAGTCGAACATATCAAAAGGAGAGTGGTTTGGGAATGTTCACCGTTAGAACGTCTCGACAACAGACTAACAGATGTTAAATCACACTGCCTGAACGCCTTCTTTTCAGAGAACGAAAAGCATTAGTTTGTTCACAAAATACCACCAGCGAGTTCTGTCAACAGAACAAAATTCACAGTTCACAAAGAAGTGTTAGTTTCAGAATACGTTTTCAAAGAATTAGATACCATATCTTTGTAGTCAACCATTGTCCAGGAACAACACGAGCACAATTGCTTTGCGTCGTTCCATACGTCCATACATTGTCTTCACGTCATCATCAGACTTGTTCAATTCGTGAAAGAAAACAAGCCTACGCACTCATTCCCGAGTTGGTAAAGCCCGCCAACATTGAATTGTTAACTATCAAAAAGAGAAATAACTCGAACTAATTCCTTTATATTACCGTGCAAAATAAATTGTTTCCATAACAGTTACAATTCTGATTTGAATGAACATACTTCCCTTCACGGGCACAGTTCCATATCGAGTTCATCATCTCATCACGCCCATTTACGATAAAGTTGCAGGAGCATCACCCCAATGCACCATCACAGCAACACATCAACGAATCATCCAAGAAACATCTCCCTCAGAACCCGGATTCTTCTCGGAAATAATAGATTTTGAATTGTTCGATAAACTATACTGAGCCATATTCGTGAGATACAGGCGTAAACAGGCTTCATTAACTGTGTTCATAAGAGTTGGTCGATGATTGTCTGGAGAAATGTTCTCCTTTCCCCACCCATTGTGAGCAAACAGAATATTTATTGCATCGATTTTGTCATTTAAAAGAAGCGAAAGCCGTTGCAGCTGAACAGAATAACCGCCGGTCACTTCGGCCACATCGCTGCGTGAAGGTCGTTGTCATTCATCAACGTAAAATTGTACCCCGCATACCGTACCGAACCATCACGAGCGTACTTCACGGTGAAATCTTCTGGTCACCTCGTTCTCGCAGCTTTAGCGTGTTATTACTTTGCCGAAGAGTCCTTCGTGCCATTGAACACCATGATTTGACAACCAAATCAAACACAGATTTAACTTCAAGACCTTCAACGATTGACCGTCATGCCCTCTCCGATAAGCGGAGTGCGGTCACACCCAGCGCTCACTTTTCGCCGGGCGACCACTTCAGCCTCATAAACCAGCAACATGAAGATTGTCCGCCCATAATTCCCATCAAAATGGGAATGCCTTATAGTTATAGGATATATCACCTCGTAAATACGAGTAAAGAGAAGAACAACAGTAAGTGAAGGAAAGCAGCAATTAATCTTGAAACCACCGTACGAGCCGCGCTGTCGTCAGTTTCCCGCACGTTATCGTTAATACGCCATTCTACACCGCCGCTTCACCATTGGTCCTTCACACCCACTGACCTCGAAATCAGTACTGGCGCCAAACAGAATGATTATCCTTTGCGAGCAACAGCACAAAAACAGAAGGCATACCGTGAACACGACGTTCATAACGTCTTTCACCGAACACACGGCAGCCCCACGCCAAAACAACCCATAGCGACATTTCAACAAATTCCTCCAGTCAACGGTCGCGCGAGTGCATCCGCACAGCACGCCTGCACCAAGATGTCACACCAATATTCCCATCTCAGCAAAGAGTCACCGCCCGCGCCCGGTGCTGCGCCCACTGCCACAAACACCTTTGGTTGAAACAATTGAACACCTTTATTTGAAACGACGAAAGAAACATTTTCAACAACAAGACTCTTTCATTTTAACCTATTAAAATTAGTTTTAACAAAACTATTTACGTCCTGAATAAAAGGAGTAATAAACACCCTTGTACCCGAATATTAACCGGCATCCTTGTTGTATCCAAGAGAACACCTCCTTCAATATGTAACTGAGTATCAATTCACCTGTTACCGTTTTGCCTCGTTCGTTATTACAACAGTGTTCATTTTCAGGCCTCGAACAGATCGCTTTTGACAAGGAACATTCGGCGAATATTGCAGGCACTTCGCACTTCGCCTTCTTCACATCAACGTTATTTTCAGTCATATCAAACCCTTCTAAACGTTTGCCTGACCATTGCTCATTTTCGTCTCACCGCCCGGCAGTCAGCCTTTCCAGCCGCACACAGCCGCAGCGCATCACCAACAGCGGTGGTTGCTCTTTCCAAAGATGGTGCTAACAGAAGCTGCATTTTCCTCCCTCGCACTGTGGCCCAGGAACACGCCTCCCCGGTGGTTCACACATTCAAATCTTTTACTTTAGCAGCGTTTATTGGTCATTCACGTTCACGCACCGTTCACATATCGAATGTTAGAGTTATGAGCCATTACGTCGTCAATAGACAGTTCAATTCAGTACCGTCTCAGACGGCAACACGCTTTACAACCATCTGGCGGTCACAACAGCCCATTCAATCCTCGCCCATAGCGCCAGGTTCGTTCCGTCCATAAAACCACCACGAGCCACTTCAGAGCAGGTTTCTGCGTGCCGCAACCGATACCCCTCACGGCCTGACACTATTTAGCACAACAGCCGTTCAAGTCTCTGCTCGTACGCTCAATAGATTTGAAGGAGAACGAACCAACCCGCTCGTCTCCGGAGCAATGTTTTCACCGTCTGCGTTACTTTAAATCATTGCAGGAACTTGACGGACCAGTTATTTTATCACCCTCGAATAACCACGGCAACAATCATCCCCCAGCCTGAACACAACGGCTTCTCCGTCTGGCATGAAACATCCACAGAGCACCATAATCTGTCGATAGCCCTTCGCTCGTTCGATTGAATATGTCTGTTCTCCATCAGTTCGTCACTACCTGTGCTTTCAGCCTTCAGCACACGTCAGCAGGCGAGCAATATCATTAGCCCGTTTTGATAAAATATTACTGTTGCTTGAAACGAGTTAAAGACAATACCTGCATCACTTTTGTCTTTCGAAAAAACTTCCACACCTTAAGCGACATTTAAATTAATGAAACCACATTTATTTCGCGTTTCCTCGATTTTCATGTTCGTACCCATCACCGGGCGAACACATCGTAGCCTGTCCCTTTGCTGAAACGCCGTTTATATTACCCAAACAAAGGCACGACACCAACGCCAGTCAGTCCCACACCGTTACGCGTCGACGGCCCGTCTCGTCAGCCAGCGACCAACATCGCATTGCCGTCATCGTAAGAGACGGAAACGAGCGCGGTTGGTCAGGCCGCAACAGCACTTTCCTCCTCACGGTGGTTAAGAAACTAACATAACGTATTCTTTCATCAACTTTGATTGCTGGTTGACGACGCCCGGTGAAGATCAGAAGATTACGTCATTGTGCCAGCGTCATCAAGTTCAAGAACGATAAAGGAATATATCAATCGTTACAAACGAGAAAAACCAGTCATACATCATCACCAGGTCACCGAAGCAACATAGCGTTAAGAGCGCGCAAATGTAGCGACAGTTTTAAATTTACTTCTTCCACGGAAAGATATGGTTTGCCGCGCCCTTACGGACAAGCTATCAGGTTCGATGACGGTTCACAACGCCGATGTGCCTGTCGCGAATTGCGATATTCTTACGTTGTCCAATGATGATAAACATATTTTCATCTCGTCAGCAACAGCCGACAGCAGCCCGCGGTCTGCGTGAATTGCCACACACGAAGCCACACAGCAGCAGCCACCACTGAGCCCGCCATCGCCCATCACGGCCCACCTCAGGCCAGCCCCGAAGTGAAAGGACTAGTCTGCACATTTTTCAGCTGATAGTCACATTTCACACCTCATCGCAGTGTCACCGTTGCAGCAGCCTCTGCCCTCACCAGCATTCACTAAGCACCGACCTCTAATCACGACCCGTTAGCAGACTGTCCACCATTTTCAAGCGTGATTTGTATTTCGACGAGTAGCAGAAGCAGAAGTCGCCGTTGCCGATTGCTCTACCGGTGGTAACATACTTTCGACACGGTGCCAGTGCCTGCTTAAGATGACCAGTTGAGTGAGCGTTGTTTGTTCCAAAGAAACATCTTGCTGAGCTCAGTCCGTACTACACTTATTTCCGTCCATTCTCTGTACAGAGTTCGTGCCAACCAGCATTGTTTTCATTTATTTTGAAAAGACCGAACCAGCGATCTGAAGAAATGCTCACACGCCATCGAACTGTGTTCGCGGAAAGTTTTCCACAGCATCAGGACAGATGCCCACTTTTCAAAGCGGTCAGGAAGTTGCCGCTACCGTTGTGAAGATTATCAGAAGAGCATTGTTAAATATAGGTCCGTTTACGACACTTATAGAAATCGGAACGAATACCGTCAGCACCAGCCATAACGGTCAAAAATGGCCTTTGAATCACCAGCGCACGTACTATTTTTCCCCACTATGCAGGTATCGCTCAAAATCATCAGAATATCTTCATAACAATCACCGCAGCAGCTGGCTGGGCGTTCATTCAGGCAGCCGAAGAACACATACTGTTGAATATGAAGTATTAACGAGGTGACACGCAGCGAAGCGAAAGAACACGAAAACACGTCAATCAAACAACGCTGGCACAGACCAGCAGCCGCCAGTGTTCAATCAGTATTCACACCGTAACTTACATCATTTTTGCATTCCTTCATTTGTTATTTCAGCACGCATCTCCGTCACCCCTTCACGACGTTTGCCACATCGGCTCAGCCATACCTGTACAGAAGCGTACTCGACGGCCACGAGCTGGTTTTAGCAGCCCCAGCAGGCCATCGGCCCAGAGCCAATCGCCTCGCCAGGCCCGCATCCTCCACCTTCCCGTAAACGGATAGCTGAGCCTGAGTTTCACCAGCAGGAACTCCAACTGAGGCAACATGTCGTCAGTACTGCCCCACAGAGCCCACATCCTCTGTTTCACCACTGACGCGCCTCCAGGATCTGCGCAACCTCCCCATCACGAAAGCCTGGCCGTATTTTCATTCACCAGCCAGAGTTCGCAGGCTGAAAGATGTTCTGAGCAACTCCGACCAATAGCAACCAGAGCGAGAACTGTTTCCCTCATCGGCAAATCGAAGCCCGATAAGGTCAGTGCCCCATTCGTATTATTCATAATAATCATCGAAAGCGTCACACCGCTTAACACCTCCAAAGATAAGCCGCACCGCTTCGAAGGATGCTCCCGCATATGGCAGATTAAACCAGGAACAGTTCGTAGCCTGGCCCAGCATCAGCACCAATCAACAGCAGTTAATCGGTTAACAGACGTTGCCGCCGAGAAAGCCATATCATTCACCTGTACCGACCTGACCGTCTCATCATTTTTACAGGAGCAATTGTCAATTTGTCATCTCCAGACAGTTCGACACACCTCATTGTCCCGCTTAATCGCCTCACACCAACATCTCGCTTCTTCCGTCACCAACGCTTGCCTGCTGAACAACTCCACCAAAAGCCGAACGAGCGTACAATCAGCGCACGTTCTCATTTTGCACAGGCCCAGCCGTAGCACAGACCCGCTTGCCTCATCTTTATTAGGAACGAAGACCGACGCAGCCTCATCAGATGCCTGGCGCAACAATCCTTCTCTCAACAGCTCAGAGTTACTGGCCTATTTTTATCATTTCTCCTGTCTCTTAATTGTTACTACCATCACCGTAAGTTTTAACCAGCCTGTTAACATTGTGATGCTCACCACCAGCAGCCTTTCTTCACGCTTAATACTAGTTATCTCGTTGAGCTTAACCACAGAAGTATCTGAAACGACAGAGCGCAGTTGGTCAGCTTCAGCATCTTTCGCCAGCCACTCTGTCTCGTCAGGAATGCTTCCCGCCTGGGAGCCAGTTGCCCACACCATGCCCTGTTGCCCACAGCACTGGCCACCCACCACAGCCATGAACCACCATTTTATGACATGCAGTTCAGTCTGTCATTGCCTGCTCTGTCACAAAGATTTTCTTCAACACGCCCGAGCACCTCTGTTTTTTCTGAGCAACATTATCAGCATTTTTCTTTAGCCTGAACACAAATTTATGTTTCAACAGGTCCATGGCTTACAAACTGCACCAAACGCTGAAAAACGCTAATGAAGCTAGCCATTGTTGCCCGTGAAATAGCCAAGCTGTCATCCGACAGTCGTATGACAGAAGAAAAAGCTTTCTAATCTTTTTGCAGCAACTGAACCTTTTGTAGCAGAACAAGACCCAATCGTCTCCTCAGAAGTAGGTGATCAAATAGTAAAATATTTCGTAAAAGAAGGAGCATGTTCGTGTGCAGCAGGGCAACATTAGCCAATCACAAAAGCAGATAAAACAAATGTACAATTAGAAAATGCAAAGCTGTAAAGCTTGAAACAGCAAAGACCGATTCGAACGCTTTGAAAGTGCTTTTCCAAACAGGAGGCGTTACTGCGCAACAGTTAGAGCAAGCACGCTACAACCGAAAAATGCACGCCAATTATAATTCTGCTTCTAATCGTTTCAGGAGATACTTCTGTGCGTTCCAAAATCAACATGGAATCGTAAGCAGTAAAAACATTGAAGAAGGAACACTTGTTGGAGCGGGGCACTTCTTTTTAATATGTAGCTATTGATAATTTAAAATTAAAACTTACTGTTGATGAAAACTCGGGCCAAGCCACCAAAATTAGGAGAAATAGTATAAAACCAAAGTACTCTGAAACTATTGAAGGAAAAAGTTATTTTTATTGCGCAAAATCTGATGGAGCTTTTAAAATTCTGTAGTGGAAATAATACTTGTTCCACAAAGATAAAAACCAAAGCCGAATGTATGCTATGCTACCATGTGATACAAATAATAATGAAAACAGTGTACCATAGTCTACCATTCAGCTTTTGTGAGCATTAGCCAAAACAAAAATATTCAAAAATGTTAACGGAAAAGCTTGAAATGGTAATCGTAAAAGCGGTCGTAACTTTGAGAGACAAAGTAGAAATTATTAATGGCTATCTGTTGAGATGAAGTAGTTACCAGCGGACAAATTAATATAGATAATGGTACTCCTATAAAATAGTAGAACAATTATAAAATCGAAAAGACTAAATGGATATTATAAAACTTCTCATCGCGTACCCAGCGTCCCGATTGTGATGCTCCTTTACGTTATTGGGTGGCTTTTTATTCTTACAAATTATTAAACTACGAACTCATTCCAAAGTTTGAGATCAATGATAACTATTCTACTATATATGCAGGAGCATCCCTTCAGAAATTGGAGAGCACCGTAACTAAGAAAGATTGAAGATGCGGCATCTTCTTTGGAGAATATTAAGAAAATACAATCTATTCTTATGAAAAGCCTTTCGGTAGGTTGTAGCAACTTACCAATGATGCTAATGTAGATAATACTTGAATGAGGCGCAACGAAAATTAATGCTATCAAGGCTGATTTGCCCGATGATGCCAAAGAACCTTCTTGCCAAAATTCTCACTTTCGATTTTTGCCTATTATTTCAATTGAGTTACTTCAAACTTATCTTCTTCTGAACCTATGATTTGGTAGATAAAAATACAACCAGAGCTTTCGTGTGTCAGGGCTGCGCAGGTCAATATCATTGAGGGCGCCAGCGTGAAAATTCGAGAAATGATGCCAAAACCTTGAAGGATAGGGGGCTTATAGGGCAAGCACAACAACTTATAGCTGCCTCCACTCTAGAAATTCGCTGGTAAGCTCAAACTCGTGAAATAGCACTTCTATCCGTTTACAAGGAAAGAAATAGAAGATGTGGCAACAATTACGAAACCTTACTCTTGCTTCTCGAAACGGTATTGAAATACGCCTCTGACATAGCCGATGTACAAGATACTGAAGAAGACGCTACGCAAAATAGTTCGTATAAATCAAGAAAATACACTTCTCACTCCAAGTACTCAAGCAAACCACGCTAATGCTGTATCAGTAAGTGAGCAAGCGTAAAGCAAAATGGCTCAACAGATTACATGAGAATGTAAAGTTACAATTAGCTGAAGATACCAGTGAATTTTCACTTTAGCAGCTGCCAATTCGGTAATGTTTTGACCTTATCTTTTAGCGATTGTTTTGGTGGCTGTGGTGATGTTCTTTTTTCCTTCATAGCTTGCGTAATGCGCTCATTGTGATGGTCTCTATCCCTACCTCGCTTATTGCTGCTTTTATAGGTATGTATTTCTTTTGGCTTTCATACTGAATCTAATGAGCCTTGTAGCTCTTTCTCTGGTGGTTGGTATATTGCAGATGATGCTATTGTAGTCTTTTGGAGAAAATATTCACCGCCATATGGAAATGGGAAAAATAAAAGTACGTGCCGCTTATGACGGTTCTAAAGAAATTGTTTTAACGTTGCAGCAATTACTTTGGTAATTGTAGTGGTATTCGTTCCGATTTCATAGGGAATTCTATCGTGGTAAAAATCGTAAAAAGAGTTCTGTTTAACTGTACATTAAGCATGATGCTCTCTTTACTGATGTCCTCTACTGTGGTGCCTTGGCTATATTCTCGCTTTGGGAAATTGGAACATCCTAATCCTGATACTTTTATGGGGAAAACTTTTCCACCAATTTTGAAGGATCTATTGATGCGTATGACGTATTTTCAGATCTTTTGGTTTGGTCTTCAAACAAATGGAAAAACAATTATTCTTGTATTCTTCCTTTTTGTAGGTTCTTGTTCACTGATTCCAATAGGCTTCATTGGTACAGAATTTATACAAGGAATGGACAGAGGTAAATTCTAGTACTAGTTTTGAACTCAATAAAGATGTTTCTTTTTGGAACAAACCAACTTTATCACTCAAAAAGTTGAAAATTATCTTAAAAATTTAAAAGTAAAAGGTACTGAAAAGTCATTAATCGAAAGTATGATTACCACAGTAGGGCAATCGACTAGCGGTATGGGGGCTTCACAAGCTACCGCTTATAAAATCAGAAATACAAATCACGCTTGTTGATAAAAAAGAACGAGATGAATCTACTACTGTTATTGCTGCTAAGTTAAAACGTGAATTAAGTCAGTACTTAGTAGATGCTAAGGTAAAAACCGTTCCAGTAGGAATGATGGGAGCAGAATAAGCACCTATAGCCTTTGGTAGTTACTTCTGATAATGTAGAATTAGCCCAAGAATATGCTGAAAAGGTTTCAATTGCTCAAAATGTACCTGGGGCTATAGAGGTCAAGCTCACTCATGAGGCTGGTAACCCTGAAATTCGTGTACAAATAGACCGTGATAAGATGACGATGCTTGGGCTCAATGTGGCTACTGTTGGTACTACTATGCGTATAGCCTTCAATGGTAATGATAGTAGCAAATTCCGCACAGGAGATTCTGAATATAATATCAATATTGTATTTGAGGACGGAAGTCGTCAATCAATTGCAGATATTGAGAATATGATGTTTATCAACTCATTAGGACAACAGATTAAATTATCACAATTATGCGACAATGCTTATGCCCCTCAGCGACCCAGTCAGTTAGAACGTTATGACAAATCTCCATCGGTTACAGTACAAGCACAATCCGTAGGTCGACCAACAGGTACTATCGTTTCAGAATGGAAAGGAAAATTAGAAGATTTACAAAACCTGCCAATGTACATTTTACCTTTTACAGGAGAACAAGAGAACCAAGACGAAGGTTTTGGGAACACTTTTTAGTATCTCTTATAGCAGCTATATTGCTTGTGTATATGGTGATGGTGGTGCTTATGATAGTTTTTCACGTCCGTTTATTGTATTATTCTCATTCCTTTATCGTTCATTGGAGCTGGTAAGCCTTAGCTTTAGCTAATATGTCTCTGAATATCTTACACTTTTTGGGTATCATATATGCTTTATCTGGGTTAGTGCAAAGAATGCGATTATGATTGTAGATTTTGCTAACCACCGTAAAGAAGAAGGAGAAGATACTATTACGGCTTTGATACAGCCAAATCCATGCCTGTTTCCGTCCTATTTTGATGACAACTATTGTGATGGTAGCAGGTATGATTCCTTTGGCTATTGCTTCTGCAGGAGCAGAAATCAACAACGCCTTAGCAATTGTAATTATAGGAGGACTTATTTCTCTCCTATTCCTAACGTTGATTATCGTACCTTTGGTTTATCTAATTTCTTGATAATATATGTCGCTTTCAGTAAAGGGACTAAAACCTGATTATGACCGCTTGATGATTGCTGATTACGAACATAAAGAAATCAAAAGGAGAGCACGAAATATAAATAATAGTTTTCATTTAATTTAAATATCCCTTAAAATTATTAAGGGATATCGAAAAGATAAAAGTAATTATAAAAATTGTATCTTTGCTTTTCGTTTTCAAATAAGCAATAATGGAAAAGTTTTTATCAAAACGAATTAATCAAATGGTATTTTTCGCCTCACTTTTGGCAATGGCTGCCAAAAACAAGAGAGCTGAAAGCACAAGGTAAGGATATTATTGGGCTTAGTCTTGAGAACCAGATTTTAATATTCCAGAAATAATAAAAACAAGCAGCCATTGAGGCTATCAACCAGAATTATAGTAAGTATTTCCTATAGATGGTTTCCTTGAACTTAGAGAAGCTCATTTGTGAGAAATTCAAAAGAGATAATCAACTTATTTATAAACCATCACAAATTGTAGTTTCAACAGGTGCAAAACAAAGTTTAGCTAATGCGGCTCTTGTGATGCTTAATGAAGGAGATGAGGTTATTTTACCTGCTCCATATTGGGTAAGTTATTCCGAAATTATTAAAATAGCACAAGGTGTTCCCGCAGTTCCTACAACTATTGAAAAATAATTTTTAAAATAACACCTGAATAGTTAGAAAAAGCATTACTCCAAGAACGAAAAATGATTTTGGTTTAATTCTCCTTCAAACTCTAGTGGAGTCTGTATATACGAAACAAGAACTTGAAAATTTAGCTGTTGTACTGTAATATCCAAATATATTCATTGTTTCAGATGAAATTTATGAATATATAAACTTTACAGAAACCTATACAAGCATAGCTCAAATAGACGGTTTGTATAGGACAGAACAATTACAATAAATGGAGTATCCAAAGCTTTTTGCTATGACAGGGTGGAGAATAGGCTATTTAGCAGTTCCTGAATGGATTGCCAAAGCGTGTTATAAAATACAAGGGCAAATTACTAGTGGAGCTAACACTATTGCCCAACGAGCAACAATAGCAGCTCTTAAAAACCCTATAACCACATTTCAGTATATGAAAGACGAATTTCGTAAACGTAGAGATATTGTAGTAAACTTACTAAGAGAAGTAAAAGGATTTAAGGTGTATGAACCATAAGGAGCGTTTTATGTCTTTCCTGATATTTCTTATTTTTTGGAAAAATATTACGAGGAAGAGAAATAAATACAGCTTGATTTTGCTCTTTATCTTTTAGAAGAAGCAGGAGTAGCCACTGTAACAGGAGAGGCTTTTTATGATAAAATTGCATACGCTTATCTTATGCAACTTCAGAAAAGACTCTCGAGAGGCTATTTGTCGAATAAAAATGCAGTAGAACAATATATATAAAACAATGAGTATCAAAAATAAACGTTTTAGAAGGGTTTGATATGGCTATATTCTCTTTGTTGATGTAAGAGAAGAAAAATGAAGTGCAAGAAATTGCTTACAATGTGCCGAATATTATAAATGTTCCTTTATCAAAAATAGCAAATCTTTATTCAGAAATTCCTAAAATGAACCTGTTGTAATAGCTTGTAAAGGGAGGAGCAAGGAGCTTTAAAAGCTTGTAGAAGCACTATCAGCATTAGGTTATTCTCAGTTACATAATCTTGAAGGAGGTATTTCTGCTTGGATACAACAAGAGTTGCCGGTTAAATAATATTTAATTTTAAAAAGGAGTAATTGTTTATTACTCCTTTTTATTTGGGATATTAAAAATAGTTTTTATTAAAAACTATTTTTGTAGGTTGTTAAAAATGTGAAAAAGTCTTATTTTTATTTAAAAATGTACTTTTTGGCATCGTCAAAAATAAAAATGACAAGCAGACGACAACTTTTTTCTTAAAAATATTTATTCATGAGTAAAACACTCACAGATAGGCAATTTATTCTTATACTAAGTGGAATATTGAGCATAGCATCTGGTATAGCTGGCATTGGCTGTGCGTAGTTTTTACTCACTTTATTCAGTGGCTTTTTGAAGGGAATTTGGTGAAAATATCACTTATGGGTTTTATTTTTATTTTCCCAATGATAGGTTTTACTTTTTGTGTATTTGGTGATTTGTTATAAGACACGATATTAACCACGGTATACCTTCTATTTTGCATGCTGTTGCTCACCAAAAAGGGATAATGAAGGTTTTCAGGCTTATGGAAGATTCTAACAGCACCAATTACTATTGGTTTCGGGGGTCAGTGGGTCTTGAAGGACCAATGGTGGTAACAGGAGCGGGAATTAGTTCAAATTTGTCAAGATTTTTCATATAAATCAGTCTAATAGAATGCTTTTATTAGCTTGTGCTTGTGCAGGAGCTTTGGCGGTTATTTTCAAAAATACCTATTGCTGCTATATTATTTGCAATTGAAGTTTTTCGGATTAGATTTAACACTTTCTTTCACTTATACCTTTATTTATTTCTTCTTTGTGAGTATTTACCGTATTTCTTTTTGGGGAATGAAGTACTTATCCCTATAACCATAACAGCATTTTCTTTAAAAGGAATTCTTTTTACATTTTATTAGAATTATAGGCGGATTGATGTCTCGCATATTTTACTTTTTGTTTATGAGAAAATTAATGCTAAGAAAAATAAATTCTCCTTGGCAGAAAAATATTATTAGCGGCGCTCTTTTTAGGATTGCTTATTTTTATAATGCCTCCACTTTTATGGAGAAGGGCACGAAATAATTAATCATTTAAAAGAAGGTCACCCAGAATTATCTCTAAAAATCTAATATTTTTGATTTGGATTTATCAAATCCTTTGGGTGATTATTGTCCTTTTGGCGGGCTTTCATTTGTTAAAGTAATAGCTACTTCGCTTACTTTTTGGAGCAGGTGGAGTAGGGGAATATTTTTCACCCTATGTTATTTATGGGAGGAGTAATGGGAAATTGTTTTTGCTCGTATTATTAATGAGTTTCCTATTTTTGGGGTATAAAGCAGAATTACCTAATTTTACATTGGTGGAATGACTGCTTTTGATGACAGGGTGTACTTCACGCACCACTAACAGTTGTATTCTTTAATAGCCGAAGTAACCGGCGGTTATTCTCTATTTGTTCCAGCTATGCTTACTGTAGCGGTATCTTTTTCAGTAGCAAAATATTTTAATAAATATTCTGTTTATACAATGGAATTGGGAAGAAAAGGAGAACTTATTTTCTCAAAAATAAAGACCAATCCATATTAACTCTTATGGATTTTTGAAGAGGTTGTAGAGCATAATTTTTACGCCTGTATATACAGATATGAAGCTCCGAGATGTAGTTTATGAAGGTATTCGAAAAATCTAATCGTAATATATACCCTGTTCTTGACTGAGAGAATCAGGTTTTACAAGGAATTATTTTTATTAGATGATATTCGTTATTTGATTTTTGATGTAGATTTATATGATAAAATTACCGCATTAGAGTTGATGCAAAACCACCTGCTATCATAGAAAATAGGAAATGATAAAATGAGTGAGGTAATGGAAAAATTTCAATATACAGGAGCTTGGAATTTGCCTGTAATAAAAGAAGGAAAAATATTATGGTTTCATTTCAAAAATCAAAAATTATTAACTATTTATAGAAGAAAACTAATTTTATTTTTATATTAGTAAATATAAAAAGAGAAATTAATTCAAATTAATTTCTTTTTCATTAAGTTATAATTCAATATTAGCAGGCTTTTACCAACTCAGGAATAGGTGCATATAGGCTTATCTTTTTCACAGGGTGAATAAATTCTAAATGGTAAGCATGAAGACTAATGCTAGCATCTGGATTTGTACGTTTAGCACCATATTTAATATCTCCTCGTATAGGACAAACCTAAAAGCAGAAAATTGTGCTCGTATTTGATGATGTCTTCCTGTTAATAGATTGACTTCTAAAAAGATTATAATTATCTAATTCTTTTTAAAAGGCAATATTCTAAAAATAGCTTTTTTTACTATTGGGTACTTCTTTGTTATGAGCTGTAGATTTGTTTGTCATTTCTGGTTAACCAATGAGTAAGAACCCTTCTGTTGGAATATATATGAACTAAGCAAATATGTTTTACATTATTTTTTTATCTGAAAAAGAGCATTCAATCGAGGCAGTGCTTTTGAGGTTTTAGCAAAATACAACAAGTCCTGTTGTGGGGCGGTCTAACTGATGAACGACCCCCAAATACGCTCTCCTTTTTATTATATTTTTCAACTAAAAAAAGATTTAATAATCTCACTCAGAGGCTCGTCACCTGTTTTATCTCCTTGCACAATATCGCCAGCTTTTTGTTAATTACGATAATATGGTTATCTTCGTAACAACTTGTAAATTATCTTTGGTTGTTTTCATAGAAAAATAAAACTTTGATAAAGTTGTATTATCAAAGTTTTTATAAAAAGAAATTAATTTTTTATTTAATATTGTCTCATTTTCATTCGGGAAATCTCCACTTTTTACATCTATAATGTATTGGTGTAAAGCAGAAGTCATTTGCTCGTGAAGGTTTAAGCATTGACGAACAAATTTTTGCTTTTAAAATCTACAAACATACCGAAAAAGTCTTGAGCTACAAGTACTTGTCCATCAACCTGTTTCCTGCACCTATACCTATAACGGGTATAGCTTTAGGCTTTTAGCTACTTCAGTACCAATACAGAAGGAATTTTTCTAAAACCACAGAAAAACAACCCACTCTTCTAAAAATTTAGCATCTTCACGAAGTTTTTCAGCTTCTTTTTCTTCTTTGGCACGTACGCCATATCCTCCAAATTTATTGATAGACTGAGGAGTAAGCCCTCAAGTGTCCCATTACAGGAATACCAGCATTAAGTATTTTTTTGGATACTTTCTCCTATTTCTCTTCCTCCTTCCACTTTTACTCCGTGTGCGCTTCTGTTTCTTTTCATTATTCGTATGGCTGATTCGAGCGCTTTTTGAGAGTCAGACTGATAAGTACCAAAAGGTAAATCCACGACAACAAATGCTCGCTTACACGCCCGAACAACAGCTGCTCCGTGGTAAATCATAGCATCAAGCGTTATGGGTAAAGTAGTTTCACACCCAGCTATTAGCTGCAGAATCTCCAACTAAGATAATATCACTACTCGCTTCATCTACAATTTCTTTGCCATTGTATAATCATATGAAGTAAGCATTGAAATTTTGTCTCCTTTGGCTTTCATAGCTAAAAAGAGAGCTTGTTGTGATTCTTTAATATCTGCTACTGACATTTTTGTTCAAATTTTCTGCAAAAAGTACTAAAATAATTGTAATTAAAAACTATCTGATGATTTTAAGAAAAATATTAGAATTTATAAATTATTCCAACGCCTAAAAATTTGTTTCAGTTGTATCCTGGTCCGTAAGAATATTTTACCCCATTTGGAGCTATTGTTTCTACAAAATTTTTATATCATCATCATATTTAATATGGACACCAAACGTGCTTTGTACATAATCATTTACTTTCATACTGATATTACTCTCAATATCAATATCAATATTACCAAAATTTTTGTCATATTCTGTGTAAAAAGAAAACGATTAGACATATCAATATTTTCTACAAGGCACATCATATTTTCCAGAAAGTAAAAACCAGCTTCTATTTTTGGTCATTTTACCATCTTGTATTATTTTACCTGTATTATCATATTTAGCCGCTTCAACCCTCAAAGGCTCCTTTTGTTAGCTAAATCTCTATCAAAAACGAAAAATAGCTTTCATAGTTATGGGAGATAAAAAGAGGGTAATAAGCGGTTTTTCTGGAGCAAATTCTGTACCAACCCCCAAGTATATATAAACCTGGCGCCATAAAACGTGATACAGGAACATCTTTTTAGGATAATTGTACCCATTGCCATTCTGTGAGTTAAAAGTGAATTTTGCAGAGTAATACCAATTTGATTGAGAGTTTGTACGATAGCCAAAATGTAGAGTTTAATACAATTTGGTCATCAGTTTTCTTTATTGGCTCATCTTTTTGAATATTAACACCATAATTTACTAACAATTCATTATCCCAAAAATAACGTTCTACAACGTATCTCCTTCTGAATTTTGCATCGGCTAAGAATGAAATAGAATTTGTCCCCCAGCATTCCAGTTAGAGAAGGCTACTTCACTCATATTCAGTCCTAAATGATTGAAGTGATACCAACGATTTTTTCAATAATATCTTGTGTATGCAATTTCCTGAGTATTAGGGTTTATTTTCAGTTTTTTTCTAATTTTTACTGGACCGAGTTAAACTTCACTTTTTAACTTGTGCAAATACTGAAATATTGCATAAAAATCAATAATATAGCTTTTTCATTTTATTATGGTTTTTATAATCCCAAACTTTTTATAATAAATTGTTCCTTAAAAATGATATAATAAAACATTTTTAAAAATCTCCTTTAAAGAAAAAGCCAATCTTTAAGTACGCCAAAAACACCCTAAAAATCTTCTTTTTTTAAATAAATTGATACTTGGTGTGTTATCCTCTGAATATAAGCAATTAGCTGATGAACATCAAGGTATGAAAAAGCATATTCATATATCAAATTCAATGCTTTGAAGCTATGTACTTGCCTCTAAAATGCCTCTAAAACAACGATTCCAATGGTTACTTTATTTTTGGGTCAAAGTCATATAAATCAATACTGCCAACAGATTGATTATCTGAAAGAATCATAAATCGTACTTCGTCTAGTTTGGTAAATATCTAAATGAGCATTTTTCTAAATATTTTCTTAAAAACATCACGAGAAAAAGGTTTTTGAGTTTCACTAACTTCCCAAAGTGTCATATCATTTTCTAAATTATATAGAAAAATCAATATCTTCGGCTCACTGGGGACGTAATGTAACCATAATTATACTACAAAATTACCTTCAAAAACAAAAATCTGCGGCTCCAATAAGCCAAATATTAGAATATTCTTTTTATTTTTAAACCCTAAAAATTTCTTTTTACCCTCAAAACTCACTCCAAAGTACCTTTTGTTTCTAAAATAATATTTTCATCTTTTGTTTTTTTCCTGTTTTGTGCATAGCAATGGCTACAGCAACAGCTCCTGTACCACAAGAATAGGTTTCATCTTTCAACACCTCGCTCATAGGTTCTTACCTTGAAACGATTATCATTAAGAGGCTCAACAAAATTAACATTAACCCTTCTATACCAAAATGAATAACGTATTTTTAGAACCTTCTTGTTTTACATCTATTTCATCTATATTTTTCTTATTTCAACATAATGAGGAGAGCCTGTGTTTAATAATAATCCTTTTTAGCTTTTTCAAATGAAGAAACATCTTGCATTTGTAAATGAATTGTTGTTGTTTATTAGTGATTTATGTAGTCCGTCAGCTGCGCTAAAAGTACAATCTTGCTCTATTATTCCGAGTTTTTGAGCAAAAGCCGTGATACAACGCCCTCCATTGCCACACACATTGTACTCAAATTACCATCAGAGTTAAAATAAACCATAGAAAAGTCATTTTCTTCAGATTTTTCTAAAAGAATAAGTCCATTCGGCACCAATTCCAAAACGGCGATTACAAAGGTGAGCAATTAATTTTTGTATCTTCTTTTTGAAATAAATTTAAACGATTATCAATCATTATAAAAATCGTTTCGTACCTTGATATTTGTAAAAATGTATTACTTTTCATAAAAATCTTTTTGGGCAAAAATATAAAAATAATTGAAATATAAAGTTTTTTTGATATTTTTTTATTTACTTTTACAAAAAAATAAAAAAAGAGATATTTTTACCATTTTTAACTTTAAAAATTATATGAAAAAAATAGTATTTTTGCAACCATTTTATTTTTAGCTTATGAAGTTTGTTTTCAAAATTATTTTTCCTTTCCTATGGATTTGTTTTGCTATACATTCTTATGTTGTAGAAACAAATTGATTATCTTTGCATTTTATTCATTATCAGATATTTATGTGTTTCATACGCTTTGTTTATTGAGTATATTATTAGGTCTTTTTATTGTTTCAGAAAATGGGAAAAATATATAGGAATGGCTTTTTTAGTCCTTACAGGGCTTCAATTTATTGCTTGTTTAGGCTTTATATTTCCTTTATTTTCTTTCAAAAAAAGCCGATACAACTTCTGATGTTTTGTCTTTTTATGATTGTATATTTTATATCTTTTATTCTTTTATTGTTTCCTTTTTCTTTGAAATTACTTACTAAAATAATTAGCTATGATTACTATTGAACATATAAAAGAACTCGAAAATCGTATTTCTTCATTAGAAAAATATCTACAAATAGATAAAAAAGGATAGAAATTGCCAATGAAGAGGAGAAAAACGTTTGCTCCTGACTTTTGGGACAATCCTAAAGAGGCGCAACTATTGGTTCAGAAGTTACAATCTACAGAAAAAAATGGGTAACTGATTACGAAAAATCTGTAGAATGCTAGAAGAAATCCAGATTATGCTGGATTTTTACAAAGAAAAATGCTATTTCAGCTGAGGAAATAGAAGATTTTTATACTAAAACCATTCATCATATTGAGAATTTAGAATTTCGCAATATGCTTTCTGATGAAGGAGATGCACTTAGCGCTGTATTGCAAATTACTGCTGGGGCAGGAGGGACAGAAAGCTGTGATTGGGCTTCTATGCTGATGCGTATGTATATGATGTGGGCTAATAATCAAGGTTTTTTTCAGTGAAAGAACCCAATTATCAAGAAGGTGATGTGGCAGGGTGAAGACAGTTACTCTTGAGATAGATGGTGAATTTGCTTTTGGCTACCTTAAAGGTGAGAATGGAGTACATCGGTTGGTGCGAATTTCTCCCTTTGATAGTAATGCCAAGCGACATACTTCCTTTTGCCTCAGTATATGTGTATCCCTTAGCCGATGATACCATAGAAATAGAGATAAATCCAGCAGATATTTCTTTTGAAACGATGCGTTCTAGTGGGGCAGGTGGGCAGAATGTCAATAAAGTAGAAACAGCAGTGCGCTTAAGGCACCATCCTACAGGAATTATTATTGAAAAATTCTGAAACTCGTAGTCAGCTGGATAATAAAAAAATAAGGCTTTTGCAACTGCTCAAATCACAGCTTTTAGGAAATAGAGCTGAAAAAAACGTCAGGCAAAAGCGTGATGAAATTGAAGCTAACAAAATGAAAAATAGAGTGGGGGAGCCAAATCCGTAACTATGTGATGCACTCCTTATAAGCTCGTTAGGATGTTCGTACGAGCTATGAAACCACTAATGTAGATGCTGTAATGAATGGCGAAATAGATGATTTTTGAAAGCATATTTGATGCTAATGGGACAACAAAACCAATGATTAACAATAGTAAGAATAATGGCAAAAATTTAGTAATTGTAGAGTCTCCTGCTAAGGCAAAAAAACATTGAAAAATTTCTCGGTAGTGATTACAAAGTAATGTCCAGTTATGGGCATATTGCTGACCTCCTGATAGGAATTAGGCGTGGATGTACAGAATGGCTTTTAAGCCTTAGTACTTGGTCTCTGCAGATGAAGATTGAGAAGAGAACTATATATTCTAAGGAATGGATTTTATAAATATAAATAACTCCTATAGGTATATGAAAGATAAATGAAAATATATTTATAAATTTTTAAAAATTTAACAAATAAAAAAAGACCCTACTTTGTCATAATTTTTACTATCTTTTGCAGAGGTTTAAAAGTTAAATATATTATGATATTTTTAGTGGTAAAACGCAACGCAACGCAACGCAACGCAACGCAACGCAACGCAACGCAAGCCCTAACTGACTTTAGTCTATATAAAATTTTTGACAAAAAGCAAGCCTGCTTTACGAATCGTGAGTAGGCTTGCTTTTTATTGTTGAAACTTTAAATTTTATCATATGGGAAATATTTCCAACCTGAACAATGTGCATTTGACAGATATACAAATCACAGCCATTAATGAGGCAATGACAGCATTAGAAAAACGCCCTGCAAGTCTTACAAATAAACCTCACTCCAGAGGAACGCAATCGTTATGGGAGGGTAAATGAGCAAAAATAAGCCCTGATTAATAAAACCTATGACTATGCAACCCACAAAACCCGATTTGCGTTCGCCTGATGTGAGATTGGGACGAGTTTTTCCGCGATTACAAAAGCCGTAATTACTTGGAAAAACCTCATTAGTCGCTTAGAAATCCTACGTACCAAAGCTATTAATGCCAAAACCCTACACGATTATGACAATTATCAGGATAGTTTGAGGATTATTCCTATACTTCCTTCCGTGCAGGCTCCAAGAAAGTAGGTTTTGAGGACAAATATAAGGATATGAAGCAGTTTTTTCCAAAAACTAGAGAAAAAAAGGCTTCCAAATGATAATAACGAGGAAAAGAAAGATGCTTAAGATACTCCAGCACACCTCCGAGATGGTCTAAAAGAACCTCAGAGGTATTCCAGACCACCTCGAACGACCCTAAATATGACCTTCTTCGTTATCCGAAGGACGATGGAGGTCATAATTTGCACCTCGGAGGTAGTTGAAAAAGACAAAAAGGTATTTCTGACCACCTCCTTAGGGTTAAAAATATGACCAAAAAGGTCATTCGAAGGATGCTAGAGGTCATCCGATTAAAAAGGCGAAACCCGAAAAGCCTGTAACAGAGTAGGGGTATTTTAGAAATTATCCTATGAAAGCACTATTTTTTTAACTCTCCTTTGTGTAGGATTTATGGGAGGGACAAGTAACCATTGCTCAGAACAGCAACCTTATAAAGAAACTGAATGTAAGAGATGTGTAGGAGCCTCTCCCTGCAAAGCTTGTAGTAACTGTTCTGCTTGTAACATTGTCACGTAAATGGAGGCTCTTGTGGTATATGTTCTAGATGGAAGAGATAAACAAATTGAGTAATTTTTAAATTTAAAAATAATGAATATTACATTAATACTATCAGCCATTCTTTTTACAAAGCCCTTTGGCTTTGTACAAAGATACTCTAAGAAGATTCCAACGAATGGAACTTTATAACCCTGTCAAAGCCATTAATTATACCTTTGACAATGGTTCTTTTACCGATATTACTTGGCAGGTGATCCTATTTTTACTTTTTCGGATATATACTTTCATTTGTTCCCTTTAGTAAATGGATTGAGATACATTGGTTCTTATGTTTTGTCATTCATTTGTTCTTAGTGTTTCTGATAACACCAATTATCATTTTCGCATTTTACCCAACAAGGAAGATATTTTACAAAAAGAAGTCTAAATATGATAGGGTGTTATATGTTTAATCTTAGGTATTCTCCTATTAGCAATAGGTATAGAAGAAAATAATATTTAATAATATGAAAAATAATTTTTATTCTTAAGCTCACAGGATTATCCTCTGCTCAAGAAGTAGAGGCTAATATTGATGATATTAAAAATTGCAGAAACAGGAAATGTAAAGGCACAATATGCATTAGGGACCGCCTATTATTTCGGATTGAATGGTGCAGAACAAGATTATGAAAAAGGCTGTTTACTGGTTTACAAAAGCTGCTGAACAAGGCTATGATATTGCACAACTTGGATTGGGAGATTGCTATAGAGAAGGAACAGGTGTAGAGCAATCTTATTCAAGATCTGCTTATTGGTATAAAAATCTGCTCAACAAGGGAATAGTAGTGCTCAGTTTAATATAGGACTTTCCTATCACAATGGTCAAGGTGTAGAACAATCCAATAGCAAAAGCTGCCTATTGGTGGACAAAAAGCGGCTGAACAAGGGGACAAAGAAGCTCAGTTTAATATAGGACTTTACTATACAAAGGTCAAGGTGTAGAACAATCTTATTCAAAAAGCTATTTATTGGTGGACAAAAGCGGCTGAACAAGGATAAGATATGGCTCAACTTGAATTAGGAGGTTGCTATAGAGAAGGAACAGGTGTGGAGCAATCTTATTCAAAAAGCTATTTATTGGTGGACAAAAGCGGCTGAACAAGGCAATGATATGGCTCAACTTGAATTAGGAGGTTGCTATAGAGAAGGAACAGGTGTGGAGCAATCTTATTCAAGAGCTGCTTATTGGTATACAAAAGGGGCTGAACAAGGAAATCCTAAAGCTCAGTTTAATATAGGACTTTCCTATAAAAAGGTCAAGGTGTAGAACAATCTTATTCAAAAAGCAGCCTATTGGTGGAAAAAGCCGCTGAACAAGGAAATAGTGAAAGCTCAGTATAATTTGGGGTGTCTGCTATTATTCAGGGAAAGAGTAGAACAATCTTATTCAAAAAGCAGTCTATTGGTATACAAAAGGGGCTGAACAAGGATATGATATGGCTCAGTTAGGATTAGGAATTTGTTATTATGAAGGATTAGGAGTAGAAAAATCTAATAGTAAAGCTTTTTATTGGTATAAAAGCCGCTGAACAAGGAAATAGTAAAGCTCAGTATAATTTGGGTGTCGCTATTATTCAGGGAAAAGGAGTAGACTCAGAAAATAAGGCTATTTATTGGTTCAGAAAAGCCTGTGAAAATTTTTAATGATGAAGCTTGTGAAATTCCAAATAAAATATATTTGCCTATTTAGCTACATACTAATTGACTTTGGGAAACGGAGAACGTTCTACAATTCTTTTTCTCATTAATTTGTTAAAAGATAGTATCTTTATTTTTGTGAACGATTAATTTGAAAAACTGTATTCCACTAAATATTGGTCTATGTTGCTAAATCTTTGATACCCAAGAATATATACCTCGTATATCCATATCTATAGAAGTAAAGAAGAGGTAATTAGGTTATGTAATTTCTTTGTAAACAAGATAAATATAGAATTTAAAATTACATTCTCTCAATGAAGAAGTTGTCTATATATATAGATTGTGGTGAAATAATTTTTGATTTCCGAACAAATACTGATATCCTATCTATTTACAATCAGTTAAAAAGAAAAATTCTATTAATGGTTATAAGCCTATGAAAGTATACTAATACTCATAACCCCAGAAGAAGAACAAGAGGAAAATTCAGAAGGAGTTTCACACAAAAGAAAAACCCATATTTATGAAAATAACTATGTAAATACTACCTCGATAAACGAAATAAAAGTGAAGTGAAAATATCTCAATCTGATTAAAAAGACAATGGATATCATCATGTAGGATGGAAAAAGTAAACATTTACCTTTTCGATTTTGATGATACTCGTATCATACATTATGAATCTTGTAGGGATTGGAAACTTTTGCTGTATGTTGTTTTTAGCTTAGATACTTTTTAACTTAAAAATATAAAGAAGAGAAAGCTGAGAGAACTTTATTAAATAAGAAGAGATATAATAATCAAGACCTAACTAACGAAAACGGTAAGCAGATATATACGCAACAAATTGGCTTCTAATGGCTCTCACAAGAGCTATAGATACTCTATATATACAGATAAATAATAAAAATTCATATATTGGAAAAATTAGTCTGTGAATATATTGAGATAAATAAAGATAATAAGAATATTAAAGTATATGAATAATCTAAAAATATATATTATTATGAACCAAACAACAAGAATAGAAGAATTTTTCAGTATGTTTAGAGGGGGAACAGAAACTCTTAAACAATACATCAACTATCATTTACTGATGGAGAAGAAGCTATTATTGAGAAAAAGAATGAAATAATAGAAAGGAGAATTGAAGAATATAGGAAAAGATTATGAAGAAAACAAAAATAATCCTGAAAGAGAAAGGCAATTACAAGAAATATCAGATAAAAATAGAGGAACTAAGCAAAAGAATCAGAAACTGCTTTTTAAAAACCAGAAGTACAACTTCTATATCAAAAAGTTAATAATGTTACAAAGGAGAAGGCGAGCATCTAATTGAAACTGAAGTTTTTGAAGAAGATCCTGAGGAATTAAACATCTTGTCTTTTACGATTATACAAAACAATACTACTTTAGTATTGATATATTCCTTTTGAAAATCAACTAAAGAGACTTTTGTAACATTTTTAGGAAAAGCCCCCATTCATTATTATGACCTAAAAGGAGAGGTTACTGTACAGTGTGAAAAATTTTCTACTAAATTTTGTAAGGTTGAGAATTTTATATTTGAACAAATCCATTGGCAATTCTTAGATACTATAAGAGTACTCTAGAAATCAAATCATACACAACAAATCCCTCATTATTTCAGTGTATTGACAGAAAAAGGTACTAAAAAATAGTACAGATAAAGAGTATATACACAAGAACTTAGAAGAGATTATCCAAACAGAAAAACTTCCTCAGAAACAGAAATACAATAATAGTGATTATTGTATTTCGCTTTGTCTGATACATTTCTTTTGAAAGTAATCAACTATATAGAGATTTTCTTTAGTGATTTAGAGAACTATGTTCAGAAAAAGCGATAGTATCTTATAAAATGTACCTCTCAACCAATAAAACTATAAAGAATTAGCGAAAATTTTAAGTTACTTTAAGTATATTGTATTTTTAGTAGGAAAGGCTATCCCAATAGGATAGCCCTTTTTAGTAGTGGTTATATAGCTTTACATCTTTCTTTTTAAGCCATCCCTGTTGTTCTTTGCTCACAAGAGGGCTTATTTTTCCTCTACCCAAAAACTTTAAAAAATAATTATTTAAATTGTTTTTATTTGTGTAAAAGTTTTTGTGTTTTATTAAATATAAATTTGTTAATTATCAATATTTTCTTCTTTTTATTATAAAAAATAAATATATTTTTTTATATTGTTAAATTAATAAAATATTTAATAAAGTCAAAAATATTTAATACTTTATTTGTATATATAGTTTATTTTTGTTAAATTTGCACTATTAAATGATTCTATTATTCTAAATTTTAACAAATGAAAAATAAAGAGGTTCTTAGTTTGGTTGTTATTTCTTGTCTTTTAGGGTAGCTGCTTTCCTTTTTAAAAATCATTATAGAAAATGATTATAGAGGAGAAAATGAGTAATTCATAAGTTATGTATGAATTACTCATTTTAAGAAATCTCTTTATTTTTGAATACAAAAACTTATATGCTTCCTGTTTCATAAGAAATGTTTATTTTTGCAACTTGTAAAAAGAAAGTATGAATTACGCAGAAGCCCTTTCTAATCCTATTTTTCAACTTATTGTAGAAACTTCACAACAAAAACAATCAGCAGTGTTTTTGTTGTTGGTGGTTTTGTTAGAGACCTTATTTTACAGCGAGGAATCCCCAAAAAGATATTGATATTGTAAACACTTGGAAGTGGGATTGATTTAGCTCATAGCTGAAAAACTACTCTAATTCTCCAAAAATTTCAATATTCAAAAATTTTGGAACAGCAATGATAAAAGGTGAAAATATTGATTTAGAGTTTGTTGGAGCAAGAAAAGAAAGCTATCAAGAAAAATTCAAGAAAGCCTTTTGGAAGATGGAACGCTTACAGATGACCAAAAATCGTCGTGATTTTACAATAAATGCTTTAGCTATTTCTCTTAATAAAGAAAATTTTTGGAGAACTTATAGACCTCTTTTTCAGGTATTGAGGATTTGAAAAATAAAAATTATTCGTACGCCTCTTAATCCTGATATTACATATTCAGACGACCCGTTGAGAATGCTTCGAGCTATTCGCTTTGCTACTCAACTTAATTTTGAAATTGAAGAAAAATTCTTTGAAGGCACATTACCAAGAATAAAAGAGCGTTTTAAAGATAATATCTAACGAGCGTATTTCAGAAGAATTAAACAAAATTTTAGCATCAAAAAAACTTCAATAGGTTTCAAATTACTTCATCAAACTGAGCTTCTTCACTATATTTTACCTGAACTTACCGCCTTACAAGGTATAGATGAAAAGAAGGACAACGACATAAAGATAATTTTTGCATACGCTTGAAGTGGGTTGATAATATAGCTCCTAACACAGAAGATTTATGGCTCCGTTGGGCGGCTCTTCTGCACGATATAGGAAAAGCACCCACAAAACGCTTTGATAAAAATAGGTTGGACATTTCATGGACATGAGTTTGTGGGAGCAAAATGGTTGTAAAAATTATTTCAACGACTTCGTTTACCTCTAGAACGAAAAATGAAATTTGTTCAAAAATGGTAATGATGAGTTCTCGTCCCATTATCATAGCGCAAGATATAGTTACAGATTCTGCCGTTAGGCGCTTACTTTTTGATGCCGGAGATGATTTCGAAGACTTAATGACTCTTTGTGAGGCTGATATTACTACAAAAATCCTAAAAGATATAAAAATATCATCAAAAACTTTCCAAATTGTAAGGCAAAAAGTTGTAGAAGTAGAAGAAAGAGACCATATACGTAATTTTCAACCACCTATTTCAGGAGAAGAAATTATGGAAACTTTTTCATTGAAGCCTCACCTGAGGTAGGAAGGCTAAAAGATGCTATAAAAAGACGCTATATTAGAAGGAAAAATTAAAATTCATATGAAGAAGCTTATGATTTTATGTTAGAAAAAGCTTCTTTTTAATGGGATTAAAAAGTATAGAGCATTGTTAAAAAAATATAGATTTTTGTTTCTTTTTCGGAAAAATCTTATATTTGCCTTTGAAAATAACTATTAACTAAAAATTTAATATTTTGGAAAAAGAAAGAATATAGTTTTTATAAAACTTGTCATAAGAGTGAACTTCCTATTGAAGATCAAGAGTTAATAGAAAAAAAGCTGCTAAAATCCGAGCAACAGCTTATATGCCATATTCAAAAATATGCTGTGGGTGCAGCTATTTTGTTGGATAATGGGGAAAATAATAACAGGTAGTAATCAAGAAAAATGCCGCTTTCCTTCTGGGGACTTGTGCAGAACGTTCAGCTATTTTTATGCGATGTCTCAATATCCAGATGCAAAAATATTAAAAAAATAGCTATTTGTGCAGGTGCTCTTGAAAAATCCAGATGAAACTCCCTGCTACACCTTGTGGTTCGTGTAGACAAGCTTATTTTGGAATATGAAAGTATAAAGAAAAACTCCTATTAAAAATATATTGTGTAAGTGTATCAGGAAATGTTTTGGAAATACCTTCTGTAAAGAGTTTATTACCTTTTTCTTTTGATGCATTTTATGATAATAAAAACAACTTTCATTTGAAAGTTGTTTTTTATTATTTTGTTTTTATTTACTCTACTTTTCCTTTAATTCTAAGGGCTACTGTTGGAGTATCTTTTTGTGTTAGAATTAACAAGGATAGTTTTTGCAATTTGTCCAACGCGAGTAGTGTCATATTTTACTTATTTTACCAGAAGCACCTGGTGCAATAGGCTCTTTTTGGCCAAGAAGGAACTGTACAACCACAGCTTGAACTTGCTCCTGAAATAACAAGTGGGGCTTTTTCCTGTATTTTTAAATTCAAAAACACGTACCTGTCTGCTCCTTTGTTTTATTGTTCCGTAATCAATTTCTTCGGTAACAAATTTGATTTCAGCTTTGTCTTGTGCTTTGTCAGCAACAAAACCAAATGTTACAGCAAGTATAAAAATTTTTCATTGTTCTAAAAATTAAATTAGTTAATAATTTTCCTAAAAATCTAAATTATAAGGCAAAGTTACAATACTTTTTTCAAAAACAAAGGAAAAATATAATATTTTTCATAACTTTGCTCCCTATAAAATAGTTTTTAATATATTACAATCAAATACTGTAGCCAAAAATGGAAATTACAGCAAAATATTCTCCTGAAGACTTTTGGAAAAATAAGTGGTATACTTATTGGTTAGAAAATGACTTTTTAGTTCAACTCCTGATGAAAGAACGCCTTACACTATTGTAATACCCTCCAAATGTAACAGGTTCTCCATATGGGGCATATGCTAAATAATACTATTCAAGATGTTCTTATTCGAAGAGCTAGGCTCAAAGGGTTCAATGCTTGTTGGGTACCTGGTACTGACCACGCTTCTATTGCTACTGAAGCAAAGGTAGTTGCAAACTAAAAAGAACAAGGAATTGACAAAAAGACCTCTCTCGAGAGGAATTCCTGCAACATGCTTGGGAATGGACGCATCAATATGGATGGTGTTATTCTTGAACAACTCAAAAAATTGGGTTGCTCTTGTGATTGGAAACGTACCAAATTCACAATGGATGATGATTTGTATCAGTCTGTTATTAAGGTTTTTGTAGATTTGTATAACAAAGGACTTATCTACCGAGGGTATCGTATGGTTAATTGGGGACCCACAGGCTAAAACCACTCTTTCTGATGAAGAAGTAATCTATAAAGAACAAAACGGAAAAGCTTTTTACCTTATATATAAAGTTGAAAATTCTGAGGAATATCTTACTGTAGCAACTACTCGCCCTGAAACTATTTTTTTGGAGACGTAGCCGTTTGTATAAATCCTAATGATGAGCGTTATAAACATTTGCGAGGCAAAAAGTAATTGTTCCTGTGGTAGGTCGTGAGTTCCTATCATTGAAGATGAATATGTTGATATAGAATTTGGTACAGGAGCTTTGAAAAATTACGCCTGCTCACGATATTAATGACTATGAAATTGGCTTGAAACATCAGCTTCCTATTCTAGATACTTTTTACAGACGAAGGAAAGCTTAATAGTTACGGCTTACATTATGAGGGGAAAAGATCGTTTTATCGTACGAAAAGAGATTGTAAAAAGAATTGAAGAGAAAAATCTTCTACTCAAAAACAGAAGATTATGTTAATAATATAGGTACTTCCGAAAGAACAGGAGTCGTTGTAGAGCAACGCCCTCTTGACCAATGGTTTCTTAAAATGGAAGAACTTGTAAAAGCCTGCTCTTAAAGCGGTTTTAGAATCAGAAGAAATAAAAATTATACCCTAAAAAAATTTTGAAAACACTTATCGGCATTGGCTAGAGAATGTTCGAGATTGGAATATTTCTCGACAACTATGGTGGGGACAACAAATTCCTGCTTATTATTTTCGGCGAAAAATAAGGATTTTTGTAGTAGCTGAAACCAAGGAAAAAGCACTTTTTTAGCTCAAGAAAAAGCTCCTGAGTTACAGCTAACCTTAGCCGACCTCAAGCAAGATGAAGACACTTTAGATACTTGGTTCTCTTCTTGGCTATGGCCTATGAGCGTATTCAATGGAATCTTAGAACCTGAAAATGAAAGAGTACAAATATTACTATCCTACTCAAGATTTGGTTACAGGTCCTGATATTCTTTTCTTCTGGGTAGCTCGTATGATTATTGCAGGGTATGAATTTAACGGAGAAAAACCTTTCTCAAATGTGTATCTTACAGGATTGGTGAGAGATAAACTCTGACGAAAAATGTCAAAATCTTTAGGGAAATTCTCCTGATGCATTGAAACTTATTAAAGATTTTGGAGCAGATGGAGTTCGTGTAGGTTTACTTCTATCTTCTTCGGCTGGTAATGACCTTCTCTTTGATGAAGCGCTATGCCAACAAGGTAGTGGATTTGCTAATAAAATATGGAATGCTTTCCGACTTATTAAAGGATTTAATACTGCAGATATTTCTCAGCCTGAAGTAGCTAAAATAGCTATTGAATGCTTTGAAGCCAAATTCCAAAAGGTTCTTTCTGAAACAGAAGATGATTTCAATAAATATCGTATCTCTGATGCACTTATGAAGATTTATAAGCTTGTGTGGGATGATTTTTGCTCTTGGCTCTTGGAGATGATAAAGCCTGCTTTTTGGCTCTCCTATTGATACAAAAACGTATAATGAAGTTATTAGGCTTTTTGAGGACTGCTTAAAATTATTACATCCTTTTATGCCTTTTGTTACTGAAGAAATATGGCAACAAATTTCCTCAGAACTCCACAAGAGGCACTCATTATAGCGAATTATCCGAAAGAAAAAACCTTTTCGATGAAGGTATTTTAGATGAAATTTGAATTTATTAAGGAGGTAATTTCTGGAATACGTACCATCTGTAAGGAAAAAATATTCCTTTCAAGGAAGAAATCAGCTTATCTGTGATAGATAATGAGCATTTGGCTACTAAATGGAATAGTATTATAGAGAAATTAGGTAATGTATCCGCTATTTCTTATGTAGAAAAAGCTATTGAAGGAGCTATTTCTTTCCGAGTAAAAGCTAATGAATATTTTATTCCTATTCTAGATAAGATAAATATAGAGGAAGAAATTAAGAAACTAGAAACAGAACTTCATTATGCTGAGGGCTTCTTAAAATCTGTTCGAGCAAAAACTTTCTAATGAGAAAATTTGTTAATTCTGCACCTGCACAAGTAGTAGAAAATGAGCGTAAAAAGGAAGCTGATACTTTAGCCAAAAATAGAAACCCTTACTCAAAGTCTAAATAAGTTAAAAAATAAGTTGAAAAATGAATAAGAATTGTAAATAAAATATATTTTTATATTACAATTCTTATTTTTATGAAAAATATTGTAAAAAAATTGATAATTAGTAAATTATATTTTTCGATTGATATATATTTTTTAATTTTTATGCTTGTTTTATAAAAATATTGTAACTTTGCACCCGCATTAGAGAACTAATGTGAGGACTTGGTAGCTCAGTTGGTAGAGCACAACACTTTTTAATGTTGAGGGTCCTGGGTTCGAGCCCCAGCCAGGTCACTATTCATTTTTAAAAATTTTTAAAGTTATTATTTTGGCGACTTGGTAGCTCAGTTGGTAGAGCACAACACTTTTTAATGTTGGGGTCCTGGGTCTCGAGCCCCAGCCAGGTCACTTTTTAGGTTAGTAACAAGTTGTTTCCAGCCTACGTGGAGAAATTGGTAGACTTGCCATCTTGAGGGGTGGTGCTCGTTAGGGCGTGCTGGTTCGAATCCAGTCGTAGGCACATCAATTACTTAGTTATTATAAAGATTTTATATTTAATCTCAAATTTTTAAAAATTAATAAAGGTAATAGAAGATAAATACATTTTTGTGTTTATCTTTTTCTTTTATATAAATAATGATTTTATCATAAAGTAAGAAAAATGAATTTTGATAATATAATAGGGCATACCCATACAAAAAATATCTTCTAGAAGGTATTGCAAATGGTAGAGTTGCACATACTCAGTTGTTTGTAGGTAGTGATGGGATAGGAACTTTGCTCTATGGCTATAGCTTATGCTACTGAAATTATTTGTGCTAATGGAAATGAAAAAGCTCGAATAAAATGTAATAATTTATCTCACCCTGATTTGCATTTTGCTTTCCCAGTGGCAATAACAAAGCAAGTGGACAAAAAAATCCTATAAGTTCTCTTTTTATGAAAGAATGGCGGAGTTTTGTACAGGAACAACTCTATGGAAATTTATTTGATTGGTATAAATTTATAGGGGTTGATAATAAGCAAGGGCAAATAGGAGTAAAAGAAGCAGAGGAAATTACTCGAAAAATTGACTTTAAAAATCTTTTGAGGGTGGATATAAAGTTATGATTATCTGGATGGCAGAGCTAATGAATAATGATTGCTCTAATAAACTTCTAAAATTATTGGAAGAGCCCCCTGCGCAAACAATATTTCTTTTTAGTTGCAGAAAATCAAAAATCAGATTTTTGCCAACGATTTTGTCTCGATGCCAAATAACTCAACTTTATCAACTTGGGGAGACAGCTATAATAGAAGGGCTTATGAATGAAGGAATTGAAGAAATTCAAGCTAAAAAAAGATAGCTCTTCGTTCGCAAGGGAATTATAAAAAAAGCATTGGAATATGCTAGCCAAACAGAAGATGATTCTTTTTGAACAATGGTTTGTAAAAACTTGTTAGAACGGCATATTCTGCAAAAGGGAATAAAGGCTTCTATTTTAGAATTAATTCGATGGGGAGATGAGTTAACATCAAAAAGGACGTGAAGTGCAAAAAGCAATTTTTAGAATATTGTTTAGAGGTTTTTAGGCAGGCTATGTTACTTAATTATCAGACAGAAGAATTGGTATATATGCAATTTCCAAGTACTAATTTTTAAGCTCAAAAACTTTTGCTCCTTTATGTGCATAATAATAATATTGAGATGATACAGAAGGAAATAGAAACAGCTATTTTTCATATAGAACGAAAATGGAATGGGAAAAAGCTGTTTTTACAGATTTGTCAATAAAAATTAATTCGTTTGATACACACCAAGCAAAGAATGAATAAAAAAAGAGATTAAATAATTATTTAATCTTTTTATTTTAATTATTTTTAGCTTTTTAAATAATAAAATATAAATTAAATAATAACAAAGAAAAACTTGTTATTAATAAAATATTTCCTAATATGTAATACTTCTATAATTTATTTTAATAAATATTCCACAAAAAAAGATAAAAATAATATTGAGAATAAATAGAGGTAATTTCATAAAAATAGATTTTTCACTTAACTTGTCACAAAAATAAATTAAAAATAATGATAAAAACACAGATTAACACTGTTTAACTTTTTATTTTTTAATGAAGAAATTAAAAAGTTTTTCTTTTTATTTAGTTTGAAGGATATGTTTTAGGATTTTTAGGATGTTTTGCTTTACTATGTAGGTATTAGTTTTGTAAGGCGTACCAAATCTTCGCCAAGGAAAAATTCTCAATAAACAGCTGTAAATTCATTTTTAAAATCATTAAAAATTTTAATACTAATAATACTTTTATAAATTTCTTATCCTGCAAGGCGGTGAGTTGTTCCGCTATAAGGGTATCCATATAGTTTTTGAAGCTCTTCCTGCTGTTATAAGTAGGTTCTAATATCCAATTAGGGGAAGTCAAGAGTTTTTATAATCCACTTCTTCATTGATGAGTTTCACAGCGGAAGCGCTGGCGATAATTGCTATATGAATCCAAAGTTGAGAAGAGGCGGGATATTCATCTATTTCTTCTAAATCGTCTAAATTTTCATTAATAAAATAGGAGTGATAAATATCGATGAAAATAGTAATCAAAAAGCCTCCTGAGCTCCTTTGGTGCTTTTTGAAATCTCTTACAGTTTTAAAATGTGAAAAACACGCTTTTCGTTGTTCTGGTGTGATGGTAGGTACTTCGGCAATAAGCGCAAAAAGAGTGCTCTATAGGATACCATAGATCAAAATTTTCGGCAAAAGGCACTGCAAGTCACTTCTGGCAAGAAAGCTAATAAGCCTTCGTATTGTTTGCTTTACAAACAGACACTCCACGAGTTCAACAACAGTTTGTAGGTCTTTACTACTTTTTGAGTGAAAGCTTTTTGCGGAGCTTTTCAAGGAGTTTTTGTTGTTTTGCAGTAGTGCAATAAGGTGCTAAAATTTCTATATTCATAATGATCTAATAATTTTTAAAATAAGCTACTAATTTCTTTTTCTACAAATTCGGTCATAGTATCAGCTTGTTTGATGACCTGGTTTGGCGTATTCGTGGGCAAAGCAAAATATCTGCTGGGTGTCGGGGAGCATAGAGCAACTTATCGCCATCACCGTATTTCCAAAACTCTCCAAGCACTAAATAGTCTTTGCCATTGAACACATCGGTATATAAGTCAGTAAAGCGGATTTCTACTCCTCCAGTTTGAGTTCCCCATATGTTGGAAGAACAAAAGTAAGTTCCTCAGAGAAAGCAACCCCCAAGTCTTGGCTCTTTTTGGGTAATCTCGGCTAAGGGAATGCCTGCAGTAACCACATTATATTCATCAAAATCTTTCAGTACCTGCTTGGTAGCTTGGGATATACCGCCGAGAGTCGCTCCCAATCTTCAGGGGTAGCTGTTTTAGAGCTCGTCTGCTCTGCGCCCTTTCCTTTTTCTGCTTGAGTTCTTTAAGAGAAGTGGAAACAGCTGTGACAAGCTCTGTATCAGTAGCCTCTAGAACCATTTTTAGAGGGGCACTATAGCTTTTTAATCCTACTTTCTTCAAATAATCGGGTAGTGCTTTGGGATTTGTTTTGAAAATAGAATTCTATCATATTGCGAATGAGAAAGTCCTTCTACAGCACATTGTTTTGCCACCTTAATATGATTCATCTTGAGAATGGTAAAGTTCAAGAAGTGATCGTCCGCCAATGCCACTGGGGCGATTTCCTTCAAGGTAATGCCTGCATCTTTTTAGCGCTTTATGCGTGTAATTTAGGACGGTAAAGCTCGGCATTTCTTCCTCGAATACCATATCTATAATAGTGCAAAGCTTATCTAATATCTGTTGATACTTTTCAGAAGCAATTAACTGTTCCAATTGCTCTTTTGTCTTTTTGCTCCATCGACATAACTGTAATGTTTTTATTGTTTTACCCTCCAACTCCTTTGGGTTTATTCCCAATACCTTATACCAAGTTTTGGCGTTCTCTGAGGTAGGGTCTATGCCTTTGCCTTTTGGTATAAAAAGGCTCCCATTGCCAATCTTCTCCTCCAGTACAACCCACAGCAGCATAGTTCATTAGGAATTCCTTAAAAGTTATTGGCTATATAAAGCCCGTGATTCTCACTACCATCGTGGCTCACATACACAACCTTGCCATAATTATCGGGTTCCAACTCAATAGCGATAAAATCACCGTTTCTTACTTTTTGAAAAAGCCATTTTATTATGCCAAACACAGTCGTATTTATCTTCATAATTAGGAAAAAGCATCTTTTGCCAACTTGCTCTGCGATTTTTTCATAAAGTAATAAGAGGTCTAATCCAAAAACGTAAGACTCCCCACAGAAGATTGCGTTTAAACTCATCAGGAGGAAAGTCCTCATCTTCATCTGTAATATCGTTGATATCCCAATAAAATTCCAAATGGGCGGTGTTTTTCCAAAAGCACTTTCGCGGAAATGCGGAGGCAATGTATAGCCTAATTGTGCCTCTACAGCTTTGATTTCGTCCTCTGTAGCGGGTTTTTTCTATCGTAAGAGGGTCAGTCTCACCACCAAGGTCTTCTATCTTTTTCTAAAAAATAGGTTTAAGCGCTTTTTAAAAAAAGCTCAAAATTAAATGGCATATTCATTTTTTTGAGGTTATTTATTATTTTTTTAAGATGGTTTCTAAGGGTTCTGTTAGCAAAGTGATTTCAAAAGGGGCGTGCCTAAACTCATAAACATTCTTATCGGCATCTATCCCGATAAAATCGCCATCTCCATCGGTTATATCCTGTACGTGATAGTAGGTTTTGTCGTTTAAAGACACTTCGTATAAATCATTAGAAGTTATATATTGCCGTGCTTCTTTGGAAAGAAGTTTTTCAATAGGGCTATCATCTAAATACTTTATACGAATGCGGGAAGTATCTATCCCTACCGCCTCAGCTTGCCATTTCAGAAAGTCGTTATTAGCTGTAATATACACCAATAACAATCCATAAGCTACATTCCAACTCACCACACTACTTTTTGCCTGTCTCAACCGACTGTATTACGATATTTTCAATTAAGAAATTCCGTCCTTTTTGTCTTCATACTTGTTGAGCAAAGGAATATCCAAACGCAGTTGATAGCGCTGTCCTTCGGGCTTCTTTATTCCTTTGATAATTCCTTCTGTAAGTTGTTTTTGCAGGAAATGAAAACGTTGAGGCAATGCAAGACTTATTTTTACAAACAACTCTTGCATTGCAGGGGTAAAAAGTAGGTTTCTTTTGAATAAATTAGCTAACATCTTTTATTTTTAGTGTAAACAGTTTCTTTTTACCCTTCTAACTTTTTGATAAACTTACCACACACTCTAAAAAGTTAGGGTTATTTGTTTTCTTTTACGCCTATAAAAATATCTACTTCGGAGGCATCTCCTTGCTGAGACTTCTCGGTGTAGCGCTCATAGTCATATATATAGTGCGATTGAGTGTGGCGTCGTTGTCCCAGATATGTTGCCACATCGCCCCTACTACCTGAGGCATTGTGCCTTTGGCTACAAACTTTTGAAAGGTTTGTTCAGGGAATTCCTACCTTCTAAACCGTTGGGAATCGTGCTGAGCGTGGTAACTTCCACTCCTATGATACAAGTGTAAGGCTCGGTATAGTCCTTTTTGGTAATCGGTGTAGATGCTGTAAATGGCATCGCTTACCTTATTGGGTATTTTTGCCAAAATTTGCTCGCTAAAAAAAGCGTTGCCAAAGGTTTCCGATGTCCTGCATCGCTTGTCCGTTCTGATTGGTAGTGCGTACACTAATTCCGATAATTTTTCAATTTTTTTGTATTTAAATAGTTTTTAATAAATTCTCTTCTAACTCCTTACAAACTTTCCGATACTCTAAAAAGTTGGGGTTTGTCTTCTAAAGCGATTTTAGCGATGGCGTAAAACTCGCGTACCCACTTCTCGAAAGCAGCAAAAAGCGGTGTCTTTTGTCCTTAGTAGCCTGCTGACTTTCGCCTTTTTCTAGGATGTAAGCGGCTTCGGCTTGCTTCACTTCGGCGAGGGCGGTGAGCTGGGTTTCGATATGTTCAGCGGTGATTTTAAGTTTGTTGAGCGGGGTGAGCAAATCGGGTTTGGCTTTGAGTTCTTTGTAGAACGCCTCGATGTCTTCAAGGAGCTTATTGGTACGCAAAGGCGCCACTCCCTTGATATGAAGGGCAATAAGGATTTTAGGCTCCTCTTTGTAAATGATTTTAGCCTTTTTGCGGTCGGTAGCGTAAATGTTTTTGAAGGCTTCGAGCTTTTTGGAGAACTTGTTATAGGCGAGAGCTTCCTCAGAGGTTTCGCGCTTGTTGGTTTCTGTACATCTGGGCGGCGGTATCGTATAGGGGCTTTTGCCTTGTGCGATTTCCTTATCGCCATAGCCGTACTCAGCTAATTCCTTTTTCAGGATATCATTTTTGGAAATATTCTCAAAAATGAAGGAATAATTCTTGAATTTTTCGAATGAAATAAATCTTGTAGCCATTTTCTTGTCTTTTTAATGGTTAAACAAATAATTTTAGTGAATTTCTAGTTTATATCGCGCCCTACGGACTTTATATTGTATCCTACGGACTTGATTTTGGTTTCTACCGAGTTAATATTGCGTTCTACGGGGAGATATTGGGTACTACAAAGTTAAATTTGTACTCTAATCGCTTTATTTTTGTTCTACTGGGGTTATATTGTATTGTTTCCTTTTCTTTTGTTAAAATATATTCTCCTTCTCTAAATTGAAGTTTATAAGAACATACACATTCTCCTTCTGCTTGATGAAAAAGATTTGTTTCTATACAATTTAACTTACCACAATTTGGACAAATATAATGTTCTGTTCCACAATGATTGCATTCACCTATTTTAACTTCTTTTGATTCTTTTCAATCTATTTTCTCTGAGGCAATTCATTTCTAATTGGCTCATACCTCCAATAATCAATATAAGATTTCCAAGAATCTTCTGTATCTCTTTTCGCACAATAAGCATCGTATATCATTATCATATAAATCTATTGTTGGTTGAAAACTTTTGTATTAGTGTTCCTCCTTCAATTGTTATTTCATCATAATTATAAATTCCAATAGGATATTCCCATACACTAAAAAGTAACTTCTATATCATTACCACATTGACAACCAAAAAATATTCTTTAGCTTGATACTCATTTTCTACTCCAATAATTCTTTCATTAGAAGCAATGTGTTCAAAATGTAATCTTAGTTGATGTTTATTATATTGGTGTATTCTTCCACATCTATCACACTCAAAATTTTAATTTTTCAATTGAAGATCTATTATAGGTTTGTTTTTAGTGTTCAAGTTTAAGAATTCAAAAAGTTCTTCTATTTCTTTCTCTTCTATTTCTGAATTAAAATATTTGTTACTATAATATAAAAAACTGAGGAAGATTATACATCCAAAAACTCAACAGAGGAATATTCTTCTATCTCTTTTATTAATTCTTCTCTTGGAGAAAAATATTCTTGGTTCTGTTGCTTTTTATCTTTTATAGCACCAATCATCTTTTTATATCATCTGTTATAAAAAAATTATAGATTTTTGCTTTTTGAATACTTCAATATTTCTTTCCAAATAATCAAATCTCCAAAAATTTGAAATCCTTCCTTATCATCCTTATCTTTATATCCAGGAGGTATTTTAAATTCATATCTAAGTTTACCTTCTTTAACAATTTCCAAAATCTCTGAATAAGTAAATTTCTTCCCGTATTGAAAAATTTTGATGTTATTATATATATCATCATTATTTTTACAATCAAGAATCTCTTTTTCTACTTTTTCTATATCCTTAGAAATATTCTCTTTTTATAGTTTGAATCTTTTTGCATAAAAGAATCAATCTCCTTTTTAATTTATTCAAATTATTTTGCTCAAAGTAGGGTGCTTATCACTATTTTTTTAGTTCTATTTATGATATCATCAATCATTTTTAGAATCCATTTGAATTTTTATTCAAATCAGTTTTTAATAGGTGCATACTGTTCTTTAATAATTTTTTTCAAGAATAGTATCTTTATGATTTAAATATTCATAAATAACTTAGCAGGTAACCAAAGTCTATCCTTTAAACTCTGAAAAGTTTTATAAATTGTATCTCTTGTTTGTTTTGGAATGGCATAAAAAGTCTAAAAGAGCTGAAGTGTCAAAAATGAAAATAGCATTTTTCCACAACTTTTTCTCTTTTTCCTTATCTATTCTGTATGGCGAAATAATTTTTCTATCATTTTTCTTTTTAATTAATATTATACACTAGAAAAATATAACTAAATTGTATATTCCCTTTAAAAATTCTGGCAAAGCTCATTTAATCACCTTTTTGTGTCATAAACTTTTGCCAAAAGTGTTATTAGTCATTATCCTCGATACATTTTTCCCTCAATTCCTGAATATTCTTATCATCCATATACTCATCAAAGGTCATATAGCGGTCTATGATGCCACTAGGGGTGAGCTCGATGATACGATTGGCAACGGTTTGCGAAAAATTCGTGGTCGTGGGTGGTGAAAAAGCACGGTGCCTTTGAAGTTTTTTTCAGCGAGTTGTTGAAGGCGGTGATGCTCTCCAAATCCAAGTGGTTGGTAGGTTCGTTGAGCATTAGCACATTGGCGCGCAACATCATCATACGGCTGAGCATACAGCGCACTTTCTCGCCCCCTGAGAGCACTTTACAGTTTTTGAGGGCTTCCTCACCACTGAAAAAGCATCTTGCCCAGAAGCCACGCACGTATACTTCCTCGCGCTCTTCCTCTGTTTTTGCCCATTGGCGCAACCAATCCACCAAAGAAAGGTCTTGAGTGAAGAAATCGGAGTTATCTACCGGCAGATAGGACTGCGAGGTGGTAATCCCCACGCAAAAAGTACCCGCATCGGGCTTGAGATTGCCGTTGAGAATTTCATAAAAGGCAGTAGTAGCACGCGAATCCTTAGAAATCACAGCTACTTTGTCGTCTTTTGGCAAGGTTGATGTCCACATTTTGGAACAATACCTGTCCGTCGATAGACGCGGCGAGGTTTTTCCACGTGTAGGATTTGGTCGCCAGCCTCGCGGTCGCGGTCGAAAATGATAGCAGGGTAACGACGAGAAGACGGTTTGATTTCCTCGATATTGAGTTTCTCCAACATCTTCTTACGAGAGGTTGCCTGTTTTGATTTTGCCACGTTGGCACTGAAAGCGTGCGATAAACTCCTGCAACTCTTTGGCTTTCTCTTCCGCTTTTTTTGTTCTGTTGCGCACGCTGACGGGCTGCCAACTGACTACTCTCGTACCAGAAAGTATAGTTACCTGAAAAATGGTTGATTTTTTTCCGAAATCAATATCCGAGATATGGGTACAAACGGCATCGAGGAAGTGGCGGTCGTGGGAAACGACAATCACCGTATTGTCATAGTTTGCCAAAAAGTTCTCCAGCCAGCCGATAGTCTCGAAGTCGAGGTCATTGGTAGGCTCGTCCATTATGAGTACATCAGGGTTACCGAAGAGGGCTTGCGCTAAAAGTACACGCACTTTTGAGCTTTCCGTCCATTTCGGACATTAGGGGTATAGTGCATATCCTCAGAGATACCCAAATTGGAGAGCAGGGCTGCCGCATCACTCTCGGCATTCCAGCCGTTCATCTCGTCAAACTGCATTTGTAGCTCACCGATGCGTTCGGCGTGTTCATCGGAATAATCGGCATAGAGTTCGTCCATCTCTTTTTTGATTTTGGAGAGGACTTTGTTGCCCATAATCACGGTGTCAAGCACAGTGTAGTCGTCATAGGCATAGTGGTCTTGTTCGAGTACCGACATACGCTTGCCTGGTTCGAGGATCACACGACCCGAAGTAGGTTCTTGCTTGCCAGAAAGGATTTTTAGAAAGTAGATTTGCCTGCTCCATTGGCACCGATGATGCCGTAGCAGTTGCCTTGTGTAAAGGTTACGTTTACCTCATCGAAGAGGACGCGCTTGCCGAATTGTACGGATAAATTGGATACTGATAACATTGTTAATGATTAATGTTTAATGATTAATTAAATATCTACGGTAAAAGATAACATTGAGCTCTTTTGTCTAAAGCGTTTTTATAGAACTCTAAAAAGTCCTTTCGCTCCACCCTAAAAAGAAAATCACAACAATCTTCGTTTTTAGGAAGAGTGAAATCCTCTCAGGAATTTTATCAAAGTTATTTTTAATGGTTTTTGTAGGTTATTGGCTTCCAAATAAGCCACAATATCTTTGATAACTTCGGGTCTTTTGAGCGAAATAACATAGTCATTGTGGTCTAAAAATCAGTTCCCCACCGAAAACCACATTGTAAGGTACTTTGTTTTCTTCATTCCACATGCCTTCCCCGAGACAAAAACTGACACCTTCCCACGCTTTGTCAAGTTCAAAGGCTTCGGGAGTATTAAACAGTTCTTCTTCTATTTCTTCAAGCATATAGTCATACATCTCGTCTATATCTTGCGCTTTTAATTGTTCTAACGCTTCATCAGTAATAGCATAAAAGCATTCCTAATCGAGCCATAATATATTGATTTTTAAAATGCAAAAATAAGTAATATTTATGAGATAGAAAAAGTTTCATATACATATAAAAAGATATTTTCTAAAAAAATAATCTTATCTAATTTTTTTCATAAATTAGTAGATTATTTTTAGAAAAATAATATGGAAATAGAATCTTCTGTAATTACTGAAAAAAATAAAAAAATAGTGAATTTAAAAATGATATTATACCCTAACATTGATAATAGAAATTATTTGTATAAAAGGTATTTTTCTCGTATTTTTTTGAAAGAATCTAAGTTTTTTTGCCAAGAAGCACGTATTTCTTTTTCACTTTTTTTATTAATAATTTGTTGTTGAAGAGTATTATTCCCTGCCAATTTATTAAACATATTATTAAAAAGGGAGTTTTTACTTGGCTACTTTGCTCATAAGCTTTTATTAACCACGAGAGGTTGATAGCAGAAAGATAATCAACTTTGGATAAATCCTCTCCGTAACAAGTTTTTCCCATTATATTTTGGGTTTTTATCACCTTCATTAGGTTTTTGGTACAAAATGGAAAAGTAGTTTTGTTCAAGTAAGGAGAGCCATATATTTGGAATTGTTTATTTGTACCCTCTTCCCATACTTATGTTAGTTCCTTCAAAAACATAGGCTAGGGTAGAGGGTTTTATGACTTTTGCTGTTAGGTAAATTAGGCGAAGGTTTTACAGGTAAAATATTTTTTTCTTTTTCTGTTGTAATTGGTTAGTTTTATGATGGTTAAATTACATTTTACACTGTTTTTTTAGCCATTTTTCGCCATTTATCATTTGAGCGTATTCGCCAATGGTCATCCCATATACAACAGGTACAGGGTGCATACCTACAAAACTTTTATAAGAAGTTTCAAGAATAGGACCGTCAATATAGTGTCCATTTGGGTTGGGGCGGTCAAGTACAATAACAGGAATTTTGAGTTCAGCACCAGCTTCCATTATGTAATGAAGAGTAGAAATATAGGTGTAGAAACGTACGCCAACATCTTGTAAATCAAATAATAATATATCAATATCTTTTTAGTTGTTCAGCATTAGGTTTTTTTATTTTTTTCCCATATAGAGATATGATGGGCAAGCCTGTTTTTGTGTCTATATCATCATTTATTTTTTTCACCTGCATCGGCTTTACCTCGAAAATCCGTGTTCTGGAACAAAAATTCGTTTTACAGAAATTTTTATTTTGTAATAAATAATCTACTAAATGTATAGTATCTGCTTTATTATCAATAGGTTGTGAAGAGGCTGTTAGGGTGTTTTTATAATAATTCCCGTATGGTTTGTAACTACACCAATGCGTTTATTTTTTTCAGTAAATCAAGATATTCTTTTCGTATTTTCAGCTCCTGTAATAAGTTGATTTATAGCTGATTTTTTTCTTTTTCATTTGTTTTTGAGCATAAATTTGAACGGAAGATATAAAAATTATAAAAAGTGTAATTTTGAACCTTGTAATAAAAATTTTTGAATTTTGAACTTTGAATTTTTTTCATAGCAAATCGTATTATTAAGAATAAGCACGGCAAAAAATACAATATCTTCTCCAATAATCAAAAATAGCAATTAGTGCAATTGCATTAGGAGTTGTAATGATTCTTATTGCTATCGCTACTGGGACAGGTCTACAAAATAAAAATCCGAGAGAAAAATAGCGGCTCTCAATGGTCATATTCAAATTTATAACTTCGATACCAATCGTTCAGAAGTATCTGTTGAGCCTATATCCACTCAACAAGAATTTTATCCAAACTTTCAGTTTTTTTAATCAATCTATAAAAAGGACAAGTAACTCATATTCAGTCAATTATTACCAAAGGAGGAATTATCCGAACAGAAAAACTTTTGAAGGCATTATAGCCAAAGGAGTAGGGGCAGACTATGATTGGCAGTATATGAAAGAATATTTGTTAGCAGGAAAAATACCAGATTATACTTCAGTAGAAATTAGTAACCAAGTTCTGATTTCTGAATATTTAGCTAAACGACTGGAGATCAATATAGGAGACCAATGTAATACTCTCTTTCTTCGAGAAGATAATACGATACCAAATCAGAGAAATTTTATAGTATCAGGTATTTATTCTTCTGGTTTTCAGCAATTTGATGCTACTTATGTTTTTTTGTAGATATTCGTCAGTTACGACAAATAAATCGTTGGACAGAAGACCAAACAGGGATATTTGAAGTTTTTATTAATAAATTTGATGATATGCAATCCATAGGAGATGAAATATATCATTTAACTCCTCCAAATCTTGATTCTCAAACAATTTGCCCAAAAATATCAAACAATTTTTGAATGGTTTCATACTTTTGACCTAAATATAATGATTATTATTGGTATAATGATTGTCGTAGGTGGGGTGAATATGATAACCGCTATTTTAGTTCTTATTCTTGAACGAACCCCAATGATTGGTATTCTAAAAAGCAATTGGGGCAAGTGATTGGTCTATCAGAAAAAAATATTCTTATACAATGCTGGATATTTGATAGGAGTAGGCTTGTTTTTTGAAATATAATAGGGCTTAGTTTATTATTCATTCAGAAATATTTTCTATACTAAAAATTAGACCCTTCTATATATTATGTTTCAGAAGTACCTATTTATATCAATGTATTTCATATTATTTTTGCTTAATATTGGAATTATGTTATGTTGTCTTTTGATACTTCTTATTCCATCATATATTGTAACCAAAAATATCACCAATAAAAAGCTATAAAAATTTGAATAATAAAGAAATTATTTATTAGAAAAAAATTTTCAAAAATACCCAATCCAAAAAGAGCAAAAATCATATTTTGCAGGGTCATTTTTATCAAATAAACGCAAGTTTTTTTATCCAGTTCTGATAAAAGCAAGTGCATCATTTTGTTTTCGAGAAATAAGACCTAATGAACGAGCTACATTTCCAGAATGAACATCAAGAGGACAGGAAAAGTTGTGAAGGTCGTATTTTTCTCCAAATTCCTAAATCCACACCTTTATTATCAGAACGAACCATCCACCTGAAATACATATTTATTCGTTTGGCACAAGAGCCTTTTTGAGGGTCAGGTAAATGTTTATAAGACCTAGAAAGAGTAGTTTCTGCAAAGAATAATTTCTTAAAATTTGAAATGCCATTTTGTAAATTATCATCTGTAATTGATTGATATATAGCTTCTTCTATGCTTCCATATAAAATATAGATACGTTGTAGAGCTTGTATAAATACAATCAAATCATCACTATTGAAAAGTTCTATGAATGCTTCCTGAAATTTGTTCTAAATCATTTTTTTATGATTTTTAATAAAAATCATAAGGTGCATTTCCCATTAAATCGATTATTTTTAGCATTTTTAATAATGCTTTTTACGTTGTCCCCACGCTATCACAGAAGATAAAAAAGCCAGAAATTTCAATATCTTCAAAAAGAAGAAAATGACTTTGGTATTTGTATAGGGGTCAGTTTCTATAAATTCAGGTCGGTTATATTTTTCTACTTTCTCATTGAGAAAAATCTTTCATTTCATTGAATGGAATACAAAAATTATTCATAAGTTAATTTTTTTAATAAATAATTTTTCCATCTTGCATAACTAATTTCCTGTCAGCCATTTCGGCTAATTCATTATTATGGGTAACAATAACGAATGTTTGAGCAAATTCATCTCGAAGTTTAAAGAATAATTGATGAAGATGATTAGCGCTCTCAGAATCAAGGTTGCCGCTAGGTTCATCCGCAAAAAAACAACAGCAGGTTTATTTATTAAAAGCACGAGCTACGGCTACACGTTGCTGCTCTCCTCCTGATAGAGAGTTGGGTTTATGTTGTATTCTGTGAGAAAGTCCGAGATAATCAAGAAGTTCCTTAGCTCTTTTTCAGCATCATTTTTTTAGATTTTCCTTGAATAAAAAGCAGGAATACAAACGTTTTCTAAAGCTGTAAATTCAGGTAAAAGTTGATGGAATTGAAAAATAAAAACCAATATTTTCATTTCGAATTTCGCCATTTTTAGAAGATAATTCTTTGATATTCACATCATTAATAAATAAAGAAGAATTTTTCATTTGGCGCCATCACATCAAGTGTTCCTAAAATTTTGCAAAAGAGTTGTTTTTCCCTGCTCCAGAAGCTCCAACAATAGATATTATACTTGCTTTATCAACCTGAATATCAACACCTTTAAGAACTTCCAAATTTTCCGAAAACGTTTATGTATATTAATAGCTTTTTATCATCTTTTTGGCAAAAGTTACAAGAATAATTAGGATTTAACAAAAATCATTTCATTTTTATAAAAATAAAAACCATAGCAACAATGAGTTGTTATGGTTTTAAAAAATAAACACTTTAATAATTAAAGACAAATTATATGTTTTCTTCTCCCTCTTCTTCTTGTCCAGTTAATAAACGGAAGCCTTCACCATGAATATTTACGATTTCTACATTTTCATCTTTTTTTCAAGTATTTACGTAGTTTTAGCAATATAAACGTCCATACTTCTAGAAGTGAAATAGTTGTCATCTTTCCAAATTTTTGTTCAATGCAAGTTCTCTTGGCATTAAATCATTTTCGTGAAGAGCAAGCAATCTTAGTAATTCATTTTCTTTTGGAGAAAGTTTGAAAGGTTCTTCATCTCTATATCTTAGGAAACGAAGTTTTGAATTCAAGAAAAATTCTCCTATTTGGAATTCAAATTTTTACTATCAATTACTGTGTCTACGGATTTTTCTTTTGAAGCATAGCTCTGATTTTCATTAAAAGCACTTCAGAGTCAAAAGGTTTATTCAAGTAATCATCAGCACCAGATTTATATCCTTTTTATTACATCTTCACGCATTGTTCTTGCTGTTAAGAAAAATGATAGGCACTTTTTCATTTTTCTCGAATTTCTTTTGCAAGAGTAAATCCGTCTTTGTATGGCATCATAACGTCTAAGATACACATATCATAAGGTTCTTTTTCGGAATTTATCAAATCCCTCCATACCATTCTTAGCCAAAGTAACATCAAAGCCACTCATTGACAAATAGTCTTTCAATACGGTCCCAAAATTTGGGTCATCTTCTACAAGAAGAATTTTTTATTAACTGCTTCCATAGTTTCTAAATTTATAATATATTTATTTTCAAATGATTAACGGAATTTTTATAATAAATGTACTTCCTTTTCCTTTTTCACTTTCAGCATAAATCTCACCATCGTGATATTTTATTATTCTTTTTACATACGCGAGCCCTAGTCCGTGTCCTTTTACATTATGAAGGTCTCCAGTATGTTCTCTATAAAATTTCTCAAAAATTTTCTTCAATACAGCTTTTGCTCATACCTTGTCCTTTTGTCTTGTATCTGGATAATCAATTTATTATGGGCAATACTTGTATAAATATCAATTTCAGGAGCGTTAGGAGAATATTTTTATAGCATTTTTCAAGAATATTCACTATTACATTTGTAAAAATGAAGTTCATTAGCTAAAATATCTGAATTTTCAGCGTGTAAATGCTGTTTTATTTTTCCTTTTTCGGTCATCAATAAGTAATTGTACGTGAGCCACTGCATTTTCAATAATTTCGTGAGCATCAAGAGGCTCTTTTTCTATTTCTACTTGGTTTTTATCAAGTTTAGATATTTGTAAAAACGTTTTCTACGTGTGCGTGCATTCGTTTATTTTCATCGCGAAGCATTTGTAAATAGAAATTTCGTTTTTCTACATCTTCAATAACTTTTTGGTTTTTCATAGCGTCCAAAGCCAAATTGATGGTTGCAATTGGAGTTTTGAACTCATGTGTCATATTATTGATAAAATCAGTTTTTATTTCTGAAATTTGCTTTTGCGTTCTAAGCTGTATTAATGTTTTAGCAAATGCCCAAATAATAATAGTTGTAAAACAAAAAGCTAAAAATAGACATAAAAAGTACCGAAGAGAGCAAATATCTATTTTCTAAAGGGGAAACTAACAACTAATTCGTAATTAGAATAACCAAATTCATCTCTAAACAAAAGGAACTCTATACAAATCATCTGTTTTAGGAGCGAATTTTTAGATTTTAAAGCTGTTATAGTTCCTTCTGATGAATTAGATTTATCAAAAACTGCAAATTCATATTCTAAATTACTAATTCCTCTATTATGTAGTTCCTGATTTATTAAAATATCCAACTGAATACTCGTTATTCTGTTTTCAACAGAGAGTTTTTGTGGTGATAGCTTTGAATAAATCTTCAAAACATAAACCCTATCAAAAAGGGCTAAATCTTCCTACTTTTTCGGAGTTTAAAGCCATAGATAAATCATTAGATAAAGAGTGTTCTCCAAATGTGCGAGAAGTTTGTTTGCTCACATAGTTACGAATCGTAGTAGAATCATTTCCTGGTAAATTGAATAATTTTGAAGGTATATCATAGTCCTCCTCAAGAATTCTATGTTTATAAACAAAAGTTTCTTTTTGTTTTTATCCTCTTGTACAAAACTTAAATCCCATACTTGTCCAGATTTCAAAGAGCCTAAACTATCATTTCTTTTTAGTTCAATAAAGCGAGCCATTGCTTGGTTTATTTCTTTCAATTCAACAGCCTTTGATACAGAACCCAGTACTTGTCGAATAGAATCAGAAAAATGCATCTTCTTTATTATCAATAGAACTTTTTACCCAATAGATTTGAATAAAAAAATAAGACCAATTAATGCAATAGGCATTAAAATTAAGGTGACTAAGTAACTTTTTCTTATTCATTGTACAAAAAATTATATTGTTTTTAATATAAAATTAATATTTAACTAACTTTCAACTTTTTTTACTAATTTTATTGAATTTTTACTAATGCTTTTTCATAATTTTTAAAATGAATATCTTTGATTTTATCAAAAATTTTTATTGATTTCTATATTTTTCTATTACAAAATTTGAATTTTTATTTTCTTTTCGTCTGACCATTGATTTTTATTCGATTTTTCTACAGATTTTCTATCAATATTATCACGAAGCATAACGCGTTTTTATTCTCAATTCTAGTGGAGCAACTACAGAAATAATCATATCACAATCTTTGTAACTTCCACTTTCAAAGAGAATTGCACTTTCTTTTGATTACATATGGAGCTATTTGTTTTTCTTTTCCACGCTATGAAATTTTTAGCTACTGCTGGATGAATAATATTATTAAGTTTTTAACATATTTTTCATCATTAAAAACAATGCTACCTATATATTTTGCGTTGTATTGTTTTATTTATAAAAGGCATTTTTACCAAAAATTTTTATAATTTTAGACTGTACATCAGGGTCTGTAGCTATAATTTGTTTAGCTTCTTTATCTGCTATATATATGGGAATAGAAAAATATTCGTTAAAAATATTAGCTATTGTTGTTTTTCCGCTACCAATACCTCCTGTTAGACCTATTGTTATCATATTTAAGTATTTTTACAGAAAAATATTTATTATAGTTTATAAAAAGTGTTTTTATTTGAATTTTTATATTTGTTACAAAATGTATAATTTTTATAATAAAACTAAATTTTTCATTATAATAAAGTTAAAATTTAGCTTTTTATAAAAAAGGCTTTTTATAGAGTTAAACTCCATAAAAAGCTTTTTTACATCTATAAAATTAGCTAGTTTATTCTATTTTTGTTTTGTTTTTGATATGTTCTTCCAACATTTTTCCATATTTTGAAGAAGAAACCTCAGGAGATAGAGAATTTGTAGATAGAATCTATATATTTAGGGTTTATAAACTCAATTTCTGTTAAAAGCAATATAAGGATGCTAAGCACGAATTTTTGTAATTTAAGGCAAAATTTACACTAAATAAATGCTTTCTGTATTCGTTTTTCTGAGCTAAATTGGAAAGAGAGTCAATCATAGCTAAATTATTATCTTTTTGTAGCACTAAATTGTTTAGCTAATAATTTCTGTATTTCGGATAATAAAACGGCGCAATCCTAAGTTGTATTCCTCAAATTGTTTTTGAGTTTCAGAACCTAATATTTGAGCATTTAAGCTAAATTTTTCATTAATTGTATGAATATTAATTTTCTTTTGCTTCTCCAAAAATAGTATTTGTTCTGATTTTTCAGAATGTCTAATTGAAGAGCGAAAATTTCAGGAGATTCAAGATTAATTTTAAATTCAAATTTTCCGTTTCCATTAGCAACTATAGAGTCTATTTTTATAGGATTCCATTGATTGTCAAATTTTTGTAAGTAAATAGTTCCTTTTTAGTCCTTCTACTTCGCCTTTTACAATCATTGTTTTATCATCTATATCTGTACATTGAATTAAAAAAATAAAGCTGAAAAAGATAAAAAAATATTTTTTTCTCATAAATGTAAATTGAATTAGGGCGCAAAATTACGTAGATTTTTAGCAAATATTGTTTTTAATTTTTATTAAAAATAAAGAAAAAAATCTCAATATTTTAGTAATATTGAGATTTTTTTATAAAAATAATTAATATTTTAGTATTTTATTTCTTAAAAAATTGAATTATTTGCAAAGCTAATTCGTCGCCTCACTCTGTTTTTGAGCCTCTTTTTAGTTACTGCTCCAATGTGTGGAGAGTGAGAAATTTTTGGATGCATTAATATAGTGCATAGAAGGGTGGGCTCATTTTTCATAAACATCAAGGCAAGCAAATGCCAAATGGTCATTATCTAATTTTTCTAATAAAACCTTTTCATCAAGAACTCCACCTCTTGCAAGGTTGATTATTCCTGCTCCTATTAAATCATAATCATCAGGGGATATAACAGATTCTTTTTGAGAAGGAAGATGAAGAGTGATAAAATCTGAGTTTTCAAAACCTCTTCTTTAGAAACAGTTTTTATTAAAAATTTACTTTTTGACCATCATAAAAATCTAAAAGAAAATAGTAGCTTTTTCTACAAAAAGGGTCGTGAGCTACTTTTCTCATCCCCAAAGAAATAGCTATTTTTAGCAACAACTGTTCCTATTCGTCCAAATCCAATCAATACCTAAGGTTTTTCCTCTTAATTCTTGTCCATTAGAGTAAGCACTTTTTAAGTCATTAAAAATTTGTATCACCTTCCAAAGGCATATTTCGGTTAGCATCATAAAGAAAACGAACAGCACCAAGCAGATGAGCAAAAACTAATTCAGCAACAGAAAGAGAAGAAGCATTAGGGAGTATTAATGACTTTAATTCCCTTACTTTCAGCGTATTCAACATCAATATTATCTAAAACCAACACCACCTCGTCCTATGAGTTTTAAAAGAAGGGCAAGAATTAATAACATCTTGATATACCTTAGTAGCAGAGCGAACTAAAAGAATATCAATTTGTTGTTCATTGATATATTTAGATAACTGATTTTGAGCAACTTTATATTTTGTACTTCAAATCCAGCATTGATAAGGGTTTGTTCTGCTTGAACAGAAATTCCGTCATTTTGCTAATATTTTCATATTTGAATTTATAATTTTTAATTATTGTAATTTTTCAAAATCTTGCATTACTTTTACTAATAATTTAACGCTTTCTAAAAGGCATTGCATTATAAATAGAAGCTCGATATCCTCCTGTAGTTCTATGTCCTTTTAGCCCGCTACTACCTGCTTCTTTCCAAAAATTATCAAAACGTTCGAGTTAATTTTTCGTCTGTTAAAGTAAAAACAGCATTCATCATTGAACGATCTTCCTTGTTAGCATAACCTTCAAACAAAGGATTTCGGTCAATTTCATTATATAAAAGTTCAGCTTTTTCTTTATTTTGTACTTCAATGCTTTTTGCAACCTCCTTGATTTTTGAGCCATTCCATCAGTTAAATAACTTACATAAATAGCATAAGTAGAAGGAGTATTTGACATACTTTCATTTTTATATGTACTGATAATCAAGAAGAGTAGGAATTACTCGAGATACTTTTACCTCAAAAAATATCTTCACGAATAATAACTAAAAGTAGCCCCAGCGATACCTATATTTTTGAGCTCCTGCATAGATAAGAGCTAAATTTTTCAAAAGACATTTCTCTTGAAAAAAATATCAGAACTCATATCTGCAATTAGAGGAACATTTACATCTGGAATAGAATGAAACTGAGTCCCATAGATAGTATTATTCGTTGTAAAATGTAAATAATCATAGTTTTCTTTTATCTCGATTTGTTTAGGAATATTTCTGTATCCATTATCTCTTGATGAAGCTTATAACATCTATATTTCCAATAAGTTGAGCTTCTTTAGTGCATTATGCGCCCAAACACCAGTATCTATATAAGCTGCTTTATTTTTGTAAAAAGGTTGTAAAGTCAGTCATCAAAAATTGCATACTTGCTCCTCCCTTGTAAAAATAAAACTTGATAGCCTTTTACCCGTAAAGCCCTGAAAGTTCTAAAACATTAGCTTTTAGCTCTTTCAAGAACTGAAATGAACTCTTTACTTCGGTGAGAAATTTCTAAAATAGATAGCCCTGTATTTTCAAATTCAATAACAGCTTGTGACGCTTGTTCAAATACACTAATAGGTAAAATAGAAAGGACCTGCACTAAAATTATGTTTTTCATATAATTTTACTCTTAAAAATAAGGTGCAAAATTGCGATTTTATTTTTAAATAATAGTGTTTTATAATTCAATTAAAAATTGAAGTGTATCTACCCCATCAGCATAGTCTGAAAGAGAAGGCTGTTGTGTTTGCCCAAAAAGGAATAAAAATTTGGATTAATTTTTGATTTACAATACATTGTATTTTTATCTTTATCTTTATCCAATTGCTTTTGTAAAGTGTTTTTATCTGAATAAAATTCATAAAATAAAAGATGCAATAGGAGAACTATAAGAAGTGTCTTCTTTTAAAAGCAAAAAGCCATTTTTTCTTTGAAGTTTGAAAAAGACTCATTAAATAAACCGCTTTTATTATAGTCGTAATTATTAGCATATTTTTGTGTATTCAATGATAGGGTGAAAAATCATAAATAGCCTTAAAAAGTTCTGAAAATCATACCCTTCTGGAACAAAAATTTTAGATACACTTCTACAACCTAAACCAAAATAAGTAAAAATATCTTTACCTAAATTATGCAAAATCTTCTTCTGTTTCATCTCCTGTAAGAATAGCCACTGAGTTTCTATTTTTTTACGAATAATATTCGGTTTATTCCCGAAATAATATTCAAAAATATCGAGCTGTATTATCACTTCCTGTTGCTATAACAGCGTCAAAAATCACTTAGTTTTTCTTTTGTGAAATGGATCTTTCAAAAAGGGAAATGGAACTGTAAATATTCAGCTAAAAAGGTAATAATATTTTATCATTTTGAAGATAGTTTTTATCAATAGCAGAATGCCCTGAAACTAAAACACATAAAAATCATGAAATCCTACCAAAGGAATATTTCCAGCAAGATAAAGAGCTATATTTTTAGTTTTCAGGGAAATAATATTAGAGAGCCATTTTTCAATATTAATTTCAGAGAGAGTTTCAGCCCAAGTATTTAAAGCATATAAAATATTTTCGTTGTTAAACCACGCGTTTTCTTTTTCTGCTTGTTGTATCTTCTAGTTTTTGATGCCAAAGTAGCTCATTATCAGTTACTTTTTCATTTTTAAGAATGTTTTTAAAAAGAATCCTAATTTAGAAAGAATATTTTTCTATCATTTAACAGCATAAAATTTTTGTTTATTCTACGATTTGAAATATTTTGCACAAAATTACGATTTTTAATATTTGTAAGCAAATAAATAGCTTTTAATTATTACTAAAAATAAGAAATGGCAATTATAATTACTGATGACTGTATAAATTATGGGGCTTAGAACCAGAATGCCCTAACAACGCAATATACGAAGGTGCTGACGATTGGCGTTATAGCGATGGCACAAAGTTGCGTGGGAATATTATTCTTCCTAATGGAAAAATGTTAATGCAGATGAAGTGCAGAAACCTATAAGTGATGATTTTTATTATATCGTTACTGATAAATGTACTGAATGTATAGGCTTTTCATGAAGAGCCCTCAGTGTGCGGCTGTTTGTCCGGTGGATTGTTGTATTCCAGATGAAAACCATAAAGAAACGCAGGAAGAACTCCTACAAAAACGAGACTTTATGCATAATGAATAATTATAAAAAGCAAAGATTTTCTCTTTGCTTTTTTTCTTTTAAAAATTATTCATAACGAATAATCTCAGGAGTTTGAAAATTAAAATTAGGTAATCTAAAAATCATCATTGCTTCTTCCTGTAAGTTCCTGAATATTATTACCTATTCCTGGTATTTTTGGGAAAAACAAAAGAAAAATTGAAAATTTCCTAATGGAATATAGTCATTAGTTACATATAAACCAATGCCCCATTTTGTGAAAAACTTGATCTTTTAAAATAGAATTATAGCTTTCTCCTATAAAAACCTACATCAGCAGTAAAAATGGATTTATCCTGAAAACCTAGTAAAGAAAAAGGAGAATAAGACTGAGTTTGAAATGTAAAACAGATTTTCTAGTACCTGAAAAGAATCAGACTATTGAAAACCTATAATTCCTGTATTTCCGTTTAAAGTAATTCGGTCTTTAAAATAATTTTTCGAGATATACCATTGACATACTGCAATTTAAAAATTGTCGAAAAATGCCATTTTCCTAAATCAAAAAGAGGAGAAAAAAATAAATAAATTCTCCACGTATTGTTGTTTGTTTATTTTCTTCTTTACTACCTATCTGAAAATCAGAGCTAAATATCCAAAATCTAATAGTTTCCATACATAGCTTTTGAAACCCTAAATAAGGGGAAATATTATTTAAATTATAGCGAAAACCAGAAAGTAAAGATAAATTTTTCCAATAGGAATATCTTCAATATCTTTAATCCGAAAAATATATCGGTCTTGTTTATATCCTATTTGGCTAATGCCAATAGATGTGATAAAGGTTTCTCATTGCTAAAATATTGATTTTCATCAAGTTCTCTTAGAGGTGAGTTGATGTAGTTAATTTTATAAAATCGAGAAGAAATAATAAAATTTGTAACTTTATCTTCATTTTTATAAATAGGAAAGCGCCACTTGCCCATAAATCTTGTGTGTCAATCTTTAAATCTTGCGGATAAATTATCCCATTTTTCTTAAAATCTTCCCGAAACAGTACGCTCTGAAATAGTAAAACCTCCCGCCCAACGCGTATAAATAGAGTAATAAGGGACGCCAAACAGACCAATATTTTTCATAATATTTATCAAAATTAATAGAATAATGTACTGATGTGCTTATGGTTGTAGCGTATATATTGGGAATACGATAATTAAAAACCAAAGCTAGGGCGTGTGTTTCCTGAAATTTCTTGGCTATATCTAAAAGATAATTGATGCCCTTTTTCCCTAAAATTTCGTTCAAAAAGCCGAATAGTTCCTTTGATTAAAATGAGCCATCAGCATCAAAGGTAAAGGCTCCAACTATCAAGTACATAGATAGTTACATCTACAGAATCTTTTGCTTTTGTAGGAAAAGTTCTAATATGAGCTTGTCGAATATAAGACTGAGAACGAAGAATACGTTCAGTTTCTTTTAATTATTGTAGAATCAAGTTGAGAATTTTTATCAAAAAGTAATAATCTTTTAATAATTTTATTTTTGTTTTATTATGAAAAATATTACCTAAATGTTCCTAACGATTAGGTGCTCTTTGTACTATCTTTTCTCATCATAGCCCAAAGGTTCATAAACTGTTATTTTTAGGTTTCTAATTGTTTTTCCTTGAAAGTTAGTCCAGTTGCGTAATCTGTTTTAGGAATATTTCAGTTTGAGAAGTTGTAGAATTAAAAATAACTGATGTAATTTTTGTCTAAATTTATTTGATTTAATTTGAGAGAATAAAAATAGAGTCATTTTCTTTTGCTTTTAAAGAAATCATTCTCAAAAGATTTTGTAAAAAGAGAATCTCTGTGCTAATACAGGCTGTAAAAAGCAACAAAAAGAATATATGTACAATTGTCTCTTCAAAAGTAAGATAAAGTGGTTCAGGTTTGTATAAACTTTAGAATTGTTTGTTTTTAAGGTAAATAAAATATTAATTAATAGGGAGATACTGCTCTTTGAGGCAGTTTTCAACTGGTGGTGCCTCCAGGAATCAGAACCAGGGACACAAGGATTTTCAGTCCTTGTTTCACCAACTGAGCTAAGGCACCGTTGATAATTTCACTCATCATTGTTTTTACGAGTGCAAATCATGACTTTCTTTTTAAACCTGCAACTGAAAAATCACTGAAAAAGTAAAACTTGAAAAATAACTAATTAATTCCTTTCAGAGGGTTTATATTTTCTATAAAAAGCATAAAATTAAACTTTAATATATTTTTATTATTATCTTTCTTTTTACTTAGTAGGTTGTGAAAAAGTTAGATATTTGCAAGACTTTTTCTATTTTTAGAAATGGAAATTATTTTACAGTTATGAATAAAAATCTTTATTTGTTTTTGCTTTTTATTTGTTGAGCGTTTACGCTTATTCTCAAAAGGAACAAATCTGCCTTTATTCTTATTATGGTTTAGGTACAACACGCTTTTCAGGAAATACAGAATACTGCTTTTGATGTAGTGCATAACAGCCTCATTCAGATAGCACTCGTAGATGCGGTAACCCAGCTTTTTGGGAAATTGTTATTTACAACATATTCTCTTGGCTTAGCAGCAGACTTTCGTACAATAAGTACTAATGCTGAGTCACATGGTACAAAAACAACAACTATGATTATTTGTCTTATCTTTCCTGTTTATATATAGGAGTTTCATTAGGGTTGTATCCATATTCTTCTGTGGGGTATAAATTATCTTCATTACAAACAACAAATGGAGTTAATCAAGCGCTTTTGAAGGAAATGGAGGTTTGAACCGAGTTTATATAGCTACAGGTTATGAATTTTATAAAGGATTGAGAATAGGAAAAAGTGTTTATTTGAATTTCTTGGTAAACTGATATTGAAAAATTTGCACTCAAGCACAAGGGCTACTTTATTTAACATGTGAGCAGAGTACATCTTCATTAAAAAGGCACGAACTTCAATTTTGGAGTTCAGTATGATAGGAAAATTTCAGATAAATTATCTTTATCAACAACATTGTCTTATTTGCCTAAAGGCAAATTTTGACTTCAGATAATACCGAACATTATCTACATTACAATATAATCTACAAGGTTCTCTTTTTAGTAAAAAGAAAGCCAAAGTATAGATTTAGGAAGTAATGCTAAAACAGAATTAACACTCCTTCTCAGCTTAAATGTAGGTTTTTGGAGTAGGAGAGGAGTTGAATTGGTTTGCTGGCTTTGATTATACTTTCTTTAATAATAATAATCAGTATAGTAACCCTTTCATTACATCAACTTTTGTAGATTATAAAAAGGATATAAATTATCTTTTAGGAGGTTTTTATTTGCCTGATTATAAATCTTTACGAGCTATTGGAAAAGAGTAGGTATAGATTAGTTTTTATTATGAAAATACAGGAATTTCTACTTAAAAACATGAAGATATTACAGATTTTGGCATATCTTTGGTATGAGTCTTCCTGTGAGAGGATTTTCAAATATTACAGTAGGGGCTATTTACGGAAATAAAGGTACTTTGGCTCAAAAATTTAATTTAGAAGAAAAATTACATAGCTATAAAAATAGCTCTGACTTAAAATGATAAATGGTTTCAAAAATCGAAGTATAACTAGAGATTAAAATGAAAGGAAAATTAGTGTTATCGGTTGTAACATTCAGTTTTGCCGTGAGTGGTTTTTGCTCAAAAAGAAGAATGTACAGCAAATTTATCCACTTTTTATGAATTTGGCAAGAAATAAAAATTACAAAGATGCTTACACCCTTGGAAGCAAGTGTATGATAATTGTCCAGAATTGAATAACGCAATGTTTGTTTATGGAGAATTTCATCTTGAGAGATAAACTGAAAAGGTGAAGCAGATAAAATAAATTGTTTCAACAATGAATGATTTTTATCAAAAAATATAATCAGTTTTTCCTCAAAATTTCAGAAATAGATATATATATAAGGCAAGCACTACTTTTTGATAGAAGAGAAAATAGGAACTCCTTCAGAGATTAATTCCTCTTTAGAAAAGCTTATAAATCAGCACAAGGATAAATTCAATGATGAACTTGCTATATATCAATATCAAACAACAGTAGATTTTATATAATGAAAAGCACACTCTCAAGATGTGATAATTATGACTTGGTAACAGAAAGAATCAAATGGAAAATAATAAAATTATCGATGTTTTAAAATGAATTATTACCAAAAGAAGAATCAAATTTTTGACAGATAAAGAAAATAGAACATACAAAGAGTTCGTACTGTAAATAATTTGAGTAATATTGCTGAGAATATAGATGCAAAATGGGTAAATTAGCAGATTGTGACAAATCCCTAATTCCGCTTTTATGAAAATCTTTGAAGCGAATAGAGATACATATGTGGTTAAATGCTGCTTAGGAAGAATGAATGATAAAGACTGTACAACAAGTCCTTTATATGTTAAATTGGCAGAGCGTTTGTATCAATTATCTCCTTCAGCTTCATCAGCTCTTTTTATCTTGGAACAATGAAAGAAAGACATACTGCAGAAGCTGCAAAATACTCGCACAAGCAGTTGATTTGGAAACAGATAAATTGAAAAAGCTACTTATTTAGTAAAAATAGCTTCTAAATACTCAGGAAGTAATAGCGGTAAAGTTATGCTCAGAAAGCATTATCCTTTCAATCCTTCTGGCGCAAAAGCTTCATAGAAATACACATAGTAAATTTGCAAAACGAAATGGTTCTACTAGTAGAAAATGTTTCATTGGTTGCTGCATCAACAGCTCTGTAAAGGAGGTTTTAGAAAATCTAGTGTTATTATGATGTTAGCTCCCACAAAAGCAAGATATTTTTAGTTCCGAATGGCAGGAAAACAGTTACCTTAAATGCTGGATAGGCCAATCTGTAAAGTACCATCTTTATAATGAACAAATTACACTACTAAGAAACATTGTAGCGCAGAGCGTTGCTTTGTCGTGAAATGACGAAACACGTAACAATTAAAATCAAAATAGGAAACGCATAAGTTTCCCACTGAGAAGTTGGAAGATTTTCAACTTATTTACACAGATTCATACATTAAAAGTTAAATACTGGAAAGTCCTTTTAAATTTAGATTTTACTAATCGCAAATTTGTATATGGAATTTCCAAAGGGCTCAGAAATTACTGATAATCAGAAAAATATATATTATTAAACCCAATTACGCTTATTTATTATCTTCCTACTCAAATAGTAGAACTTCGAGATAGTGTCCAATTGATAACTTTACAATGGAAAATTATTGAAAACGAATCAATTATTTTGGCAAGAGAGCTTGATTGCTTTCATAGAAGAACCTCTTTTATATAGACACCCATAAAGGAAGTATAACCAAGGATAGAATGGATTTTGATAAAAATTTCTCCAGCTTAAAGCTCATAAAATAACAGGAATTTACCTATAAAAGACTAAAAATAAAAATTTGTTTATATGTATAAAATTGCTTTATTTTGTGCATAATCCTATATATTTATCTTAAAAATCAAATGAGAGTATTAATGATTATTATGTATATCTTGATATTATTATTTTCTTTTATATCAAACATTTTTTCTTTTTCAGGTAAAAATACGTATTTATAGGAGCTGTTATAGCTTCTTTTAGGTTGATAATTTTGCTATTGCAGTAGTAATAAATGGAGTATCCCATATATATATCGGTTATCATTATATTGGTAACTTTTGACACTTTTCAGCTCAGGAATGGAAATCGCTTATGTGTCTTCTAATAAAGTTCAGTTAGAAATAGAAAAAGAAGGAGGTTTTATAGGTAATATTTTAGAAAAATTAACTCAAAAACCTTAAAATTTATAGCAAACAATGCTTGTTGGGAATAATATAGTATTGTTGTTTACGGCTTTTGAAATGGGAAAGTAATTTTAATCCTGTTTCATTTCATAATATTCTACGCAAACAATAATTAACTTTGATTATTGTAATAACAGCTGAATTTTTACCCAAAAGTATTTTTCCAAATTTATGTAATACCTTGTTAAAAGTACTTTGTCCTGTTTTATTTTTCTATATTATCTTTTTCTCCGATATCTAATTTGTTATCTGGATATCTGATACTGTTTTGCAGTTTTCTTTAAAAACACAAGGAGATACTAGTCATTTTACATCTCACTAAAAACAGAATTGAGTGATTATATTTCTGAACAACAGAGAATATGTCTGAAACCAATGAGATGGATTCTGAAGTATATTTTTCAAAAATGCTCTTGGTTTTTCTCAGGTTAAAGCCTGTGATGTGATGAAGCCACGAACAGAAATAGTTGCACCACTATAAATGAAAGTATAGAAAAGTTAAAAAGAGCTTTTTATATTAATAAAATTTTCTAAAATAATTGTTTATCAAGGCAATATAGATGAGGTTGCTAGGATATGTGCATTCATTTGAGCTTTTTAAAAATCCTAAATATATTAAAGATATTCTTAGACAAGTTATAAGTGTGCCAGAAATAATTTATATCTCAAAAAGTTTTAGATATTTTTACAAAAACATCAAAGTTTAGCGATTGTTTTTGATGAATATGGGGACTTCTGGGATGATATCTCTTTGAAGATATTGTAGAGGAACTTCTTTTGGAGAAATAGGAAGATGAGTACGATAAAACCATTTTAAAAGAACTTCAAATTTCTGAAAAAGAATATGTTTTTCGGCTCGTTTTAGAAGTAGATTATTTGAATGAAAAATATAAATTAGAACTACCCGAAAGTGAAAAATTATGAAACTTTGGGAGGGTTAGTTGTTGATATTTCAGAGTCTATTCCTCAGAAAAATGAGCAAGTAAGTATAGATAATTATCGCTTTTTAGTAGAAGAAGTTGCTGAAAAATAAGATACTTACTATTAGAGTTTTATAGAATATAAACTAAAAGCAAAAATATTTTTCATTTGAGATAGTATTTTCGCCTTTTTGTAAAAAGAAAAGTAAATTAAATAAAAATGGCAGTTCTTGAAAAATCAGAAAACGGATTCTTTTTCTAATCCTTGTTATAGGATTAGCACTTTTGCATTTGTAATTTCAGGTGTTTTGATAGAGGGAAAGGGCAAATTCCTCCCGATATTGGTTCAGTAAATGGAGAAAAATACTATATACAGTATTTTCTACACAAGTGGAAAATACAAAATCGTAATATGGGAGCATCTGGTATTGGTTCTATGTACATTGTCAATATGTTTTGCACAGATGACAGGGCAAAAATGTTGTACCATTAACTCATTAGGTATTTCTATTGCAAAAAGATCAGGTTTCAGCTATCGTAGCTCAATCTCCAGCAATAGCGCAAGATCCTCAGTTTCAGAATGCAAAGTGGAGACTTTGATCCTACAAATTTGCTCAATTTATTGCTACATTAAAAACAACTAACCCAGCAGGATATAGCTCATGGCAAGTACAAGAACAATCAATAGTTGAAAGTGCAAAACGTGATGTTTATCTTTCTCTGGGTAAGAGCAGCTTGGGCGCAACTGCAGCAGAGGAGAGAATGTCATCATCAAGAAGCTGATAAAGTAGATATTAAGTATGTAACACTTCCTTTATAGCTCAATTGAAGATAAAAATATAGCTATTTCTGATGATGAAATAAAAATTATGTAAATAAACATAAAGAATTTGAGCAAGAAGATAGCGTAATATTCAGTTTGTAGTGCTAAAAGAAGAGGCTCATAGCTGATAAAGATGAAATTCGTACAAGTTTGTTAGCTCTTAATCAACCAAGAACAGTATATAATAAATCAACTCAGTTAGATGAAACTTTACCTGGTTTTTGATAAATTAGAGCTAATAAAAAGTACCAGAATTTGTTAATGAAAAATTCTGATGTACCTTATGATAGTTTGTATATTAGTAAAGAGAAACTACCTATTTCAGTAGTAGAACAATTATATGATATGCCTATTGGGTGAGGTATTTGGTCCTTATGAAGATGGACAAACTTATAAATTGTCAAAAATGATGAGCAAAAATAAGTAATGCAGAAGTGAGGCAAGTCATATTCTGATAGCTTATCAAGGTTCTTTGCCTTCAAATACAACAATTATTCGTTCTAAAGAGGAAGCTAAAACCAAAGCAGAGGATATTTTATCAAAAATAAAAGCGGGTGAAGATTTTTCTAAATTGGCAAGTGAAAATTTGATGATATATCTAATGCAAGTAATGGAGGAGACCTTAACTTTTTCTCTCGTGGAATGATGGTGCCTGCTTTTAATGATTATGTTTTTACTCATAAAGTAGGAGATGTTTGGGCTGTAGAAACCATCTTGGATTCCATATTATTAAAATTAACAGATCACAAAAGAAGGAGTCTCAGTTGGCTACAAATTGTTCGTAAAATAGAGTTTGATGTTACTCGTAATGAAAATATTCAATAAAATAGCTAAGTTTGAATTAGATGTAATCTCATAATCCAACAAAATTTGTTGAATTAGCAAATTTGCTTCTCTTTCTGTACTTCCTCGCTGATAATTTGCAAAAGTTTTATCAGAAGATATTCCAGGGCTTGGAGCTCAATCGTACTTTAGTCTCGTTGGGTATTTAATGATGAAACAAAAAGTAGGAGATGTTCAAAAATTTGATATTAAAGAAGGATTTGTTGTTCGCTCAATTAACTATACACAAAAGGATTGGCTTCTGTTGCTGATGCACGCCTATCGGCTCCGATTTTGATTAAAGAGAAGAAAGCAAAACAACTTTCTCTGAGAAAAATGAAAGGTAAACATTAGATGAAATGGTGCAAATGCAGTTGGACAACAAAATATAAGATTGGGAGAAGGACTCTACTATCAAAATCCAATTCTGATAGGAGAAGGGAGAGAGCCAAATGTAGTAGGTGTAGCTTTTGCTCTTCAACCAAATAAAATTTCTAAAAACCTATTGAAGGTGAATGGTGTATATATATTGAGGTTACTAAGAAAGAAATAGCACCTGCTTTTACCTAATTATAGTAGTTACACAAATGTTCTTCGTTCAATGAAATTAAATAGAGTAGGACAGGAGTTGTTCTCTGCATTGGAAGAATCTGGCAGATATTGAAGATAATAGAAAAACTTTCTATTAATAAATTAGATTTTCATAGCATTAAATTAAAAACTTCTAATTGGAAATTATAAATATTTCTAAATTAGAGTGAATGAAATAAAACAAAAAGCAACCTAATTTAGGGTACTTTTTATTTTTATTTACAAAGATTATTTTTGAAATTCAGCAATTACTTCTGCGCTATTACTCCTACATTAGAGAATCCTCCATCGTGATAAAGATTTTGCATTGTTACTTTTCTAGTAAGGTCTGAGAATAGAGTAACTGTATAGTCCGCACATTCTGAGCAGTGGCATTTAAGTGGCGACATCTGCATAAGAGATAAAACCATCAAAACCTTTTACCCTTGTCCTGCAGTAGTAGGCGTAGGAAGATTGAGAAATGGTATTAATACGCACTTTTTATCTCTTTACCAAAGAAATAACCAAAACTCACGAGCAATAGACTCTAAATAAGCTTTTATTATCAGCCATATCATTATAACTCAGGAAAAGTACGTTGAGCAGCAATATAACTCCAAAGCAACAATGCTTCCCCATTCATTCATTGCATCATTTTTATAAAGAGTTTGACAAACTTTTATGGAAAGATAAAGCAGAAACGTCCCAACCTTTATAACTAAATTCATAATTTGACTCTGTATAGGAATATTTTTACGCACATTTACAGACATTCCGATAGAATGAAAAGAACAAAAATCAAGTTTTCCTCCTAAAATTTCCATAGCTTTGGTTACTAAATTCTGTAAATCTTCCATACTTGTAAAGCGTCAGCAGGAATAATTTCAGATTCTGTAGCTAATTCATTTATTTTTCCCATACGCATAGCAATAGGAGCATTGGTAAGTACAAATTTTCCTCCTTCTTGATGTACTCGTTCAGCAGTTTTTCCACGTAATAGAATTTTCATCTAACGCACAAATATATATTCCTCTTTTACCTTTTAATAAATTGTACATAAATTTCTTTTTAATTGAGTTACGTAAAAGATAAGGAATTTATTATGATTATCAATAAAAATAATAATTTAGTTATGAGAAACTTTAAAAATAAAGACACTGATAATCAGTGAGTTAATATATTCAAAATAGTTGTATATTTGCCGTTTGTTATAACTCAAATATCCACATAGAATGAAATATTTTCTTTTTATGCAATTTTTCTCCATGATACTGATTTTCAGTTGTATTTTGCCTTCTGTTTACTATTTTGCAACGAGAGAGCAACATTTCTATTTTTATAAAAAGCAAATCAAGATATAATTGAAGGACTTCAAATGTCTTTTTTCCTTTGCAAAGAACTATTGTTTTATAAATAGCTTACAAAAATTCAGTTTTACAAGAAAAATATCTTAAAAGGTGTTTCGTACAAGAAATTTATAAAAATAAAGAGATATATATTCAGCAGCAAATAGAAGACACATCAAATTTTTAGATATTATTGTACAGAATAACTTTTTAACTATAAACTATACAGAAGAATTACTAGAAAAACAATTTATACAAATCACTGATAAAGAACTTTTTAGCTTCTTTGGCTTTTGAAAAAGTTTTAGAAGGTATTCAGTATCGATTATTTTTATATGAACAAAATATAATTCCTTCTCAAACAAAAATAATTTTACTTAATAATGAATACTCGTGGCTTGTTGTAAATAATAAATTATTCAGAGTAAAAAGATATAAAAACTACAAACAATAAAACCTTTTTTGGATAAACAAGAAGTTTTATTCCTAAAAATCTTATTCCTGAATATTTTTGATAAATTTCTCAAAGAAATTATAAAAAGTAGATATTACTACTATTGGATTTGATATAATTCATCGAATAATAACATCGAAAATTAAATTTATTTATGATTTTTACAAATCATTATAAAATTTATAGAATTTGATTATCAAGGATATATTTTTATAGTAATCAACCCAAAAAGTACATTCTAGCTTACAAATAGAAGATAATCAATCGATAAAAATTTATCATTATAAACGAGATGTAGAAGATGAAGCTAAAAAATATTATTTTTAGAGAAATTAGGGTTTACCAATGAAGAAGGAAATACTAAAAGATTTTCTTTTTTCAACTTATTTTCATTGTTAAAAATAAAGAAGTTTTGCTTTCGGAAGGTCTTTATTTTAGAAAATCTTGAAATAAATGATAAAAAGTATCTATATTACCTTTTAGTCTTTCTTTGAAGAAACTACAGAAGAAAAATGACTGGTTTGATCTTACATATAAGAGTGAAAAATAGGTGAAGAAAGTATTATTTTTACTAATTTTATAAAAAATATTAAAGAAAAGACCTATTTATTTACTTTCTGATGGAACTATTTTTCATTATTCCACAAGAATGGTCTAGTAGATACGACATCAGCAAAATTTGCTAAGATTAATAATAAATTACTTTTTCCTACAAATAATTATGCTTTTTAGAAAAATTACCAGAGATAAAACCTAAAAGTCTTATTCAAAAAGAGTTATAGCCTTCTTCAAACCTTAGCAACCCCAAGACCATACCAAGTGGAAGGTGTTCACTGGCTTTTGGAGCATTACCATAATGGGTTGGGTGCTTGTTTAGCTGATGATATGGGGTTAGGAAAAACATTACAAATAATTGCTTCATTTGTACATATTCATAATAATTTACCTGAAAATATTATAGAAAGTCCTTCAAATCTTTTGAAATAGGACAAAAACAAAAAGAAACACTAAAAACACTCATCATTTTCACTTCTTCTTTATTATTTTAATTGGTATGATGAGATAAAACGATTTGCTCCACAGCTCAAAATGCACTCAATACATTGGAAAACATAAAATAGTAAAGAGAGATTGTTAAATTATGATATTATTCTTACTACTACCCAATTGTAGTAAAAAGATATGTCCATTTCTCAGAAAAATGAGTTTAGATATATTATTTTAGATGAAAGTCATGAATAAAGAATAAAAATTCTCAAATTTTTAAGGTAATAAATACATTAAAACGCAAAATAGAATTTCTCTTAGTGGAACCTCGATCAGAAAAATTCTTTGTCGGATATTTGGTCGCAAATGCAGTTTATCAATCCTAATATTTTAGGAAGTTAATACACTTTCTAAATATTTTTAAATTTGAAATAGAAAAATATAACTATATTGTCTTAGAAGAACTCAAAACAATTATAAATCCTTTTAAGACGAACCAAACAACTGTAATGTCAGTGATTTACCAGAAATTGAAGAACAAAATAGCTTATTGTGAATTGTCAGAAGAGCAAGAGAAGTGGTATGAAAGTGAAAAATCAAAAAGTACGTAACGAGTTATTCTTATGGAGAGTCAAAAATAACCAGTTTAATACTTTGAATATGCTTACAAAACTTAGGCAAATTAGCAATCATCCTAAGTTATTAGATACAGATAGTACCATTGTTTCTGGTAAAATGAAGAAGTTATTAATTATTTAGAATTACTTATTCAATCAGAACAAAAGCATTGATTTTCAGTAGTTTTGTATCTCATCTTATGATTTATGAAGAATGGTGCAAATCATAAAATTAAATATGCTCTCTAACAGGAGAGACTCCTACACTCAACGTAAATCACAAGTAGAAATGTTCCAAAAAGATAAAAGTGTAAGCTATTTCCTTTAAAAGCAGGTGAAGTGGGCTTAATCTTACTCGCCGCATCTTATGTTCTTTTTATTAGACCCGTGGTGGAATCCTTTTCTGAACGTCAAGCTTACAGCAAGAGCCCACCGATTAGGTCAAGAAAATAGGCAAATGTTATTCGTTTTGTTAGTAAAAATACAATTGAAGAAAAATAATTGTTACAACAGCGTAAAACTGTTTCTTTCGGAGAATATAATAGAAGAAAATATACTTATGAAAGATGTTTTGAGTAATTTGAAAGAAATTTTAGAGTAAAAATAGAGAAATTAGCAAAAATTTCTGTTGTCTTTAGCTTCAAATGTAATAATAGCTGCTGAAACAGACATATCTATTGAGTCATAACTCCACTCAGTAGGAATAATTATATTTTGAGTGGGAATGTTTGCTATTCCTCCGATAGACCTGCTATCTTCTGTTCCTACAACAATAGCAGAACTTTCTGTATATGAAATAGTTTGATATTCAACAGAAGCAGTTAAAAGCAGCACAAAAATGTTAAAATTATTCTTTTTAGAAAATTAATAATATCTGAAGTAGAGCCTATTCCTATTTGAGTAGTGAATACACACTCACGCCAGACCCTTATAATGTTAGGATTATAAAGGTCTGTTTTAGGGTTAGCTATAAAAACAGCATCAAGCCCAGCGGCGTCAGTAGTTCTAAGTAAAGCTCCTATGTTGCCTGGCTTTTTCAGGGAGCTTCTGCTACTAAGATAAGAGGTTTTTCTTTTGAAAATGAATATTTTCTAATAAGTGATTTTTCGATTTAGTAAGTGCTAAAATTCCTTCTGTTGAGCTACGTAACTTAGTTTTTATATATTTCAGAAGAAATTTCAATAAGTTCTATATTTTGTTTTTATTTGAAATTATAGATCTGATTCAGAAACATATTTCTATCATACTTTTGTAATTTCAATTTTCCAGCCAAAGCCAAACGAATTTCCTCGTAATCCTTCGATCGAGGAAAGTTCCTGTTTCGATTTCGAGATTTTTCATTCAGAGAAATTAATTCTTTAACAAAAGGATTTTGGCTACTTGTTATGATTTTCATGATTTAGCTATCTAAACTGATATTGTCAATTAAACGGACTCCTTCTGTATATACAGCTATGAAAGCTCTATACTTTTGAATTTTTATCTAGTTGCAATTTGCAGTTTTTCAGCATCAACATAGTGAAATATTCTAGAGTAAAATCTTTTATTTTCGTTAAATTTTTGTTTAATAAATTTCAATTTCTGTTATTGTATGAGCTTTTGAATAATATTTTAGCTTCTTGTAGTAAAGCATATATTAAACCTGCTTTTATTTTCATTTCAGAGCTAAGTCTCTCATTTCTAGAACTCATAGCTAATCCATTAGCTTCTCTTATAATAGGGCAAGGAATAATATTTACAGGAAGATTACTTTGTTTTACTATACTTTTGATTATCAAAATTTGTTGATAATCTTTTTCTCCAAAATAAGCATTTGTAGGTTGAACTATTTCAGTAATTTTTACAATTGTACCCACTCATCAAAATGACCAGGACGGAAAGCTCCTCCATTACTTGGTCAAGACCTTGAAAGTCAAATTTTTCTGATGAAATATTTCCACTCATAAATATCTTTTCAGCTGTAGGAGCAAAAACAATAATTTTGTCACTGAGAGTTTTTATTTTCTCAATATCAATATCTAGTGTTCTTGGGTATTTTTCTAAGTCTTCAACATTATTAAATTGGGTAGGATTTACAAAAAATGCTAATTACAGAAATGTCATTTTCTATAGGATTTTTTAGTAAAGATAGATGACCATTATGTAAGGGCTCCCATCGTAGGAACAAAACCAATAGTATTATTAATAAAATTTTTAAAAATTATTAATTTCTAATTTTTGTTAAAAAATATGCATTTTTGTTGCTTTAGAGTTTGCAAAATTATATGAATATCTCGTTATTTTTGTAATTTTTGTACCTGAAAAGCTAAATAAAAATAAGTCACTTATGAAGACTAAAAAGATACTCTATGTAACCTCAGAAGTGATACCATATCATCAGCCTGAAACAGAGCATTCTAAGCTATCTTTTTGATTTTGGCAAAAGCGCTTAATACAACAGGTGGCCAAGTACGTATTTTTACGCCTCGTTATGGAAATATTAATGAAAGACGACACCAACTTCACGAGGTAATCTCGGTTGTCAGGAATGAACTTGGTAATCAATGATATAGATATGCCATTGATTATCAAAGTAGCATCAGTTGCTAAGGAAAGAATACAGTTTATTTTTATTGATAATGATGAGTATTTCAAGAAAAATATGTATTTTCTGGATGAAAAAGGCGTATTATTTCCTGATAATGATGAGCGTTGTATATTCTTTGCTAAGGAGTGGTTGAAACTGTTAGAAAGCTAAACTGACTCCTGATATTATCTATATTAAAGGTTGGTTAGGGGCTTTACTTCCCTGTTTATTTACGAACAATTTATAAGGATGACCCCTATTTTTTTCTCTAGCAAAAATTGTTATTTCTTTCACAGAAGATATGTTTTGAGGGTACTTTTAATAAAAACTTTGGCTAATAAATTAGCTTTTTGATGAAATTCCAAAAAGAGTTTTTAAAAAGAAATTTCAGAGCCTTCGTGTGTAAATCTAATGAAAATAGCTGTAAAAATTGTGATATTGTTACGGGATAAAATCTAAATTACCAGAAGATTTTTGAGGCTTTTCTCAAAAATAAAGAAAACAGCCTTTTTTAACAGAAAAATTCTACTGAGCTTATAAAAATTATCCTAAATATTTTTGAACAGATATTAGAAATGTAAAAATAGTATTATAATATTGAGGTTCAATAAATTATGTTTATAGATTTAATAAATAAAAAGCATCTACGTTGTGTAGGTGTTTTTATTTTTCTGTTAGATAAAAGATTAAATAAAAGTTAAAGTTTGTAAGTTTTTGACTCATAAAAATTTGTTAAATTATTTTATTTCCTAATAGATATATTTTTAAAATAAAAATAATAAAAATATGAAAATAGTTATGATATTTAAAAATATAATACTTAGCTCATTGGTTATTCTTGTAGCTATAGTTGCTTATCAATGCTTCTGCAAATCATATTACAGATACTGTGCCTACTCAGGAGAAAGTATCAGACACTGTTATCGTTTATTCCTCGAACAAACGTATAATATATACTGCATTGATATGCCTTAAAAATTTAAATTTTGCTGGAGAAAATGTTCCTCTCTGAAATAGAAGATGTTAAAGAACGATTTGATAGAGAATTGTTAATAAATACTTATTGGCAATCAAATGCTTTATTATTGATTAAACGAGCTAATAAATCCTATAATTGAACCCATTTTAAAGAAAAATAATGTTCCTGATGATTTTTAAATATTTAGCCTTTGATAGAGAGTGGGTTACAAAATATTGTTTCCTTCTGGCGCTGCTGGGTTTTGGGCAATTTATGAAAGATACGGGAAAGAATATCAGCTTGAAATAGAAACAACTGTTGATGAGCGCTATCATTTGGAGAAATCTACTCAGGCAGCTTGTGATTATTTAAGAAAAAGCAAAAATAGATTTAGGTAATTGGACACTCGTAGCAGCTGCTTATAATGCAGGTAAAAATGGAATAAAAACACAGATAGATAAACAAAAAAGTAGATAATTATTATGATTTATTCCTTTAATTCTGAAACAAGTAGATATGTTTTTCGAATATTAGCCTTAAAGAAATAATAGAAAACCCTAAAAATATGGTTTTTAACTATAAGAAAAGAGCACTTGTATGAATTAGAACCTGTTAAATATGTTGAAATTAATACTTCAGTAGATAATTTAGCCGATTTTTGCAAAAACAGTATAAAAACAAATTATAAAATGATACGTCTTTTAAATCCTTGGATAAGAGATATTTCTTTAGAAAATAAAAAGGTATATTTAATAAAAATTCCTCAATATATTATAGATTAAAAGGTGATAAATTCAAAATTTATCACCTTTTTCTATAATTTAATTTATTTATAATTTCTTTTTAACAGCTATTTCGTGGTAAGCTTCAATAACATCTCCTTCCTTAATATCATTGTAATTTTAATTTGCAATCCACAATCGTAACCTTTTGAAACTTCTTTTTACGTCATCTTTGAAACGTTTTCAAAGAAGAAAAGTTCACCAGTATAGATAACAACACTTTCACGAATTAGGCGTACTTTTAGAATTTCGATATACTTTACCATCTGTAACCATACAACCCGCAATAGTTCCAACTTTTGATATTTTGAATAATTCACGGATTTCAACGCCTGTACTTCCTCTTTTCATTTCAGGAGAAAGCTATACCCTCCATAGCATCTTTTAAGTCATTAATTGCATCATAAATGATAGAATATGTACGGATATCTATTTCTTCTTTTTCAGCTAAAGAACGAGCGTTAGACATTGGGCGAACATCAAACCTACTAATGATAGTCATCAGCTAGAAGCTAAAAAGAACATCAGATTCTGTAATGGCTCCTACACCTTTATGAATAATTGAAATTTGGATTTCTTCTGTTGAAAGTTTTTGAATGAATCTGTAAGTGCTTCCACAGAACCATCAACGTCTCCTTTTAAGATAATATTTAATTCTTTTAAAGTCTCCAAGAGCTATACGATGGCACAATTTCATCAAGTGTGATATGTCTTTGAGTGCGAACAGATTGCTCTCTAGAAGTTGTGTTCTTTTGGCAGCAATTTGTTTTGCTTCTTTCTCATCTTCAAACACATAGAATTTATCACCTGCTTGTGGAGCACCATCAAGACCTAAATAGAAATAGGCACTGAAGGTGTAGCATATTTAACATTTTTGCCACGTTCGTCTTGCATTGCTCGAATTTTTCCTGAATGAGTACCTGCTAAGAACATAGTCGCCCACTTTGTAAGTACCTTCTTGTACTAAGACAGTGAAACATATCCTCTTCCTTTATCAAGGAAGGCTTCTACCACTGTACCCAAAGCACGTTTATTAGGGTTTGCTTTTTAGTTCAAGCATTTCAGCTTCAAGGAGAACTTTTTCACAATTCTTTTATTCCAATACCTTTTTAGCAGAAATATCCTGAGATTGAATTTTTCCTCCCCAATCTTTCTAACTAATAAATTCATATCTGCTAAGTGTTCTTTAATTTTCTCAGGATTAGCAGTAGGTTTGTCTATTTTATTTAGTAGCAAAAGATGAGTAGAACACCAGCTGCTTGAGCGTGACTGATAGCCTCTTTTGGTTTGTGGCATTATATCATCATCGGCAGCAACAACTAATTGCAATATCTGTAATTTTTGGCACCACGAGCACGCATAGCAGTGAAAGGCTTCGTGTCCTGAGTATCTAAGAATGTGATATGTTGACCATTGTCAAGAGTCACAGAATATGCTCCAATATGTTGGAGTAATTCCTCCACTTTCTCCAGCGATAACGCTTTTCTTTACGGATATAATCTAGAGAAGCTTTTTCCGTGGTCAATGTGTCCCATTACGGTAACAATAGGGAGCCTATGTTGCATCTCGGGTTTTATCTTCTTCAATAGGAATAGATTCTTCAATTAAGCCGTTGAAAATCTATTTGATAGCCAAACCTCGTCAGCTACGATAGATAATGTTTCAGCGTCTAATCGTTGATTCATTGTTACAAAAATACCCAAAGACATACAAGCGCCAATTACCTATTTACAGGTACATCCATCATAGTAGAAAGTTCATTACTGTAACAAACTCAGTTACTTTTTAATACTGTACTTTCTTTTCTTGAAGCGCTAGTTCTTCTTTCACTTTTTGTCTGTGAATATCTCGTTTTTCACGACGATACTTAGCTCCTTTTGGATTTGACAGATTTTTCCTTGTAATTTTTCTAAGGTTTCACGTACTTGTTTTTGTACTTCTTCCTCAGTAGGTTCTGCTTTTTATGAAAGGTTTATTATTCCCTTTTATTTTTATTTTTCTTATTATCTTTATCTAGCTATTGTTAGCATTAGTGTTGTTCTTTTGAGTCTTTACGAGAAAGTTGGCAAACACTATTTTGTTGTTTATTATTTTTCTTTATCCGAAGGGAATACGTTTGCGTTTGCAGTTTTTGTTTTTTTCTTCGTTATTAGCAACTCCTTCTTTAGGTTTTTCTTTATCTTTACCTTTATTTTTTCTTTTCTTAGGTTTTTCTCAAACTGAGATAAATCAATTTTTCTCACCTACTAATTTTGGGACCTGTTAGTTTGGTATATTTTGTTTCTAATAATACCAACTTCAGGTTCAACAACAACTTTTTATCTTCTTTTTAGGGGCTTCTTTTTGCTGAGGTTTATTATTTGTGGGTTTTGTAGATAAAAGTTCTCGATTTTTATCTTTTATTTTTTTATCTTCTTTTACAGGCTGATTTTTATCTTTTTATCTTTGTCTTTTTCTCTCTTTATTTACGTCTTTCTTGTCAGAATTTATTTCTGTTTTTGGAGTGTTTTTAACTTTAATCCTGGTTTTGAATTAGTGAGTTCAGTTTTGTCTGACACTTCTTCTTTTGTTTCAGCTTTTTAGGTTCTAAATCTATTTTTTCCAACCAAATTAATTCCTGTAATATTCCCTTTAGCTTTAATAACTTCTTGTTCTTTTGTTTTTCTTTTTCACGCTTTTCTTCTCGCGTTTTTCTTTTTCAAGTTCTTGACGGATAGCTTCTTTTTCTTTTTCGCTGTCCTTCACTAATTTCTCTTGATGCGAACGACTACTTTTATCCAAACCAAGATTCTTTTTCAAGTAAAGCTACAAGCTCCGCTGGAAATTTTTGTGTTTGGGTTAGTATCTATTTTGTGTCCTTTCGATGCTAGAAATTCAACAACTCTATCACTAGAAATATTGAATCTCTTTCGCTGCTTTATTTAATCTTTTATCCTCAGCCATATAATTTTTACCTCGTTTTTATTAATCCCTGAAATTAAATTTTTCAATATTAGTTTTTATATTTGTAAAATCTTAATTTTCAAATTCTTCTTTAGAATATCCAATACTTCTTGTATGGTTTCAGCTTCCAAATCAACACGTTTCTCAAGTTCTTCAATGCTATATTCTAAAACGCTTTTTGCTGTATCTAAGCCTATTCTACGAAATTCTTCTATAATCCAAGGCTCTATTTCATCTTCAAATTCAGATAGTTCAATATCTTCTTCAGCTCCTTCACGGAATACATCTATTTCATAACCAGTTAGTTGTCCAGCTAAACGTATGTTTGCACCACCTTTTTCCGATAGCTTTTGAAACTTCTTCTGAAGCTAATAGAACTTCGCGTGTTTAGTCTCTTCATTGATGTTCACAGAAACTAATTTTTGCAGGAGCTAATGCTCTAGTAATAAATATAGAAGGATTGCTAGAATAGTTAATCACATCTATATTTTCATTTCCTAATTCACGTACTATACTACGAATACGAGCTCCATTTACCCTACACAAGCCCCAACAGGGTCAATACGATCATCATAAGTTTCTACCGCAACTTTTTGCTTTTTCGCCGGGGTATACGTGCTACTTTTTGAATAGTAATAAGCCCGTCTGTTACTTCTGGTATTTCTTGTTCAAAAAGTCGTTTCCAAGAAAAAGGGAGAAGTACGCGACATAATGATAGTAGGTTTATTTCCTTTAATATCAACACTATCAATAACACCTTTTTAAAGTTTTCTCCTTTTTATAGAAATCAGAAGATAGTTTGTTTTTATCTTTTTGGTAATAAGATTTCATTTCTCTTCATCTCTAAAAGAATAACCGCTTTACCTCTAACTAAGTGAATTTCAGCAGAGTAAAGGTGCCTATAGGTCTTTAAATTTACGATACATATTGGTGTTATCGTATTCGTGAATTTTTGGAAATCAAATTTTGTCGTAAAGAGAGAATAGCTCTCTTCCTAAATCTTTGATTTTCACTTCTTCTGATACGTCTTCCCCAACTCAAAATCAGCTTGAATTTCTTTTGTGCCTCACTAAGAGGTATTTGTGCATTAGGGTCTTCTACATCTCCATCTTCAACAACTACACGATTTCTCCATGATTTCAATATCTCCTTTATCAGGATTGATGATAATATCAAAATTTTCATCTGAGCCATATTTTTCTTCAAAGCTGTTTTGAATACTTCTTCTAAGATAGCCATAAGCGTCTCTCTATCAATGAGTTTGTCATCTTTAAACTCAGAAAAAGATTCAATCAAATCAAGGTTATTCTCCATCGTAAAATTTTATTAGCAATTTTGCTTCTTTAATATTATTAATCTGTATAGAATATTCTACTGTTATTTTCCTTTTCCTATAGGCTTAGGCTCACGAGGAAAACTTCCAAAATAACAGAGCCGTTTTCTACGGCTTTTATATTTGACCTTCTAAAAGGCTAAGTCGTTGGTTTTTAGTTGTAAATCTCTACCCTATGTTTTTTTACATATTGTCTTTCTTGTGTTAGTGGAGCAAAAATCCCACAAGATGCTACTTCAAGAGAAAAATCCTGTTCTTCTCGGTCTAGATTATGTTCGATAGCTCGGCTAAGAGCGACACAATCTTCAATAGAGACATCATTATCTCCATCTATGGTAACTTTTATTAAATTGTCGGCTCCAACAGTATAATCTATTAAGAATAAGGAAGGATTTTTCTTCCAAGCCTTTATCAATTAATTCTTTAACTTTTTCTTTAAAAATTCATAATATAAAAAGAGGACTATAATTGCCCTCTCACCTTTTCTTTACCATTTCCGCGTGCAAAAATTACATATTTTTAAACAAACAAATTATTTTTAACTTTTTCATACAAAAAGACAAAAATAAAGTCCGTAAGAGAAATCTACTTTTTCTATAAAAATCTTTATCACTATGGGGTTTTCATAAAAGCAATTAAAGCTTCTTTTTCTTTTCTGTAAGAGGAATTTTGTTACCATTGTTTTTTAAATAGGATCAAAGGTTATCCGAATTAATTACTTCGTTGCTCAAAAATCCAAAACATCTTTTAATGTGGGCAAATTGTCCAAAACTTCCGTAAGGAGCTGTATATTCTATATTTCTGAGAGAAGGAACACGGAATTTAAAAATCTTCTTTTTACCCGTGAAACGACCTCTTCCAGCTTCTTCGATATGGTCAGGATTATGAGGAAAAACCTATATTTCTAAAAAGTTTGGTCTGTAAAAGGGCTCCACTATGACAAGAAATACATTTTTATTAAAAATATCAAATCCTTCTTGTTCTAAAGGGGAAAAAGTAGCTTCATTTTTGGATAATTTTATCATATTTACTATTTGCAGAAATGAGTGTAAGCATATATTGAGCTAAACTTTCGAGCATTCGATATGAATTTATGGAGCCGTCTTTATATGCTTTTGAAATAAAATTTGATACTCAGGGTCATTTTTATTTTGTTAATGGCACGTAATACGGAGCTATCCATTTCTTCATCGGTAACAATAGGAATACGAGGTTGTTCTTTAAGGTTGGTAACTGCTCCATCCCACATATAATATTTTAAGAAAATCATATTTTGGATAGGAGGGGTGTTACGAAGTCCTCTTCTGCCGTGTATTCCGATAGCTTGTGGGTTGTTATCTGCATAAGCGTTTTTGTATATGGCAAGTAGCACAAGAGATAGTGTTATCTCCGCTCAAACGCTTTTCGTGGAATAGTTTTTGCCTAACTCTACGCCATATTTAGTAGGTAAGTTTTCTAAGTTTTTCTGTAAAATCAGGAAAATATGAAGGTTTTTAATTCAATTTTAGGATTATTGAAGCTGATATTTTCTGGGATATAATTATCATCTTTTTACAAGAAAAGAAAAATAATACTTGTAAAAAATAATGAGAATAGAATGTTTATTCATTGATTAGTAGAGGTTAAAAAAGAGGAAGTTTATTATAAACTTCCTCTAACTATGGTTTAGTTAATTTGGGTATTAATTTTTTAATATTATTTACAGAAAACATTTCTTTCATATTTTCTACAAATTCATAAATGTAACCTGCGTGTGATGCACATTTGGAGTGGCATTTCCTGTTTGCCCTCATTATCAATGCTAGATACAAGTGTTAAAAGTTTTTACCAGATAAAACTTTGCTTAAATTGGTATTAATGTTGATTGTTGGAGACAATTCTCCCTACAACGATATTTTTAGGTAAATCTAAAGTTATATCTCGATATGCTTCCGTAGAATCATAGTCTGCAAAATGTACTACCTATATGTATAGATAATTCTTTCCAAGCACTTGTATCATTATTATCTCTAAAAATAGCCTTCCATTTTTTCACAAAACGATAACCATTTCCCATTCCCAGTGCATTCTGTCATCATTTCCGTCTGCTTGTGCATAAAATTTAGGATTTGCTTCTTCATCTAATTTATTAAGTTCAGGCTTTATTCCTAATCCAAATTTTATTTGTTTGTATTCTCCAGCAGGAATTTTTAGAAAGAATAAAATCAAAAGATTTTGGGTCTCTTAAATTTACGATGTGAGCTCCATTATCTAAACTTTCTACATTATAACCCACTTCAGTATCATCTGTTTTTATTAAGCGAATATTACTGATAATGTATTTTACTTCATTAAACCTATGTAATTGATTATTAGTAGATACCAATTGAGAGGCTGTTGCAGGAAAATTGTGGGTTTTTGAAAGGATAAAAGGAGAAATAGCGCCATCTTTTTCAAAAACAGCATCAAAATGTAATGTAACAGAATTTTTCAGTTGGGATAGATTTTTTTGTACTACAACAGGAAGCGTTACAGTTTGTTTAGTAACTTTATCATAAATGGTAATTTTTTTGTATTTCCTTCTTTAACTCCTTTTACGGAAACCTCTAATTTATTAATACTTACAGTAGCTATTTTTCATCATTAGAAGTTACAGATAAATCTCCGCTACTATTTTTGATAGTAAAAGTAGCTTTTTCATTTTCTTTGATAGTTATTTTTCTGTACTTAATTTAATATCAGAGTACATCAAATCATTTTCTTTATTACAAGAAATAAAAATATAGTTGCTAAAAATAGCAAATAAAGTGTGTTTTAAAAATTCATTTGATTTGTTAATGATTAATTATAAATTATTATTTTCGCCTGTAAATTCCTTTATCACTAAGGGTTTTCATAAATGCGATGAGTGCATTTTTCTCTTCTTCTGTTAGCGGAATACCCAATTTCCCTGTTTGAGGAAAATATTTTCTCATTTCAGAGTCAAGGTTAGGAAAGTCTTGTACTCCATTATCCAGAAAAATCTAAAAATCTTTCAAAGAAGCATAGCGACCATCGTGCCCATATGGAGCAGTATATTCTATATTTCGAAGACTTGGAACTTTAAATTTCAAAAAGTCTTCTTGTTTCCCTGTACCTCTTCTGAACCCATCATCTTCTGTATCAGGATTATAAGGTATACCTATATTTCGAAGAGTTTGGTCTGTAAATAAGTCTGTACTATGACAAGAAAGTACATTTTTTTGTTTGAAAAATATCGAATCCTTTTTGTTCTAATACTGTAAAAATTTTTCAGTTTTTATCTCTTGTAACCTTATCATATTTACTATTTGCAGAAATAAGAGTAACCATATATTGAGTGATGGCTTTTAAGCATTCCATCTCGAGAAAAAAATTTTCTTCTCCAAATGCTTTTTTTAAATAAGCTCTTATATTCAGGGTCGTTTTTATTTTATTTTCAACACCTTCAAGAGTTTCTCCCATTTCTTCATCGGTAACAATAGGCACAATAGGCTGTCTGTGTAATTCTGTAATAACGCCATCCCACATAAATTTATCAAGAAATAAAGCGTTTTTGTATTGGAGGAGTATTGCGTATACCAATTCTTCCTTCAACACCAACAGCCCTGTGAGTGCGTATCTCAGTAGGGTCTGTAAAAGCAAATTTTTGTTGATGACACTTAGAACAAGAAATAGTATTATCTAAACTTAAACGAGGGTCAAAAAGTTTTTCCCCAATTCTACGCCATATTTAGTAGGATAATTATTTTCTAAGTCATATTCTATTTTTGGAAAATTAGAAGGAATATTTAAATTTATTCTTTTTATTTTCAAAAGATTATTTCCTCTGTTTTATCTTTTTGCAAGACCAAAAATTAGAATGATAAGAAATAATAAAATTTTTCATTGATTTTGTGTTGGTTAGTTTTAAGAAAAGAGGTTGCTTAAAAACAACCTCTTTTTATTTGATAAATATTAATGAAGATGGTCTACTGAAAACATTCCTCCTTTTATATTTTCTACAAACTCATCAGCGCCTACTACACTGTGAATATCTTCATTTGTTTTAGATAAAGTGATTTTTTTAACACCACTTAGATATTTATCCAAAATCTACTTTGATATGAATAGCAGATGTTTGACCTTTTTGTACTTTTAAGAATATCCTTTATAGGTAATTCAATAGCGATAGAACCTGGTATAGAATTAGCATTTTCAGAAGCTACTTTATCTCCTAAGTGAAGTTTGAAAGCAGAAGAAAAAGTCTGTTCCATAAAAACCTTCAAAACGTAAATGTCTATAACCATTTTTCCATTTCCAATTCATTCCTTCTTTGGTAGATTTGTCAAAAATCTTTTTGGAAATTTTCACCTTTTTAAAAACTTCTTCAGAAATACCTAGTAAAAATTTTGCTTTGCTATACTCTCCAACAGGAATATCTGGAATGTTAAAATGATGAGAAGCACTCTCAGCTTGATTAATGATTTGGGCTCCTTTATTAGGATTTCCGTGGTTGTACTGCACTTCTTTTTCCATCTTTTAGTTATCAAAAGATACATCACTAATAATGTACTTTAATGTCTGAAATTTGTGTTGTTGATTATTTGCAGAAGTTAAAATAGTTCCTTCACTTTTTAGCGTCACTCGCTAGTTTAATAGAGTTCCCAACTCTTTTTGATATACATTATCAAAAATGTAAACTAACAATCCCTTTATCATTTGAAGGATTACCTTCACCAGGATTTACGTTGTTATCATCTTCTTTTTACAAGAAGAAAAAGCCAATATACCAGCTGTTGCTACAGCGAAAAATTTAAATTTCTCATTTTGTTGAATTTTTAATTTGTTATGAAATTATTTAATTTTTAAGTTTGTTAAGATTGTCCGTTTCAGTAAGTTATAAGAAAGTATTAATTAAAAGCTAAAACGGACAAATTTTATTTTAAATTGTTTATGATTTTTATTATAAAGCTGATTATCAATAATTTGAAAAATGTGGCGATAGTCAAATAATGATATAGAATGTCCTAAGAAAAATTTGAATAATATTCAAAAATTCTTTAAAAACTCTTTCTTAAAAAGGTAACACGACTATACGATTTATCATTTCCAAACAATTGTGGCTATTGTTCAGATGTGGCAATTTATGATAAATTATTTAAGAAAAGTGCAGAAAAAATAAATATCTATAACTATTAGACAATAGCTCATAACAGGATATAGTTATCCCTAAATAAAGAATATTTATTTTTCAAAAAGTGAAGATTTTAACAAGTGGGAGGACGCATTTGCTCTTGTATCATTTTATAAGCAAACAATTGTTCTTTGTAATGCGTTTTTGTAGATTTTAATTCAAAATGAAATTCTTCTTTTATCTCAAAAGAAAGAGGAGCTACTAATACAATATCAATGTCTTTTAAAATTGATAATCTTTTGCAGTGTTTTCAGAGCTTGTCTGGATATCTTTTTAGTTGGCACTTTCCGTGACAGTGCATCTCAACTTTATTTTTATTTACGCAATATAGCTCCTCTATGAAATCCTGATTTAGACTGAAATGCTAACAATTAATGTCTGCTGTATTGAAATCAGCAGAATTAATGCAGACATTACTATATAAATAATTTTTCACAGATGAGATATTAAATGACTTTTTAGTCTTTTATTTTTATACGTAAAGATACAAAAATAAAATGAATAGTAAAAGAGTATAAAAGGTTAAATAAAAAGTTAATTTTTATTTGTCTTTTATAATAATAAAACGAGCTTTATAACCAGTTAGTAAAAGCCCAAGTTTCTCTCACTAATTCATTATTTTGTTCATCATAAACTCGAAATTCGGCTGTATTAGGTCCATATAGCCCTTGATTTACAGCTTGTATTTCTATTTTATTAAAAGCCTATTTTTTTAAAGGAATATTTCAATTTCTTAAAATCTCCAGAAAGATATACATTACTCATTATCAATTCGTCATTTAGAAAAATATCCACTAAATCATCATCAACAGTTCCGTAATCTCGACAAAAAATACCTACCATTTTTCCATTACTTACAAATTCTCCATATTCCTTATCTCCTTTAAAAAGCTGATAAGTTTTGTTCTTCTGTATCATTGAATTTAATAGCGTTTGAGGGCAAGAAAAAAATCTTTTTAACGTATTTTTGTGTTTTCTCCCGTAAAAATCTATTCCTTTTTCAGAAAAATTCTAAAGGGAAACTTTCTTTTTCAGAATAAATTTTAACCAAGAATCACTTTTAGGTAATTGATTTTTGGAATCTTCTTTTGGAGCTATGTATAATTTATTCGAGTTTTTCCCTTCAGGTTGTGCTTGTAAAATAAAACTTAAAACTTGTTAAAAATAATAATAAAAATCGCATTATAGAGTAATTTTTTTAGCATTAAAATATAATATATTGCCGATTAATTGCAAAAATTATACCAAAAACTTTGTAATTGTATTTTGAGCTATAAAAATAAAAGGATTTTTCTGTATTCAATTAAACATAGATTATATTTTTATTTCAAGGTATAATTATTCTAAAAATTATAAAATATTAAAAATTAATGTTTTATATTTCTAATTATCAATATTTAGAGAATATCAATTTCATTTCAAGATAAAATAATGTTAATTGATTGTAAATCAGATGTTTGTTATTTTTGTTTTGATAAATTTATAATTGATTTAGCAAGAAAAAGATAATATTTAAAATGTACCTTTGCTCCAAGTTGTTTATTTAAAATAATTATATGATAATCAGAGATATACTTGTTTTTATAAATGATTTTTCATAAAAAATGAAAAACAAATAGTTTAAATTTATAGTTTTAGCATAAAAATTAATGAATATAGTTTATATTTCTCTTGGCAGTAATTTAGGTAATCGGAAACAATATTTGCAACGAGCAATAGTGGCTATTTCTCGCCATATAGGAAGGGTAAAAGCTGTTTTCATCTATTTATGAAACTCCTGCGTGGGGCTTTTGTCTCAGATCCTTTTTATAATGCTTGTATTGAGGTAGTTACAGAAATGGTTCCTGAAAAATGTTTAGAAAAATTACAAGAAATAGAAAAAGAAATTAGGTAGAGTAAGAGAGCCTGAATCTACTGAATATAAAACCACGTACAATAGATTTAGATATTATTTATTACAATTCTCTTGTTTTAGAAAGAAAAATTTGCATATACCTCATTATCAGTTGAGTAACAGGAGGTTTGTTCTTGTTCCTTTGATGGATATTATTCTAATTTTGTTCATCCTATTTTTAAATAAAACAACAGAGGAATTGCTTTTTACTTTGTGAGGATAACTCATTGATAAACAAAGTGAAAGAAACTTTATTTATTCCAAAAGAATTAGATTTTTCAGAACGATTAAATTATATTGCAATAGAAGGAAATATAGGAGCTGGAAAAACTTCTTTAGCAACGCTAATTTCTGATGAATTTTCAGGCAGATTGGTATTAGAACGTTATGCAGAAAATCCTTTTTGGCAAAAATTTTATGAGAATAAAGAGCGTTATGGTTTCGCTTTAGAAATGTCCTTTTTAACAGATCGTTATCAACAGGTAAATGAGCAATTATCTAATTTAGAGTTGTTTAGTAAATTTATAATTTCTGATTATGATATTTTTAAATCTCTAATTTTTGCTTCGGTAACACTTTAATAAAGATGAGTTTTTCTTTTATACAGAAAAATATTTTACATTTTGTATAAAGAAATACCAAAACCTGATTTGTATATTTATTTGTTACAAAAATTCTGAACAACTCTTAAAAAATATCCAAAAAGAGGGAAGAAGTTATGAGAAACAGATACCAAAAATCTTATCTTGATGATATTCAGCATAGTTATCTTAATTTTTGAAGAATAATACTTCTATGAATATTCTTTTTATAGATGTTTCAGAATTAGATTTTTGTAGAAAAATTTGGAGGATTATTACTATATTTTATCTTTAATAAATCAATATTAGAATGTCTTTTTAATGAAATTCAATTTAAAAATATTTCTGTATATTTTTTTGGAAATTAGAAGAAAATTCTGAAGATTTGTTAAAAATATAGTATTGTCTTCTAGTGATTTATTTATTTTTAATTCTTTAAAAATAGAAAAACGTTTGGAATTTTTAGCTATTCGTTATTTGTTAAAAAAGCAAATATTCCAATAGAATTTTTATATTACCAAAAATGGAAAGCCTTGTTTATCAGATGGTTATTTTATTTCTATAACTCATTCTTTTCCCTTTTGTAGTATTGGCTATTGCTGAAAAAGAAATAGGTATTGATATAGAAAAATGTACGCCAAGAATTCTTAATCTAGCGTCTCGTTTTTACAGATTGGCAACCACTATTTTTCAGTTGATGAAACAGATAAAATACTGGCTTTCACTCAAATATGGACTATTAAAGAAGCTCTTTTTCAAGATAGGTAATATATCAGAACTTGATTTTAATAAAAATTTAATAATAGAAGATTTTCAGCCTAAATTTCAATACCAAAAAAGCACAAATTATTTATGAAGATAATTTGAAAAATATCAAATTCATACAGAATTTTTAGAAGATTTTTGTGTGGAGTTTAGCTTACTAAATTAGAAATCTTCTTTTATAAAAATCTTCATATTCAGTCCCAAAAACTCTCAAATTTCTGCATATATTCAACGAAAAAAATTCCATTGTACTTTTGCCAAGTATTTTTTTATTATGAATAGAAACATTTTGTTTTTCAATGTAAATTCTAGAAATTTCTTTTCCATTTTCTAATAAAAATTGAAATCAAAATTGAGATTTAAAGAGTATTCTTCTGCTAAAATATTTCGTAAAGGCATATATTTTTCATAATATTTTTTCACGATTTTCTAGGCTACCTTCTATATCGAGCATAACCATAGCTTTCTTCGTATCAAAATAAAATTTGAAGCTAAAGTCTTTTATTTTAGTATTATACAAAGTCCATTTGTAAGGAAAAGATTTTCCCAAAAGATGTCCAAAAATTCTTGTCGTAAAAAATACAGATTCTTCTTTACTAAACATTATTTCTATTTTTATAAAAAAATAAGCAGATATAAAACCGATAATAATCACTAATAATTTCTGATAATTAAATTTGTGATTTTCAGAGTTTCAAATAAAAATAACTGATGAAATATGTAAAAATATCCCTATAACAATTGCTGATAATTGAATATGATATTTAGCCATTTCAGGTACAAATTCTGCTAAAAAGTTCCAAATGGAGTCATTAAAGCAAAAAGAGTTAAAAAATTATAGTTTTTTTAGATTTATTCCTGAGTCTAAAAAGAAAATAGAGAGAACCATTGCAATAGGTAAATGATGTATAAAAAATTCCATAAACCATATGGTTATGTTGATGAAGCGGAAAACCCTCTAAAACAGAATGAATACTAAGACTTATAAATAATAACCAAGGGAAAGAACTAACCTCTTGAGAATGATTATGATGCATATGCCGTGTTCTGCGCCGTGAGAGAAAAATTCTAAAAATAATTTGTAGTAAAATACCCTACAACAATCCATATTCCTATTTCTTTTCCATTTAAATGATTATGGTTATGTTCCATTGAATGAAAAACCTCTGGAATAAGAGTAAAAACAGTCATTGCTAATAAAAAGCTCCACTAAAAAGCTAGTAAAAGTTTTATATGTTTTTGGTTTTAAAAATAATACAATACTTAGTCCTATAATAATAGATAGGAATGGTAAAATGTAATTTTCCATTTAAATTCTTTTTCGAAAATGATTTTTAATAGTGGGCAAAGATACGAGTTTTTACAAAAATATTTCATAAAAAAATCACATTATTTTTAATCTTTTTCGTATTTTTGCAGTAAAAACAGATATGTATAAAAAGTATTATTCGTCCTATTTTTATTTCGTTTTGACCCTGAAAAAGTTCATAATTTTACTTTTCAATGGCTTCGATTTATAAATAAAAATTCCTTTTTGTTAAAAATATTATAAGAAAAACAATATTTACTCGAAGATCAACGTTTAGAAACTGAAGTTTTTGGAATAAAAATTTCCTAATCCTGTGGGGCTTGCTGCTGGATTAGACAAAAATGCTTCTTTATACAAAGAGTTAGCAGGTTTTTGGTTTCGGTTTTTATTGAGATAGGCACAATTACTCCAAAAGCCTCAGCCAGGAAATCCTAAGAAAAAGGCTATTCCGTTTGATTTCTGATAAAAGGAATTATTAACCGAATGGGATTCAATAATCAAGGAGTAGAAGCAGCAGTAGAAAGGCTCAAAACTAATAAAAAAATATCATTATCGGAGGAAATATTGGCAAAAATAAATGGACAGAGAACGAAAACGCAAGCCAAGACTATATTATCTGTTTTAATACTCTGCTTGACTATAGTGAATTATTTTGTAGTCAATGTAAGTTCATCAAATACTCCCAAATCTTCGGACATTGCAAGAAAAAGAACCTCTAAAAACTTTTGGAAACCTTGCAAGATGAAAACAAAAAGAAATCTAACTTGAAACCTATACTCCTCAAAATAGCGCCAGACCTTTCTGATGAACAACTATTGGACATCATAGAGATTGTTAAAGAAACAAAAATAGCAGGCGTAATAGCCACTAATACAACTATTTCCAGAGAAAATTTAACCTCAGGCAATAAGAAAGAAACAGGAGGACTCAGTGAAAAGCCACTTACACAACGTTCTACAGAAGTAATCCGTTTTCTTCATCAAAAAGTCAAGGAGCTTTTCCTATTATTGGAGTAGGAGGGATACACTCTGAAGAGGATGCTCTTGAAAAATTAAGAGCAGGTGCTAGCCTCATTCAGCTTTATACAGGTTTTCATTTATGAAGGTCCCTTCGCTTGTCAAAAGAATATTAAAACGAATATTAAGTTCTAAAAAAATAATTAGATGTATTATTTTTAAAATAAAAACTACATAATGAAAAGAAGATTTCTATTATTACTTCTCAGTTTTTGTAATTCTATTGATATTATACGTAAAAATGATAATTCTAAAAATAAAATTAAATTCTGATAAAAGATTTTCAAAAAGTTGAACAGTTTTTCAGGAAGAAATTCAAAAGAATATGATAATAAATTTACCTCAGTTACATTTTTATCACTCCTTATAATCAGATTTTTGGAAAAATAGTAGTGAATTATCAAGAAAAATGAAATAAACTATAGATTAATTTATGATAATATCAATGGATTTTCCGAAGGAGAACCCTCTAAAGCGTTAGTTTCCACTTTTTGGGATGGATAAAGTGCAACTCTCTTTGTTTCCTGAATATTTGAAAAAGCTCAGAAAAATAATTTTAGAGAAATACCCTAATTATCATAATTTTAGAATAAATAATATATCATATCACATTACTCAAGAAGGTTTTTTTACACAATTCAGGGGTTTTAGCAAATCATAAAAAAATACTTCTTCTTCAAGTAAAGAAGATTTGGAATATTCTGAATTTAATTTCTTTGTTGAAAAAGATAAAACAATATTATTAATGGGAGATTGAAAAGTCTCCCATTTTTATTACTTTATGAATTTTTTATTTTATTTTATAATTTATTCTTTCCTAAAAAGTTTGTAGCTAAAAGTAGTAAAGAGTACAACACTTATAGAACTAATAGGCATTAAGATAGCCACTTCTACAGGTTCAATTTTTCCGCTTATAGCAAAAACCCTAAGCCAATACAATTATAACAAAGTGAAATAATGAAACTCCATTTGATGATGTATAGAGACTGCTTGCTTAATTGAATAAATTTATCCAATTTGTGGAGTTTCTCAGCGTCCATAATACCATCACAAGCAGGGGAGAAGATATTTATATTTTCAGAAACTGAAAAACCTATATCACTCTGTTTTAGCGCTCCAGCATCATTAAGTCCATCTCCCTATCATCAGCACTTTTTATTTTTCTTGTAGTGAATTAATGAATGCTAATTTATCATTCGGAGATTGATTAAAATAGACTTCTGTATTCTTGGGTAACCATCGGGATAGATTTTTCACTTTCACTTTCATTATCTCCCGAAAGAATGAATAAATCATACTTTTCAGATAATGAATAAAATAATTCTTTTATTCCTTTTCTATATTCATTTTTCGAATATATATTTTTCCTTTATATATCATTAATAGAAATATATACAGATGTCTCTAAATGATTAGGTTTAGAAGTAACGAATGATGAAGAACCTATTTTTCATTTGTATATCTCCATAAGTAGATATAATACCTTTTTCCATTAATTTCATTAAAACTTTCTATTTTTATGTTTCCAATTTGCGGAATAGAATTATATATTTGTCTGCTTAGAGTATGGTTAGAGTTTCGTAATGAATTTTTGAGTAATATCATTTCTTTATCAAGCTTTTCTCCTTCATATCTTAACTTATTTTCAGAAGAAGTAGTTATTGTTCCTGTTTTATCAAAGATAATTGTATCTATTTTTCCATTTGCTCAATTACTTTGGTATTTTTCAGATATAATTTATATTTACCAAAAATCCTAAGCATATTTCCTAATGCAAAAAGGGCAGAAACTGCAAAGAAGCGCAAGGACAGCTATAATCAATATAGCTGTAAAAATATTGAATGCTTCTTTTTATATTTCCAAACTGTAACCAGTATAATAGAGAAGCAAAAAGCCACTAAAAGGATAATAATAGTAAAAATATTTACTTATCTTATCCGTTAATGTTTTACTCCTTAAATTTATCTTTATCAAAAACTTCATTACTCCAAAGTTGGGTTAAATAGCTTTTGTGATACATTCTTGATAGCTTCTACCTCAATCGCTAGTCCTTTCTGTTTTCCTCCTGCAAATAATTTATCTCCCATTTTGTTTTTCTATAGATTTTTGATTCTCCAGTAACAAAACTATAATCAATTTGTGCTTCTCCTTTTCACTAAAATACAATCTACAGGAATAAGTTCTTCATTTCTGATGAGTAATCTGTCACCTTCTTCAATATCATATACTTGTATGCTTTCTTCTGTATTATCTTTCTTTATTCTTGTAATACCTATCGGGAAAATAACTTTTATAATCTCTTTCAAAAGATAAAAACTATAAGTTCTCTGTTGGAAAAACTTACCGATGAGTAATAAAAACTAAGCTATTTAGACTATCAAAAACCTTGTCCTGAATCTGTAGATGATATCATAACTACTTCTGATGAAACATAGCTAAAAATACCTAAAAGCAAGGGGATATCTATATTAAGAATCTACTTCTTATTCCTTTATATGCAGAAATAAAAATAGTCTGAAGCAGAATAGTACAGGTAATGTGAGAGCAAACAGTTAACCATCTGAAAAATGTTTATATTGGTTGAACCAAAATTCATCACTTTCACCAGGAAAAGAAAGTAACATTACATTACCAAATCCAAAACCAGCAACTCCAAGTTTTATAAAAGTTGCTTCATTTGTTTATTAGTTTCTTTCTTTTTGATAATCATCTAAACTAATATATGGAGCATAACCAATATAAGAAAGAAAGTAAAGCTAATTCTTTCAAAAGATATTTGCTCAGTATTATAAGTTATTCTTGCTATTTTTTAGGAAAAATTCACTAAGAATGAATAACTCCCTTATGCAATTTTTGTAAGTTTTCAAGTACCCAGATACAAGAGCTACAATGTATATGTGGTATATATAAAAGATACAATTTGTATATTTTCATTATCAAACTCTAATAATTTTTCTTTTATCTTATCATTATCTAAAATCATATTTCTGAGTAGTAAATTCAGGACGACTACCAGGTGATTTTTTTCATATTTATAATAATTATCTAAATTATTTTCTGAAAAGAATTTCATAAACTGTCTTGCAACCTAAACAACAAAAATGTTTATCTTCTACTGATATGGGATTATCAATATCACATTCATTTCACAATGATAACAAGTAGTATTATCTATTTTTCATTATAAATTTTTATTATATATATGATTTTTGTTGCAAAAATACGAAAAATATTTATCTTTGTACAAAATTTAAAACTAATTTCATAACTAATGGAAACAGAAAGGAAAGAACAATATCGACAAAGGGATTTTTAGAACTTTAAAAACTCACTTGATAGAAAATGTCAGAACTTGGTACTCCAATGACATTTAAGAAAGGTAAAGTTATTTTTGAGGAAGGGGAATATCTTGCAGGTGTTTTCTTTGTAGAAAGTGGAGTTTGCAAATTGTCTAAACTAAGTTCTAATGGAAGAAACCAAATAGTAAGATTCGTGAAAAGAAGGTAGCGCATTGGGACAGAGAAGTGTAGTTAGCCAAGAACCTGTAAATTTGACAGCAACAGTAATCAAAGATATGTCTGTATGTTTTTATTCGAAAGAATATATTTTAGATTCATTTATTGATAATCCTAAATTTTCTATGGAATTAATCAAAAGACCTTTGTAATGAATTGAGAAAAAGCGAGATAATTTTATAGCTGATATGTCTCAGAAAACTGTAAGGCAAAAGGCTTGCCGATGCTTTGATTTATTTAAATGATACTTTTTGGATTGGATAAAGATAATTATATAGATATGCCTTTATCAAGAGAAGAGTTAGGAAACTTCGTAGGAACAACAACAGAATCTTTAATACGTTCAATGTCTTCTCTCACAAAGAAAAATAATAAGAACACAAGGAAGAACTATTCGTATTCTAAAAATATGATGAATTAAAAGAAAAATAGCAAAGGAGAATAGTATAACTTTCTATTGGAACGTATAAAAATATTTTACAAATGATTTTCCAATCATTGGAAAGTGATAAAGTAAAAATAAAATAACTTTCCAATAATTATTTTATGAAAAATAAAAATTATAATATACTTTCTGAATGTTATTCATAATAATAAAATAAATTAATTATTAAAAATAAATAATTTATTTATGTAAATCATTCGCTTTTATATAAATAAATGATTGGAAAAAGTAAATCATAATAGTTTGTTGTATATATAATAAATAAATATATAAAAATTAAATAGTTTAATAAATATTCATTTTATGATACAAAAAGTAATTTGAAAAATTATCCGTTTAATGGAATTTTCATAAGTAATAGCAAATGTTAAAACATTTTTAGAAAAAGGAAAACTTAGAGAGTTAGGTTTATCTCAGTTGAAATATGAATTTGATGAAAAGTTCAGAGCATTAGAAGAAGCTGTAAAAACCTTTACGAAAAAAGTGAGCATACTCATAAAATTAAAGAATTGGATAATAAAAGAGATATTTACTTAATGGGATTTATTTCTCATTGTAAAAGTATTCATAAATTTCCCTGAAAAAGAAAAAGCAGATGCAGCTAAAAAAATTAGCGATAGTTAATGAAAATTATGGAAAAATCCTCAGAAAAAGCAATACGAGAAAAACATCAATCATAAGAAATTTGATAAATGATGTTACAATGTCTGATTTTTTTGAAGCAGTAAAACTCATAGGGGCAGAGAAATGGATAGAATATCTAAGGATAGCTAATGAGAATTTGGCTTCTCTCCATACAGACCGTACTCAGGAGCAAGGAGCAATAAAGGTAGGGAAATCAAAAAAGCAAGAGTACAGATGCAAGATGTTTTTACAAAATTAGTAACTGCAATCAATGGACTTTCTCTCGTTAAAGTTGAAAATAAATTCACTTCATTGATAAACTCTATAAACGAAGAGGTGAAAAGAGTTCTCTCATAGTTTTTCATCAGTTTATTATATATAATATAAAAGAATTCTACTTACTATTATTTTTTGTAGGTAGAGTTCTTTTTCATTTTATTCATATTATAATTAATTATGTATATTGAAAAAATTACTTTATTTTAAGGAGTTAAAAATAGTTATATCTATTTCTATGTGGTTTAATAAGGTTATTTCTTGTAAATTGAATAAGATAATTAAAAGTATATAATCATAATTATTTAATATATATTTATTATTGTTTTTATATATAAATAAAAAGCTCAGTAAAAAAACTGAACTTTTTATGATTTTTTTATTAGTAGTGATAGCACCCTCTTCCGTGACATCTTTGTCCTTGAAAAAGCTCCACAACTAGAAGCTAATAACCCAAGTGCTAATACAATACAAATTAATTTAATTACTTTCATTATTTATAAACTCCGTAGTTTGTGTATTTATCAATTCTCTTTTCTACTAATTTTTCTGGGGTATATTTAGAAAGTGATTTATAAGTCTTTTCTATAGCTTGTTTTACACTTTCAAAAAAATAGCTTGTTTTATCACGATGTGCTCCACCAATAGGGTTCTTTAATGATTTCGTCAATAAGACCATTTTTCTTCATATCAGTCGCTGTGAGTTTCAATACTTCTGCAGCTTTTTCTTTGAATTCCCAGCTTCTCCAAAAGGATAGAAGAGCAGGATTCAGGAGAAATAACAGAGTACCAAGTGTTTTTCAAGCATAAAAAACTTTATCTCCAACACCTATTCCGAGCGCACCTCCAGAGGCTCCTTCACCTATAATAAAAACAATAATAGGCACTTTCAATCTTGCCATTTCTAAAAGATTACGAGCAATAGCTCTCCTTGTCCTCTTTCTTCAGCCTCTATACCAGGGTATGCGCCAGGAGTATCCACAAAGCAAACAACAGGTATGTTGAATTTTTCAGCAGATTTCATAAGGCGTAGTGCTTTACGATAGCCTTCAGGGTTAGAGCATACCAAAATTTCGGTATTGTCTAGACTTGGTATTATTTTCCTTTCTGTTGCCCAATGAACATATAAGACTGGTCATTTTATTTTACCAAGTCCACCTATCATAGCCTTATCATCTCCAACGGTACGATCTCCGTGTAATTCAATAAATGTATTTCCGCATAAAGCATTGATATATTCTAAGGCATAAGGTCTATCAATATGACGAGAAACCTGAACTCTTTGCCAAGGTGTTAAGTTTTCATATATTTCTTTTTGGGTTTGTATGAGTCTAATTTTTACAAGTATCAGATACATCAACGTGGCTTTCATTTCCAATAAGCTCACATTTGGTCAATTGTTCTTCAAGTTCTTTAATGGGCAATTCAAAGTCTAAATATTCCATATTATTTGTCAATTAATAAATATATGGTGCAAAAATACGTATATTTTTTTCGAAGTTTTATAATGTTAAAAAAATATTTGTTTTTTTCTTTAAGAAAAAATAAAAGAAATTTTTTTCAACTATGTAGTTTTTTGCTTTCAAACCAAAGCGAATATAAGTTATTGGTTTATTTTTGAGCCAAATATTGTTGTTCGTAAAATGTTTGTATAGAAGTAACTTCTTTTGGAGCTCCTTCATTACGATAAATATGATGGTTTGCATATATAACCTCATAACCCTAACCCGTGTAGAAGTCCCAGAGTGTAGCCGTGCATAAATTCACTATCTGTTTTTAGGTGAATAATACCATCTTCTTTAAGAATTTTTGTATTTTTCTAAAAAAATCTTGATTAGTGAGTCTGTGTTTGGTCCGTTTGTATTTTATTTGAGGATCAGGGAAAGTAATCCAAATTTCTGAAATTTCATTTTTATCAAAAGGTCAATAAGTTCTATTTGAGTTCGAAGAAAAGCAACATTTTGTATGTTTTTCAAGAGCAGTTTTTGCTCTCTCCAAAAACGAGCGCCTTTTTATATCTATACCAATAAAATTTTTATCTGGGTTTTTGTTGCGCTAAATTTACCGTATATTCTCCTTTTCCACAGCCCAGCTCTAATACAATGGGGTTATTATTTTTTTAAAAAAATTGTTTAGCCCATATTCCTTTTAGAGAGAATGTTTCGTCAATGGCTTCTTCTCGTTTTGGCTGAATAACATTTGGAAATGTTTCATTTTCTTTAAATCGTTTTAGTTTATTTTTACTTCCCATTATTTTTTTGTAAAAAAAGATATAAATTTATTCACAAGGATGAATTTCTGCTGTTAAACCACTATTTTTAAGTTTGGCACAACGAGGCAATAAATCCTCATAAGAGCCTGTTTTAACAGGGACATTTGCCAGAGTAATGAACTATGAAGGCACATTGTTCTGCTTGTTCAGGAGTATGCTCACAAACTTCAATTAAAAATTTTTTTATAACATAATCGAGATGTGTTGAAGTCATCATTATATAAAAATAATATTAAATAAATGAGATTTTTCTAAGGAGTTCATTTTCCTGTTGTTCTGTTGGAGTTGATTGTGTTTCTGGCATATAATTAAGATTTATTTGTTTTTCTTTGACTCGATAATATGCTCTTTTTCGCGGCTCGTTCTTCAGCCTTTTTTTCTTAGATGTTTCAGTGGGCTTTTGAGAAAATTTTGTTATCTATAATCACTTTAGCTAGAAAAAAACTTTTTCGTGATTTATAATTAACATCTTCATCTGTTTCAAAAGTTATAGTTTTTTATACTTTTGAGCCCATTCAACCATTAAACTTTTTATAGCTTATTATCTTGTCTTCCAGTTCTTTAATGTCAAGATTTGAGCTAATTAATATTCTATGAATAAAAAGAGGAAACAACCTCATAGCCTTGGTCTAAATAGATAGCTCCAATCAGAGCTTCAAAAAGATTTCCGTTTATATTTCCTCCTAAAGGTGAAGATTTTTATCTAAAATTAAGAAACTATCAAGTTTTTAGTTTTTCTCCTATTTGGTTAAGATATTCTCTGCGAACCATTCTTGTACGCATTTTTGTTAAATAACCTTCATCTTGTTCAGGAGATTGAAGAAATACAAAATGAGCTACTACGGCTCCTAAAAATAGCATCACCCAAAAATTCTAATCTTTCATAATTTATGCGAGAGCCGTTATCTTTTCTTAAAGAAGAATGAGTAAAAAGCTTCTTCATAAAAAATTAATATTTTTGGGGAAAAAGCCTAAAAGTTTTTATTTTTATATAAAATATCCCGTCTTTTTATGAAAACGGGATATTATTTTCTTTCACATTTAATCTATTTTTAAATACAACGCAAACATTATGACCTCCAAAACCGAAAGTATTGCTCATAGCTACTTTTTATGTCTCGTTTTTGAGCTTTATTAAATGTGAAATTTAATTTTTGGTCAATATTTTTCATCAGGAGTTTCAAAAATTAATAGTTGGAGGAACTATTCCATTAGTAATAGCAAGTATGGAAGCAATAGCCTCAACAGCTCCAGCAGCACCTAATAGATGCCCAGTCATTGACTTTGTTGAGTTTAAATTGATATTATATGCGTGTTCTCCAAAAACATCTTTAACTGCTTTTGTTTTCAGCAATATCTCCTAATGGAGTAGAAGTTCCGTGAAGGTTTATAACATCAACATCTTCAGGAGATAGCCCAGCATCACACGCAAAGCAATTTTAGCATTACATTTTTAGCTCCAAGTCCCTCAGGGTGAGGTGCTGTTAAGTGATGAGCATCAGCAGATAATCCACCTCCTACAAGCTCACAATATATTTTAGCTCCACGAGCTTTTTGCGTGTTCATATTCTTCTAAAACAAGAGCGCCAGCACCTTCTCCAAGCACAAAAACCATCTCGGTTTAAATCAAATGGTCTTGAAGCAGTTAGATAGTTATCATTACGGGTAGAAAGTGCATGAAGAGCATTGAATCCGCCTATTCCAGCTTCAATTACAGCAGCTTCAGAACCTCCAGATATAATAACATCAGCGTGACCAAGACGAATATAATTTAAAGCATCAATTAAAGCATTGGCAGAAGAAGCACAAGCTGAGACAGTTGCAAAATTTGGTCCTCTTAATCCGTATCTAATAGAAATCATACCAGGTGCAATATCTGCAATCATTTTAGGAATAAAGAAAAGGATTAAATCTAGGAGTACCATCACCTTTACTAAAAGTTAAAACTTCCTCTTGAAAAAGTAATAGAGACCACCAATGCCAGCTCCCCAAATTACTCCAATGCGGTCTTTGTTTTCTTTATCTAAATCAAGACCGGAGTCTTTAATAGCTTCGTCAGAAGATACAATTGCATATTGAGCAAATTTATCCATTTTTCGAGCTTCTTTTTATCAATAAACTCATTAACATCAAAGTTTTTTTACTTCACAAGCAAATTGAGTTTTGAATTTAGAAGCATCAAAATGAGTAATTAAGTTAGCTCCACTAACCCCTTCAGTAAAGTCCTTTCCAGTATTCTTGAATATTATTTCCTATGGGTGTGATAGCTCCCAATCCTGTTATAACAACTCTTCTGTTTTTCATAGTTAAAAAAATGTTTTAAAAATTAACATATAAATACACTAAACGGGGAGTTTAACTTCCCCGTAGAGTTTTTAAAGCTGTGAATCTTTTTGCTATTGTTTTGCTTCTTCAATGTATTTTGATAGCCTGACCCACAGTTGAAATGTTTTCAGCTTGATCATCAGGAATTTGAATATCAAATTCTTTTTCAAATTCCATAATTAATTCCACAGTGTCCAATGAGTCTGCTCCTAAATCGTTAGTGAAGCTTGCGTCTGCAACCACTTCGTTTTCGTCAACTCCGAGCTTATCTACGATAATAGCCTTTTACTCTTGATGCGATGTCTGACATAATTTTAAAAATTTTTAATTTAACTCGTTGCAAAAATAAGATGAATTTATAGGGTTTATCTTTCATCATTTTTTTATTAATGTGTTGAAAAATCAGTAAATAATAACTATAAAAAGATTGTTTTTGTAGGGACAAAAAAAGTATTTTTAGTATTATTTAAAGGTTGTGTTCAATTAAAAAGCTATCTTAATTTCTCAAATTTAAGATAGCTCTTTTTATTTTAAAAATCAATATTCTTATTTTTAAAGTAAAGAAAATTGAATTATTAGTTTCCTAAGATTCTGAATTCAGTACGACGATTTTCTTGCGTGTTCTTCATCTGTACATTGAACTCCGTTAGAACATTTTGTTTTACAAGGCGAGTTTCACCATAACCTTTTGCAGCCATTCTTGAACGAGCAATGCCTTTTTGTAGCTAAGTAATTAACTACAGCATTTTGCTCTTTGTTGAGAAAGAGAAAGGTTGTAAGCATCATTACCACGAGGTCTGTATGAGACATAATTTCCAACGTTTTGTTGTTTCCTGTTAATAAAGGTAACAATAAATCATCAATAACTTTTTCAGATTCTTTAGTTAATTTAGCGCTGTTGTATTCATAATATACAGGTAACAAAGTTGGCTCCAATAGACGGCAATCTACTTCTTCCCATACAGTATCTCCTCCTTTTTAACTAATTCACGTTTTGTGATAGTAGTATATTCAGCAGGTACTTCTACTTTGAGTAGAAGCAGGAACATCTACAACAGTTCTTTTAATAGTAGCGTATTCAGCTGGAATTTCTATTTCATCAACACGAGCAGGAGTTTTAACTACTTGTTTTTGTAAGTAGCGCTATTTTCTCCAATTGGGTTTCTTCAACAGAAGCATCTTTTACCAAAGTAGTAATCTCAACTGATTTGAATTGAGCTGGATACTCAACAAAACAAAAGCAGTAACACAAGCGTCTTTATTTACAGAAGGACAGTTGTCTAATGTTTTTGTATTCCCAACCAGATGTTTTTGGAGTGATTTCAAAAGTTTTAGAATCTTTTACCGAAAAACAGCAGGTACAACTTTAATGTGAAGATTTCTCTTTTTGAACATAAGGAACTTCAACTGTTTCATAAACAGCTGGTACATAAACTAATTTTTAGAAGCCTCTTTTTACTAAAACTTTTTCTTCGATGGTTTTAAAAGTTCCAGGTACTACTTCTAGTTTTTGAGTAAGCAGGGTTTTACCATTACTTTTTCTTCTACATCTTTTGAATTCGTCTTTAGTGATACACTTCACGTAACATTTTCCAGGTGTTGGGTTGCTTGGTAAGTTTTTGTGCAGTAGCTACACCTACACACACCAACATCGCGCTTAAGCTAAGAATGTTTCTTTTTCATACAAAAATTAATTATTTATTATTTCGGGGGCTAAATTAGTACTTTTTACGAATAAAAATTCATACTATTTTAATTTATTTTTTTAAAAATATATTTTTCTATGTACTAGAAAAATATGTTAAAAATCATTTAATATTAGATAATGAAAAAAATTAATAAATAAAATATTTTAACATTTTAATTATGTTATATTTATGAAAAATATTTGTTTTTACTCATTATCCGTATTTTTCTATCAAAAATACTTAATATTAACAAAAATAATTCTTTTTATTTACTTTTATTAATTAAATGATATACTTGTACAATGCAAATAATAGCATTAGGAATGATAACAGGCCAAAGTTTTTCTACACTTAAAACTCCATAAATGACAAAAACAAATACAACCTATAAGGTTTTATGATTCGGAGTTTTTGTATATCTTTAACTATAAAAACTCAAAATTATGAAAAACTGAGGCTAAATAACCGATGTATTGTAGCAATTTCTTGATTCATATTGATAATATTATTTTTATACTCTTGAATTTTTGCTACGTTATTTGGTGTCACATTGATACCTATTATTTTCCCGCTAGCATCCAATAAAAAGTTTGAGGGAATTATAGTTATCCCCAAAGACTTAATTGTAGCATCATTTTTCTTCTTGTGGGCAATGGTGGCAGTCCAACCTATACCTTCTTTATGTATATATTCTTTTCCAAGTGGAAGAATTATCATCTAAATAAACTTCATATATAGAAAGTCCTTTGGTTGAAATCTTTATAAACGGCAGCCATTTTTCGGTCCAAGCTCTATACAATTTACACAATCGAGTGGATGAAAAAGCTACAAGAGTAAATTTCTTCCTATGGTCGTATAATTTTTCAATTCCGTTAATACCTTGAAATTCTATATCTGGGAAAATAGCTCCTATTTGTGTTTTACTCATACTCTCAAATAGGTTATTTATTTCTGCAAGGTCTTCAGGGGTCTTGTGTAGTTTTTGTCTATGAGTTTAAATAACGATTTGGATTGTTCTAAAGTTATATTTCTATCAGCCATTGTTTTCCAGACAAAAAGCATTCCATTGAGATTGGCTTTTTGGAGACTTCTGGAATAATACTTTTAGTTTATCAAAAAGTAGATTACCTAAGTTAGGAGATTGATAATTTTTATTCTTAAACATCAGGAATTCTTTGATATTTTTACCGATTCACTTCCTGAAATTCCTTTAAAAATATACTTTACGATTGTTTTTCAATAGCTATTTCAACAGAAAGAAGCTGAGCTCAAGCATAAAGAATCCGGTTTCTTTATTGTTTTAGTAGATATATTTGCTTTAGTGGGGTAATCAATTTTTTTCCTTGAAATGAAAAAGTTTCCGTTATCTATCGTTGTGCTATCTACTTTGTTATTATAGAATAAATATAATTTTTCCTTTGTAAGGAGAAGTGGTATTTCCGTCTATATAAAAACTCTTGGCTATATCCGAAAAGATGAATACAGAAGAGGCTTAATCCTAATATTTTTCATAAAATAATTTATTTTACTGCAAAAAGTAATAAATATTTTCATTTCATCAATAGTTTTATATGTTTTATTTTCACCTTTATAGCCACCATAAATGGTATGAAATGATATTATAAAAATACTTGGAAGAATATATTATTATAAAAATAATAAATCTCCCAAGTAAAAATATTTAAAATAAAAACAAACTATGATTATTTTGTTATCATTAATTTTTATTATTTAGCTTTTTATAAGCTTTTTAGAATATTTTTAGGTAATGCTTTTTGATTCACTAAAATAGATGTAGTTTTATATTTTACAAAGTTTTTGGTAACATATAAATATCCTTTTTCTGGTGTTGTTAATACCCAAGAGTTTTTTTAACAATGTAATATTCTCTACCTTTTTGGTCTTTTACAAGTCCGATAATGTGCATACCGTGGTCATCAGTAGTTTCATAGTTATCAAAAAGCTTTTTGTCTTTCTTCAGGGTGATAACTTTCTCTTCCCAATATACGTCAAATCTGGTTTTTGTTCTTCTGGAGTCATTTGCTCGAAAGATTTTTCAGGAACAAAAAGCTAATCCAGTTATACCAACTGAAATATTTTTCAGAAACGTCAGTAGCCCAGCCTACGGTATATCCTTTTTCAGAGCGTGATCAATAACTGTGATAAAGTCATCCATATTTATATTAAATGCATAATCAAAGCTCAATTGTCTGGCACTGCAACAGAATACATTTTGTATTTAGGGTTGGTCTTCATACGATACCATTTCTACATAATTCTCTTTGTCTAAGCCTACAACCTGTTCTGCGAAAGATTTTTGGAGTATATTGTACGCCATTATATATGAAATTTTTCTGGAACTACCCTAAATACTTATCTAATTTTTGCATTAAATTCATCTCTCCAATTATCAGGAAGTCTTTTCATTTTGATAAGTTCATCAAGATAAGGTTTTAGCTCTTTCTGCATCTCCTCAAAGTTGTTCATTGTAGCACCATTCAATAAACCTGTATAAACGTATTGAGGAACGATACCATATTTTTGTATGCATTGGTTACATCGTGTAGCTGTCCGCCATCTCCCCATTCTACATTTCCGTGCATACAGTACATAATTTACAGCTTTATCAAAGTAAGAGTGACGAGCGATGAAAATTTCAGCTAAATCTACAGGTTGTTTTTGTTTTTAGCCATCTCAGATTCTAAGAATGAAGACATAGCATAGCTCCAACAAGTACCGCTTTTACCTTGGTTTTACTCCAGTAGATTCTAAGTTGATAATATCAGTAAATTGATATACTTTATCGGTCATCATACCTCTGTTGCCCGATACAGCATTGATAAGATTATCCTGCGCAGATACTTGCGAGAATACTCTAATAAAGAGAAAGTGTAATAATCATTGGTAATTAATTTTTAATTCGTAATTAATATTTTAATCTATAGTTTCTAATCGTTTTAATAAATCAGGTCTTCTATTTTTGTATGTTCAAAAGATTTATCTTCTCTCCATTTTTCTATAAGAGGTGTATTGCCACTCAATAATATTTCTGGTACTTCCCAACCTTTATAGTTCGCAGGGGCGTGTATATACAGGAGGAGCTAATAAATTGTCTTGAAAAAGAGTCTGTAAGTGCAGATGTTTCATCTGTTAATACATTAGGTATTAGTCGAATAATTGCATCACAAAGCACAGCCGCTCCCAGTTCACCGCCAGATAGCACATAGTCTCCTATGGATATTTCACGAGTTATAAAAATGGTCTCTCACGCGCTGATCTACCCCTTTATAATGCCCACAAAGTAGATTATATTTTTCAGCTAATGATAAATGATTGGCTATACCTTGTGTTAGGGTTTTTGTCCATCGGGTGTCATATAGATGATTTCATCATAATTTCTTTCAGATTTTCAGTTTTGAGATACAATTATCTATTGGCTCTATCATCAAAACCATTCCCCACCTCCTCAAATTGATAATCATCTATTTGCTTATAGTTACCTAACCCGTATGTACGTAAATCGTGAAAATGTACCTCTACTAAGTTCTTTTCAATTGCTCTTTTGAGTATAGAAGCCTCAAAAGGACTTTTTCATTATCTCAGGAACTGCAGCAATAATATCAATTCGCATTAGTTGTTCTTGTTTTTATTGATTTCATCTTGTAATTGACGACGTACTTTTTTTGCTCTCTTTCTATTGATTTTTGCTCTATATTCCTCATACTCAGCTTGTATTTCTTCTAAACTTTTTACGAGCATGTTATAATATTCGATTGGCTAAACTTGAATATAAAAAAACAGAGTAAAAGCACCCAAAAGCAACGATAATTCCCCAAACAATAGAAGAGTATAAACCTTTACTTAGAAGCAATCCCGAAGAAATCAATACTATCTTTTTATTCTCAGTATTGGTAAGGTCTGTTTGTAATGTTTTTATATGTGTTTCTAGCTCTTGTATCTTAGTTTGGTTATCTTCTATGGTTTTAGATTTTTCAATAACTATATTTTTATTAGCTAATAAAGTATCCAAAACACTATTTTTCAAAGCATTTAGTTTTACTTTGGGTACAACTTTAAATTGTTCATAGTTATTAGACTTTTCTAATAATTCATCAAATTGTCCGCATATAGACTTGTCTTCTTGTATAACTGCATTTCTCGGTTCTTGCAGAGTAGTTGGTATATTATTTTGTGCAAATACACTACAAAGGTTGAAGATTAATAAACAATTTTAAAGTAATAATATTCATTGTTAGTAGTTTGTTAATTAATAAATATTTTAAATATTAGGCGCAAAAATTACTATTTATATTCCAAAAATCCTATATATTTGTATTTATTTTTGATATAATTCATTTTATTTTTAATATTTAACATTTCGATTTTCTATAAATATTTTTAATTTATTTTTATTATAAATATGTTTAAATAAATTATGATTTGTAATTTTTTTCTACTAAATATTCTAAAATAATAATAAAAAAACAAAAATATTTGTATATAAACAAAAATAAATTACTTTTGTCCTGAATAAAAGTATAATTTTTAAACTATAATATATTATGGAAGAAATAATAAAAATAACAAACCTCAATTTAACTAAATTTACAACAGAAGAATATACTCAATTCTTAAATGATACGGTAAAATTGGTAGAGAATGCAGGCACAAATACTTTCGGAATCAATGTAGATTTTTGAATCATTTAAGAAAAAAATATTCAAAGGCTGAAAGATATTTCAAGACAAAAAGTAGAATAAGTAAGAGAAACGAAAGATTTGAACAATCTGAATACTGAAAGAAATAGTTTAGTACAATATATCTTATCTATATTCAGAACCGAAAAAATCTCCTGTTGAATCAAGAAAAAGCCGCTGAAATACTTTATGATGTTACTAAAAAGTATATAGGAACCCAATACACATCTAACAGAAGTAAGATAATCATCATTGAAGGGCTATTATTGGACTTACGTAAAAATGGAAAAATAAAACGTATATAGAAACTTTATCATTAGTAGAAGCCGTAAATAAACTAGAAGAAGTAAATACCAAATATAATGAACTAAAAACGAACGTGCAGAAAACCAAATAACGAATAACTTAGGTAATACAAAGAAGTACGTACAATAACAGATAAACAATATGATATCATAGTATCAAAGAATATTTGCACTAATGTAATAACGCCAACGGAAGATACTAAAAATTTATAGTTTCCATAAATAAGCTAATAACCGATACGCTTACTTCATACAAGCAAAGAACAAACAGAAATAAAAACCGCAAAACCAGAATAGAATATTTATATTTAATAAATTATTTCATATGTTTTAGCTATAAACTATATATAAATGGTTTGTAGCTATATAATATATGAATAAAAAAATAGTCTTAAATGATCATATTAAGACTATGTTGTATATTAATATATTTATTCTATTTAAGAACTTTTTTCAAATGCCATTCTCTGAGAATTTCATAATAAACATATCCGCAAAAAGGTATAATTCAGTTTTTCAATAATTCTCAGCATAGGGTTTGTTATCGTAATTGGTATCTATCCTAATACTAGAAAATATGTATTATTTTTAGAAATCTCTTCTACTTCTTTCATAATAATAGTACCAGCCCTAATCCCTTAGCATTTTTCAGAAATAGCCATTCTATGTACTGTAGTATAGTTGTAATTGCTTATCCAATTACCTTCTATGTTTTTCATAGGCTTTCTCTTTATCAAAAATAATAGCTACATAAGCTAATCATGTCATTATCTTTTTAATAACATAAGCATTATGATTTATGATATCTTTGTTTTTATTGTATTTTCATTAGGATAACCATCTTGCCACTGTGTGTGCTACCTTCAGTTTTTCGAGTTTCTTTTTGCATATAGAAATAATATTCCATATCGAATTGAAGTCATTCAAAGTTACTTTTACTTAGTTTATTCATAAATTAAAATATTTAGTAAAGGTATTTATTAGTGAATTTTTATGAAAAATGAATTAAAAACATTTGTATATATAATTTCTGAAAAATATAGTGACTTTTATATAGTTTGTAATTAGTTTTTCAGTTAGAAATATCATTTATAAAAGTATATTTAATTGCTCTATCAGAAATAATAATATATCATTGTTCTTTATTCTATTTTTAAAATAAATTGTATTGTAAATAATAGTATTTAGTTTATGTATTGTAAAGAAAAAGAGTTAATTACTATTTTAATAGTAAAAACTCTTAATTCAATAAATAAAATAAATAAATTATATAAAATGATTATGAAAATATACGAATTATATAAACTATATAGTTATTAATATCCTAAGATTTTTCAACATATCTTCTGCTTTTTGTTGTTCCATAAACAAAGCGCGAGAATATATTTCCATCTTTATCTTTGTCTATCAGAACGATTTTTAGAGCTGTGGGATAAGGCAGTGTTGTAATCCTCCAACCCCTCCGATACTATCTTGGTATGCGCCAGTATTGAAAAAGCCAATGTAAAGAGGTTTGTTCTTATTGTACTTAGGCAAACAGATAGCGTTCATGTTTTGTTCGCTATTGTAATAGTCGTCGCCATCACAGGTAAGACCTCCTAGAGTACGCGCTCGTATTCATCATTCCAGCGGTTGATAGGTAATAGTGCAAATCTCTTATTTATAGCCCAAGAATCAGGTAATGTAGTAATGAAAGAAGAGTTTATCATATTCCATTTCTCTCTATCATTCTGTTGTTTTTGGTACATTATTTCATAAATAGCTCCTCCAGCTTCTCCAACTGTAAAAACTTCCAAATTCTGTGAATATATTAGGCACAGGAACTTTCTCTTGGTCGCAAGCTATCTTTTTATGTTGACGGATAATTTCATCTACCATATAAGAATAATCGTACTCAAGCTAAAGAACTCTTTATCAGGGAATCCGCCGCAATGTTCAGGCTGTCCAATTCTGGAGCAACTCGTTTAATTTGTATATACTTTTAAACATTTTAGTAATTCGTTCCTAATAGGGCATATATCTTTTAATACCAGTATTAATAAAGTGTAACATTTTGAGTTTCACTTTTTATTATCTTCTAATTTCTCGGTTATAGAACGGAACAATATTTTTGTAACCTATACCTAGTCGGCTTGTATAGAATTCAGAACGAGGTCTTCTTCAGACGCAATTCGTATCCCTATAGTTATAATTATCTTTAATCTTTTGGTCAAATAAATTGATTTCTTCATAATTATCAATAATAGGCATACATTTTTCATATCCTCTATTGATTAAATCGGCAATGCCATCAATATAAGCGTCACGTTTGAAGCCATTACAAAGAATATAGTTTTCTTTGGTAAGTTTGCCCTCATTGATAAGGTTAATAATGATGTTAGTATCAAAGCAGAAGAGGTTTCCATATGAATGTCATTCTTTCAATGCTTCTAACATAACATGTTTGAAATGAGAGCTTTTTGTACAATAACAATAATTGTAATCTCCTTTGTATTTATGTTTTTATAGCTTTGTCAAACCAACGTTTTGCTCTTTTGTATATTTTCAGAAATTCTAGGAAGATACATAAACTTCAAAGGTGCTCATATGAGCGAACAAGTTCCATTAAGTCAATATCATGGAAAACGAAGTTCATCACCTTCAAGATCTAAATTCATCTTGAGGGAAGTAGTATGTTTGGTCAATTGAGTCGATATATTTATTTTTCATTATCTAACAATTTTATTAATACATTATTTATTTTTAAATATAAAGAAATAGCAAATAATCAATTTGCGTGAAAATGAAAATAAAATTATCAAATACGTAAAAGGTGAAAGAGACTTCTAGAAGTTTCACCTTTGTATTTTTTATCAAGACCACAGGAAATGCTTTAGAGTTACATTTCATTTTGATCTCAGAAGTGTAATGTTTTCTTATAGAGTCTTAAAAATTCAGATTTTTCTTTGATTTCCAATGGATTATAAAATTAAAATGTATTGAGACAAATGTATAAAATAGATGGGCAAAATTAAACATTTTATTGAAAAATAAAACATATATATCAAGATGTTTTTATGGGCTATGTGTTAAAATGATAGCTAATTTAAAAATAAGGTTCTTTATATTAATTTTTGTATGTTTGCCTCCGAAAAAGATAAGTTTCAAACAAAATTTTAACAACATTTTTATAGTATAATATTTTGAAAATGAAATGGATATTAAGTATTGTATTTTGTATTTTTATTTTCTAATACCGCTATTGTACAAGATAGAAGTTTATTAAAAACACGTTATCAGGTATTTACACAAGGTGATGTTTGGTATTGGAAATAATATCTTAAATGAGACAAACATGGAATGCCAATACTGAAAATATAGCTTAAAAACAAGAAATAAGAGTAAATGATGGTGCTTCAATGGAATATGTTGATATTGATTCAGATACAAAAACATTTTCATCAAGTTCAACTACTTTATTTCTCCTAGCGACAAGAAAAACTAAAATTCTTTTTGCGGGGCTTTAGTGAGCTACTTATCCTTATGAAGAGGAATTCTACAAAATAAATCTTTCCTTGCTGAAGATGAAGCGCATAATGAAATTGACCAAAATTTTACTAAAATTACCAAAAAGAAAACTACATTCAATAAAGGAGATATTATATTTGATGGTAGTTCAGACGTGCATTATGTCGCCAATGCCTATATGTTGCTTTGCGATATAACTACTCTATTACAGAATTCTAAAACGAAAAGAGGAGAGTATACAATTGCTAATGTAAGGGCTGGGCGAGGGTATATAGAAGAGGTTCTTCAGCGGGTTGGGCTTTGGTAGTTGTTTATAGAAGATTTCAAGGATGAGTTGAAATAAAAGATGGTTTTTAGAAGTTAGAAATAATCCAAATCAATAGTTTTCAATAAATTCAGAACACCTGCTGAACAAAGAAGTTTTTCCCACGTTTATTTGGTGCAGCTTTTGAGTCCGATGCTTATTTGGGCGAAAATAAAAATAGCTGTTCGTATCCTGAAAAAGTGGAGTGTATTTTGAAACAGATAAGAAAAGCAGAGAATTTTTCAATAGTTCTATTACTGAGGTGAAGAATATTTAAAAGGACGTCGTTAAACAGTATCAATACAATGGGCTTCGATATTTTCTCAATGGATAGTACCAAATTTCAATAATCAGTTTGTTCCATCAGAATCTCGAAAGCATTGAATGTTGATATTGTTTCAACGGAAGATGTTATACTTTCTTGATGGGGTTAAGTATTGATTCTGATGTACTTACATCAACATGAAGAAGTGCAAAAGAGTATTTGATGAAGAGCACTTGATGCTCAAAATATAATACCAGAAACTCCAAATGATTTACCACAAGACAAAAACAGCCTCAGAAAAATAGAGAATTCTTTCCTCAGAAGAGAGAGATAGAAATCTCCATGATGAAGCTAAAAGGGATATTATACAATTTTAGGAGCATATTCAACAAAAGAAAAATGCTGAAAAATTCTTGAAAATATTCTATAAAAAGGAATTGAGGCACAAGGAGTATTTTTCATCCTACAAAAATAAGTATTATGTTTATTTTTCTTATACGCCTTCATATAATGATGCTCTTAAAGCTCAGAAAGATTTTTCTAAGCTCAAAAATAACAAAACCAGAACTTAAAGATTTTAAAAGATGTTTGATTTTTGATAATTGAATAAATAATATAAATATTTATTTTTAGCTATTTATAAAATAAAATAATTTTCATATTTCACTAAAAAGAACTATTTTCTAGCATATTATTTTTGTACTTGTGAATTTTTGGAAAAATGATAAATTTGTTTAGAAAAAGAAGATAAATTCTCATATATTGAAGAAGGTGAAGGCGAGCCAATAGTTGTGCTACATGGATTGATGGGAGGACTTAGTAACTTTTGAAGAAGTAATAAAGTTTTTCAAAAAGATACAAAAGTTGTAATCCCTGAATTACCTATTTATGATTTACCTTTGTTATCTACAACAGTTAAAAATTTAACTAATTGGGTGTATCGTTTCATAGAATACAAACAATTTGATAAGGTGATTCTTTTAGGAAATTCTCTTGGAGGGCATATAGGTTTATTGCTTACAAAACTTCATCCTGAACGAGTGAAAGCCTTGATTCTTACAGGAAGTTCAGGACTTTATGAAAGTGCAATGGGGGATAGCTACCCTAAACGAGGAGATTATGAATTTATCAAAAATGTGAGAATGTATTCTATGACCCCAAAACAGCTACAAAAAGAAATTGTAGATGAGGTTTTTGCATACAGTAATGATAGGGGTAAAGTAATTAAAACTTTGGCTATCGCTAAGAGTGCTATTCGGCATAATATGGCTAAAGATTTACCCTAAAATGCAGACTCTACCTGTCTTATTTGGGGAGCAAATGACCCTGTAACTCCTCCAAAAAGTAGCTGAGGAGTTTCATCAATTACTTCAGATTCCAATCTTTTTGGATAGATAAATGCGGGCACGCGCCAATGATGGAGCATCCTCAGGAATTTAATAAAATTTTAGATAAATGGTTAATAGCCAGAAATATATAATATGGAAATAAAAGCAAGCCACTTTTTAGTAAAGTAATACCAATGTGAAAAATGTCCTAAACAACAATTCCTGAATATGCGTTTATTGGGCGTTCTAATGTTGAGAAAAATCCTCATTAATCAATATGCTTACTAACCATAAAGGACTTCATAAAACATCAGGGAAACCAGGTAAAACACAGCTTATTAATCATTTTTGATAAATAATAGTTGGTTTTTGGTAGATTTGCCAGGTTATGGCTATGCACAAGTATCCAAAAGTGTAAAAAAAGTTTTTCAAAAGTTCATAACAGATTATTTCTTAAAACGTAGGCAACTTATTTCAGCTTTTTGTTTTGCAGATATTAGGCATCAACCTCAAAAATAGATTTAGAATTTATGCAATGGTTAGGAGAAAATGCAATTCCTTTCTCTATAATTTTTACAAAAAGCAGATAAACTAAAACCTATGGCTATAGAAAGAAATATGAAGAATATCAAAAAGTTGTATTAGAAACTTGGGAGGAATTTCCACCTTTTTGTAACTTCTTCAGAGACAGCATTAGGTAAAGAATCTGTTTTAGAATATATTGATAAAATAAACGAAAGTTTATAAAATTATAATTTTCAGCGTATGAAAAATTCAAATGGTAGATTTAAAGGGCAATATGAACCTCTTAAAGAACAAATACAAAAATCTTTCAATCAAGTTTTTAGAATCCACAGCGTTTATAAATGGTCCACAAGTACATTCTTTTTCAAAAAGAATTAGAAGATTATTTAGGAGTAAAAACACGTTATTCCGTGTGCTAATGGTACAGATGCGCTTCAAATAGCAATGATGGGATTAGGATTGAAGCCTGGAGATGAGGTTATTACGGCTGATTTTACTTTTTGCAGCAACAGTTGAAGTAATTGCTCTCTTAGGATTGGTGCCTGTTCTTGTTGATGTTGAAAAAGATACTTTTAATATTGATATAGAAGCTATTAAGAAAGCTATTACTCCCTAAAAACAAAAAGCCATTGTTCCTGTTCATTTTGTATGGAAGACCAGCTAATATGGAAGCTATTTTAGAAATAGCAAAAAGAACATAATTTATTCATTATTGAAGATAATGCTCAGGGCAATAGGAGCAGATTATACTTTTAAAAATGGTAAAAACAAAAATTAGGAACAATAGGAAATGTAGGGGCTACAAAGCTTTTTCCCTTCAAAAATTTAGGCTGTTATGGAGATGGAGGAGCTATTTTTTTACTAATGATGATGAATTAGCTCACATTCTTAGAGGAATTGTAAATCACGGAATGTATATACGTTATCATCACGATGTGGTAGGGTAAATTCCTCGTTTGGATACTTTACAAGCGTGTGTTTTTAAGTGCTAAATTGCCTCATTTGGATACCTATAACCAGACGAGCAGCAGCAAAGAAATATTCTGAAAAATTACAACAAAATCCTAATATTATTGTTCCAGAAATACCAGAAGGGGAAACATCTCATATTTTTCATCAATATACAATAAGAATAATTAATGGCAAAAAGAGATGCATTAGCTGAATATTTAACAGAAAAAGGAGTTCCTTTTGGAATTTATTATCCAATTCCTTTGCATTCTCAAAAAGCATATGCCGATGAACGTTATAATGACAAAGATTTTCCTGTAACAAATCAATTGGTAAAAGAAGTAATTTCCTTGCCAATGCATACAGAATTGGATGATGAACAAATTGATTTTATAACAAAATTAATAATTGATTTTGTTTAGAAATAAAAATATTTGTTACCTTTGAACCGTATAAAATAAAAATCTTAAATTTATAAGATATAAAATTACTAGAAATAATGAGAAAAAATACAATTTAGAGAGGCCGTATGTGAGGGCAATGAGCGAGGAAAATGCGCAGAGACCCATCTGTATATTTAATGGGTGAGGAAGTTGCAGAATATAACGGAGCATACAAAGCTTCAAAAAGGAATGCTTGACGAATTTGGACCTAAGCGAGTAATAGATACACCTATTTCTGAGTGTGGTTTTTCAGGGATTGGGGTAGGCTCAGCTATGAATGGTTGCCGTCCTATTGTTGAATATCATGACTTTTAACTTCTCTTTAGTAGCAATTGACCAAATAATTAGTAATGCAGCAAAAATGAGGACAAATGTCAGGAGGGACAGTTCAATATTCTATTGTATTTCAGTGGGACCAACAGCTTCAGCGGGACAATTAGGAGCTACTCACTCACAAGCATTTGAGAATTGGTATGCAAATTGCCCTGGGCTGAAAGTTGTGGTACCTTCAACTCCCTTATGATGCTAAAGGCTTATTAAAAGCTGCTATTCGTGATAATGACCCTGTTATTTTTATGGAATCAGAGCAAATGTATGGAGATAAAGAGAGGTTCCTGAAGAAGAATACATTATTCCACTTGGTGTTGCTGATGTAAAAAGAGTAGGGAAAGACGTTACTATTATTTCTTTCGAAAAATAATAAAAGAAGCGTTTGTTGCAGCTGATGAATTAGCTAAAGAAGGAATAGAATGTGAAATTATAGATTTACGTACTATTCGTCCTATGGACTGGGAAACTATTTTTCACTTCTGTTAAGAAAACAAATCGTTTAGTAATTTTTGGAAGAGCTGGCCTTTTGCTTCTGTGTCTTCAGAAATTACTTATCAAGTACAAGAAAATATTTTCGATTACTTAGATGCTCCTATTCAAAGAATTACAACAGCAGATACGCCAGCACCATATTCACCAGCTCTTTTAGCAGAATAGTTACCTAATGCACAAGACGTAGTTAAAAGCAGTGAAAAAGTAATGTATAAATAAATATTTTAGGGCATAATAAAATATTATTTAGAAAAGTCTTACTCTCTTGGATAGGCTTTTTATTTTTAGTATAAATTAAGTATGAATTAGTAACAATATTGAAAGATTTTTGAATATTATTTTACGAATAGAGAAAGGAATGTCTAATAATTCAGATAGTCTCTTATTTGTTTTGATATTCAAAAAGCTTATGAATTATGTTTCAGAGTTTAATATAGAAGAAAATCCTGAAAATATAAGTGCAGAAACTTTTGAGAGGATTTATTTATGAAGAAAGTAAAATTTTAAATTCACGTTCTCAGTCAAGGTTATTATCTTCTTTGAAAAGTTTTTTAAATATATAATTCTTGAAAATTATCGTGAAGATTTTCCAATGGAATATATTGATACTCCAAAGTTTGGTATGAAACTTCCTGATACATTATCTCTTGAAGAAATAGACTATCTTATATCGGGTATGACCTTTCCACTGATGAGGGGACATAGAAATAAAAGCAATTATAGAGACTCTGTATGGTTGTGGTTTGCGGGTTTCAGAACTTGTAGAGTTACAGCTTTCAGATTTATTTTTGAAGAAAATTTTATTAGAATAACAGGAAAAGGAAATAAGCAAAGGTTAATACCTATTAGTGAATATACTCAAAAATAATATTAATTTCACGTTAATAACTATAGAAATAAACTAAAGGTTTCAAAAAGAATTTTCAGATATTCTATTTCTTAATAGAAAGAGGAAAAATTAACTCGAGCTATGATTTTTTTACTATTGTAAAAGCAATTAGCAATTAAAGTTAATTTACATATTAGTCCGCATACTTTTTCGTCATTCTTTTTGCTACTCATTTACTTGAAAATGGTGCAAATTTGAAACTGATACAGCTTATGCTTGGTCATGAAAGTAATACAACAACTGAAATTTATACTCATATAGATAGAACTTTTCTTCGAGAAGTAATAAATACTTATCATCCATGCAAGTAGATAAATAGATAAAACTATTTATTTTTGGATAAAAACACTTGTAATTTATAAAAACTCCGTATCTTTGCCATTTAAAATAAAAATGAATGAAAGCAGGTATTGTAGGGCTTCCTAATGTTGGAAAATCAACATTATTTAATTGTTTATCAAATGCTAAAGGCACAAAGTGCAAATTTTCCTTTTGTACCATAGAACCTAATTTGGGTGTTGTAAATGTACCTGATGCTCGTTTGGAAAAATTAGAAGAACTTGTAAATCCAGAACGTGACTAACCCGCAACTGTTGAAATAGTTGATATTGCAGGCTTAGTAAAAGGCTGCAAGTAAAGGGGAGGGACTTGGTAATCAGTTTTTAGGAAATATTCGTGAATGTAATGCTATGTATTCACGTGTTACGTTGTTTTTGATAATGATAATATTGTTCACGTTGATGGTAATGTAAATCCTATTCGAGATAAAGAAACAATAGATATTGAGTTGCAACTCAAAGATTTAGAAACTATTGAAAAACGATTAGATAAGGTTACACGTGCAGCAAAAATCAGGTGATAAATTAGCACAAAAGAGTTAGAACTTCTAAAACGTTTCCAACAGGCTTTATTGCCAGGTATTTCTGCTCGTGCTGTTGAAGTAAATGAAGAGGAAAGTGAGTTAATAAAAAAGCTTTCAGTTGCTACAGCAAAACCTATTCTGTATGTTTGTAATGTAGATGAAACTTCTGCAGTATCAGGAAACAAATATGTTGATATGGTGAAAAGAAGCTGTAAAAACAGAAAAATGCAGAAGTAATTGTACTTGCAGTAGCAACAGAAGCAGATATTGCAGAACTTGAAAGTTATGAAGAAAGACAAAATGTTCTTACAAGATATAGGGACTAAGTGAGCCAGGAGCTTCTGTACTTATTCGTGCAGCTTATAAATTATTAAACTTACAAACTTATTTTACAGCAGAGTAAAGAGTCCGAGCTTGGACTATCCCTGTTGGAGCAACAGCGCCACAAGCAGCAGGAGTTATTCACTCAGATTTTGAAAGAGGTTTTATTCGAGCAGAAGTAATTGCTCTATCAAGATTTTTGTAACATTTGGTAGTGAAACTAAAGTAAAAGAGGGCAGGAAAGATGCGTGTTGAAGGAAAAGAATATATTGTAAAAGATGGAGATGTAATGCATTTCCGATTTAATGTGTAAACTATTTTCACTATTTTTATAAAAAGCTATTCAATATTTTTGAATGGCTGATTCATTAAAAAGAGTTACCAATAAAGATAATCTCTAAAAAATCAATAACTATGAAAAACAAAAATCATTTTTATTAAAAGTCTTTTTCTCTTGATTTTGTGGATAATTAAGAAAATAATTAAACCCTACCCAAGCACATAAAGTGAGTAAAGAAATCCAAAACTCCTGTATTAGAGCCAAAAACTTCTTAAAAATAGCTCCCAGTATATCCATTAAGGCAGAAATGTCTAATTTTTAATAAAATTAAAATACGAGAAAGGTCAATTGGATTAAAAAGTGTAGCAAATAAAGAGAATTTATCTAATGGATAGTCTTTAAAAAATTAAAAACTAACTAAAAATAAACCATCATAAATAACAGCCATAAAATAACCAAACAAAAATGGCTAAACTAAATCCTTTGATTTTTATTTTCATTATAAAGCCCTATTAAATAGAGAAAAACCAACAAAAATAAAATTTAGAAAACACCTGTAATAATCAACATTAAAAAGTTAAAAATTTCAGATGAAATCGCAAGACCATATATTAAAAAAGTACTCTAACCCAATAATTAGCTCAAACTCAGAAATAGATATTCCAATATATTGTCCTAAGAAAATATTTTTACGAGGAATAGGTTGAGCTAAAAGCAATTCTATAAATCTCGTGAATTATAATAATACATTACCCCGAAAACTGTAGAAATCAAAGGGATAAGTAAAGTGATGATATTCATTAATGTAATAACAGATTTGGCAATATCGTTGTTAAGAAAAAAGTAAAATAATACTCAATAACAAATAAAAAACCAAAAATAAAAATAAGTCCAGCTACTACGGATAAGGTCAAAAAGTATATCTAATAATTTTAATCATGTATTTTCGTTTTTAATAATTCAGCTATTGCTTCTTGAAAATCAGTTTTTTTGAGTTTTTCCAATAATTCTGTAGGGAGTTCCTCTGAAATAAATATTTCCTATCAAGGATAAAGATAATTTCATCAGAAAGTTCTTCAATAAAACTCAATATAGAGAAGTAATAAGGATTGTTTTTCCTTTTTCTTTTCTCTGATAATGAGTTTTTAAGAGCTATACCAGTAGGGTCAAGCCCAAAGTAGGCTCATCAAGAACAAGGTACGGAACATCAACCATAAAAAGTGGTGCAAAATTTACTTTTGTTTTGTTCCTCCTGAAAGGTTACCAAGAGATTTATGAAGATGTTTTTGTGATCCGAAAAGTTCTATAAGTTCTTTATCATTTGCATTCTTGTTTTTAATATCTTTAATCATGATATTAACTCTGTAACTTTCAGGTTATTAGGAAGTTTGCTAGTTTGTGGTAAATAAGAAATTTGCTCACGATAAGCCCATTCATTTTTATAGATTTTCCATTGATATCTCCTTTGGAAGGGATAACCATACCAAGGAAACTTTTTCATGAAGTAGTTTTCCTGAGCCATTGGGTCCTAAGATAGCAATGATTCCACCATCTTTTTATTGAAAAATTAACACCTTTTAAGACTTCTAATTTTCCCGTATTTTGTGTATATTTTTTAAATTCTATCATTCGTTTTCTTTAGATAATATTAAATTTGTCTTTTATTTTAACAAAAAGGGGTTCCATTCTAGGAGTTGCATCTACTAAGTTTTCAGGAGTAAAAACTGGGGCAACTTTTTCAGAAAAATTAAGAATATCAATAAATAAACTTCTTAAAAGAACAATACTTTCAGGAGTTTTATTACTAATATGAAAAATAATTTTACAGATCGATAAGGGACATCTCCAATTTTTATCTTTATTTAGGTCACTAGCCAGTGTAGTCACTCCACAATTATTTTTGAAGAAATATTATCATTTACACTATTATCATAAGCGATATCAAGTATTATTTTCAAAATTATTATCCCAAAAATGGTTTTCATAGCAACCGCCTTTTATACGAACTCCCCAGCCATTTTCTAAAAATCGATTTTCATAGTGGTTCATTCGGGTACAATTTTTCCCCATTGATTCCGATAGTATTTCGAGTATTTCCTATAAGTTCAGAATCGTAAATTTCTTTAATAATAAACCATATGAAGAAGGGTCTCAATCATCTTGGAATATATTTTGGGTCATTTTAACACGTTTTGAAAACATTACAGCTGCACCTGCACCATTGTTTTTGAGAAAGTATTTTTATGATATTCATTATCATTAGAAAACATAAAATGCAAAGCCATAACGCAAATTGTTATAACTATAATTATTTTCTATAATTGACCCTGAAGAGAATTGAATATAAATTCCGTCACGACAGTTAAAGGATTCATTTCCAAAGTATTTTAATATTCTCACAGCTCCAAAGATGAATAGCATTTTCCTAGAGTTATATTGTTGTTTAGGAATTCCTGAAATTTTATTATTTTTAATAATTCCATTTTCCTTTATAAATAATAATTCCAAAGTAAATTTTGCTCCTAGAATATTATCTTCAATATGGAAATTTTTACATTTTTCAATACGGATAGATGCATTTTCAGACGTTGCGCTATAAGCTACATTTGAAAGTTTAAATCCTTTATAGTCACATTTGGTGCTTGAACTAATAGAATATTACCTTTGAATTTGCCCATTGATAATAGGTCTATCTTTTCCTAATAATGTAATGGTTTTTGTTTATAAGTATATCGATGCTCAGGATAAACGCCTTTTTGAACAACAATAGTATCATTTTCTTTTTGCTAATTGTATAGCTTTCTGGATGTTATTAATAGGGCATTCGCGACATACGTTTATGGTTTGTGCTTCTCCATAATAAAGCACAGAGTATAATTATAAAATCTTTTCAAAATCTTTTTAGTTAAGAGAATAAATCAAGTTAAAAATGAAATAAAAATAATAACTTGAATTTTAATGTTCGTGCATATTATCAGTATGGTTTGGGGTAGAATGTCCTGAATTAAAAACGTTTTTGGATACCTTCCCAGTCATAAATATCGCCTCCTTTTTTTCAGCTTGTATTTTCTTAGCTTCTTCTAAAGAAGAGAATGCAGCTAAGTTTCCTCCCATAGGGCTTTCTATTTGTTTTGAAACTAAATAAGTAGCTTTCGTAGCATCTATAAGATTGCCAGCATTTAGATAATCACAGGTTAAATGTAAAGCTACATTTTCCTGTTGGTCTTATAACTATACATTCAATGGCGTCGTACTTGAATGCTTTTGACTTATTCGTAACTATTTCAGCAGCAAATTGTTGGCTAACAATAGTCATTTTACAGAAGGAACATTCTTCGTGTCCATAATCAATAGGTTGAGGGAGTAGGTGAACAAGCCAATAATATTGCAAAGATTAAAAATAAAAATATTTTTCATTCTCATAATTTTTAGTTAATTTAAAAAGAGTTAAAATGTGTTTATTTGTAAAATATCAATAGTTGTTTTTAGCAAAATATTTATCAGAAAAATAAATAAAAATCATCTTGAAGATAAATTATAAATATTAGGATCAAGATGATTTTTAAGCATACACTATTTTCTAGCTATAAAAAGCTACAAAAGCAAGTAATCCAGCAAGAATCATAGCTATAGTACCCCAATCAGGGTAGGGATTCAGCATAAGTTCAAGAGCCATTTACCACCTAAGAAAGGAGGTTGGTAAGCCATTCCTTCTATTTTGATTTGAGCATTAGGATTTAAGTTATGTCCATAATCAAATTCCCATTGATAGAAGTCATACATTCCCTAATACACCTAGCACTCATTATACCAGCCCATACCAAATATAATATTCTTTTACCCCAAAAAGCAAAAACTAAACCAAGTACTAACATAGCTCCAATAATGTAAGGAAGTATGCAAATTCCCAAAATTCAGAAGCATTAATGTGTTTTCATACCTATGTAGTGGTTTAATAAATTTATATTTTCAATTGTATGCTCTGATAACTCATCGCTTTCAGCAAAATATACTTTTATCACCATTGATGTTATTAATCCAAATATACATATTAATACCTTCAGGGTATTGTGGTGCTTCAATTTGATTTGCCAAATAGGAAAAACAAAAAGTAGAAGTAGCAATAAAGAGGCTACTATCATTAGTAATCGTGCTTTCATTATTTTTTTAAGATTTGAAAAAGGCTGATAAAAACCAGCCTTTTTGGGTTATAAAATTTTATTATTCTTCATCAGAATCTCCTAGGCTCCATTTAAGAGGAGTATTAGCATTAGCAGCAGATACACGGATATATCCTTGCATTTCTTGGTGAAGAGCAGAACAGAAGTCTGTACAATAGAATGAGAATACACCAACAGATTTAGGTTCCCAAACTAAAGTTTCAGTTTGTCCTGGCATGATAAAGTTCAGCATTTTGAGCACCTAAAAACAGCGAATCCGTGAGGGATATCCCAGTCTTGCTCTACGTTAGTAACGTGGAAGTATACTTTGTCACCAACTTTTATACCTTCTATATTATCAGGAGAAGTGGCTACGGATACAAGTCATATAAATATGAACATTGTTACCTTCTCTTACAACCTTAGCATCTCCATCAGTACGAGTTACGTAAGGGTGTTTGTTTTCTGTAAGTTTATATATTTTTTGTAGAATTTGGAGCTATAAGACTTTGCAGGAGCTCCTTGTGCATAGTGAGGCTCTCAATAGTAGGGAAGTCAAGCAATAACTGCATTTTATCACCAGAGATATCAAATAATTGAGCAGATTGGCAAAGCTCTGGACCTGTAGGTAAGTAACGGTCTTTAGTTATTTTTGTTCATAACAACCAAATATTTACCAAATGGTTTTTAGAGTCTCCACCAGGAATCATAAGGTGACCAGGAGCGTAGTAAGTAGCGTGTCTGTCTAATACTTCCCAAGTACCTACTTTCCATTTAATTACTTCAGAAGAGATAAAGAATGTAGTATAAGCATTTCCTTTGTCATCAAATTCTGTGTGTAGGGCCTAAACCTGTACTTTTTTTACAACACCAGCTATAACATCATCCATTTTTATGATAGGAATACCATATTTGTCTCCTTCGAATTTTGATCTTTAATAGCTTGTTGCATTTTAGAGAAAAGAGTGAACAGTAAGGTCAGAAGATAATTTACCATTACCAATAATGTATTCTCCTGTTGGGTCAACATCAACTCCGTGAGGAGATTTTGGTGTAGGAAGTAAATATACTAAACCAGGAAGTTGAGTTGCATCAAGAATTTTTACTGTTTCAACTACTTCAGATTTAGCAGAGTGAGTTTCATCACTGTAAGTATTGTGGTGAGTGAGGAGCTTTCATTTCAGTAAATTTACCTTGTTTGATATACTCTTCAGCTACTTTCCAGTTAATACAGCGATGTAGTCTTTATCATTTTGAGAAGCCTCAACCTCTAATAGATGTTGCCTCTTCTGTGTTGTATGTAGTAAAGAATACCCATCCGTGAGAAGCATTTTTACCGGAGTGAGCCAAGTCATAGTTGAATCAGGCATAAGCACTTGGAATTCTATGTTCATTTTTCCTGTTTCAGGGTTTACTTTAACGAAGAAATAGCTCCTTTGAATTTCCTTTTGTAATCTTTAATAGCTACGTCTTCTTGAGGAATAGGAACAGAGAAACAGTACCTCCTACAACATATTCTGTATTTTCAGTAACGAAAGTAGAAGAGTGGTTACCTCCTACGTTAGGAAGCTCAATAATTTCTTCTGTTTCAAAAGTTTTAAGGCTAACACGAGCTATACGAGGAGTGTTATTTCCGTTAATGAAAAATCCAACGACCATCAACTTCTCCATTAGTTTGAGAAAGTTCTGGGTGGTGAGAGTCATCCAAGGAATAAATCCGTGAGTTGTTTGCAATAAAGGTTTGGTTTCTTCATTGTAACCATAACCTTTTTTCAGGGTCTTCATGAAAAACAGGTATTACTTTTAAGTAGGCGTCCTGATGGAAGTCCATAAAGCAGCGATTTGCCCACTGAATCCTCCTGAAAAGTCCGTAAAACTCATCATGCTTTCCAGGGTTCTACATATACCCTAGATGCAGCATCAGAAGCACCAATAGCCCCTGATTTGCCGTTTTTGTTGTCGCTATTGCCACATCCAACAACAAAAGCACCAGCAACTGCCAAAGTTAACAATTTGCTTGTCTTCATAAACAATTTATTTAAAAATGTATTAATTCAATAATATAGGGTAAAAGTCTGCTTAGTAATGATTGCTAAACAGACTTTTAGTAGAAATACTCAATAGTTCTGAAGTATTCCAAAAATAGCTCTTGCTTCTTCTTCTTTCAAGTGCTGATTAGTACTAGGAACCCGCATTAGCTTCTGCTATAACTGCATAGCAATTGGGTCTTTTTGTCTATCATTTCTTCTGGATTCAAAATCATATTCATTATCCATTCAGGAGAACGTCTTTCCAAAAATACACTTTTGGAGCAGGACCAATGAATTTTTCGTAGGCTTATGGCAAGCTGTACAATTGATTTTTGAATAATTCCTTACCTTTTTCAGCCAATGCGCTGGTCTATTGTTGCTGCTAAGGAGGATTAACACTTTTTACAGGACCTATACCTTTATTATTCATAAAGTCCTGATTAGTAGCGTTGTTTGTACTTTCTGCTGGAGTTGTAGTTTCAGAAGGAGTAGCTTGAACTTCTTTTTTGAGATTCAGTTGCTACTGTCGTGTTTTTCTCCTTCTTTTTTAGAGCCACCATTACAACTAACCAACATCATAGTAACAATACTAACTACCGTTACTCTTAATGTTTTCATTAAAATTTTAGTTTTAAGTATTTTTAATGGTGACAATGTATATATATATTTAAAAAGATATTTTAATCTTATTTTTGATCTTTTTATGAAAAATAAAAACAATGATAAAGTTAGTTTTTGTATAAAATATTATTTTAAGTTTAGTACTTTTTGGGTATAATTTTTCATATAAAGGTATAATTTTATCCTCATCGAATAATGTGAAGCTTGTTCAAAGGCTTGTTTTTAAATTTATTTAAAATATGAGGACTTTCAAGAATCAAGAGAGCATTTTCAACATATTATTAATATCACCAATATCACTTAAAAGCCAGAAAAGCCATATTTATTAACCTCTGAGAGTCCTCCTACATTACTGAAAATGACAGGGAACGCCCGCAGCCATAGCTTCAAGAGCAGCAAGACCAGACTTTCAGACTCCGATGGAAGAATAAATAAATCTGCTGTACAAAGTATTTCGTTAATATCTAAACAGTTACCCAAAAAGAGTATTCTCTAAAATTCCAATTCTTGGCATAAGCGCTGAGCAGGTTCTCGTTCTGGTCCATCACCCACCATAACTAATTTGTACTTTTTATGTTTTTAATATTTTCTGAAAAACATACATGACATCTTCAACTCGTTTTTACTTTTCGGAAGTTACTGATATGCATTATGATAAATTCATCATCATTAGCAATCATATAACGTTTACATTCTGAAATGGAATTTTTGGGGCGTAAATTAATAAAGTTTTGGAATGACTTGTATATCTTTATTAATATCAAAAAAAGTGAAGTGTATCTTTTTAGACTTTTCAGAAACAGAAGTTACTGCATCTGAAGCGTTTATACTGAAGTTAACCCAGCTGTTTTATAATATGGATGATTTCCCTACAAGAGTAATATCTGTACCATGTAATGTGGTAATAATAGATACATTTTTACCTTTTTCTTTTAAAATTTGTTTTGCCATATAAGCGGCATAAGCGTGAGGAATGGCGTAATGAGCGTGAATAATATCAATATTATACTCAAAAACAATTTCAACAAAGCTTTGCTAGATAAAGGCTAATTCATAAGGTTGATAACGAAAAAGGGGTATTCTTCAACATAAACTTCGTGAAAATGAATGTTTCTGTTAAAAAGCCAATCTGGCAGGTTGGCTATATGTAATAAAAATGAATTTGATATCCTTTTCGAGGCTAAAATAGCCCTAATTCAGTAGCAACAACACTGCTACCGCCAAAAGTGAGGATAGCAAAACAATAGCTATATTCATAAATTAATAAAAATTAAGAATTGAAATTAAAACGAGCTTGAGCAGTTACAGACATATCTGAAAAATCTTTCTTTAGATATTTAAAAATAAGAAGCAATTCCTATCATAGCGGCATTATCTGTACAAAACTCAAAATCAGGTACACAAAGTTATCCATTTATATTTGTTTTCATTATCTTTTTAAAGGCTTTTCTAAGAGATGAATTAGCACAAACTCCCTCCACCTATTGCTACTTGTTTTTATTCCTGTTTGTTCAATAGCTTTTTAGTTTGGATATAAGAATATCAATAATAGTATATTGAATAGAAGCACAAATATCATTAATGTTTTCTTCTATAAAATTAGGATTTTCTTTTTGTTTTTCTGAATAAAATATAAAATAGAGGGTTTTTAATCCAGAAAAACTAAAAATTTAAATCAGGGAACATTGGTTTAGGAAAAATAAACGCTTTTAGAGTTTCCATTCTGAGCATATTTGTCAATTAGAGGACCTCCTGGATAAAGGCAATCCTAATATTTTTGGCTGCTTTATCAAAAGGCTTCTCCAGCAGCATCATCTTGGGTTTCTCCTAAAATATCCATTGAAAAAAATAATCATTTACTTTTCAAAATTTGAGTATATCCACCACTGATAGTCATTGCTAAAAAGGGAAAGAAGGTTTTTATTTGCTTCATTATCAATGAAATGAGCTAAAATATGTCCTTTTGCATATGATTGACTTCTATAAGCGGAATACCCAACCCAAGCGCCAATGATTTAGCAAAAGACATACCAACTAAAAAGAGAACCTTGAAGGCCAGGCCCACGAGTAAAAACCAATTGCAGAAAGTTGTTTTTGTAATATGGCCTTTTCTAAAAGGCTTGATGAACTTCTAGGAAGAATATTTTTGTTGATGTGCCCTGATGCCAATTCCGGGAACAACACCTCCATATTCTTGATGAACTTTTTGACTCAGCAATTACATTAGAAAGTACTTTTTCTCCCTTTAAAACTGCAGCAGATGTATCATCACAAGAAGATTCTATCTAATATATATATATCTTCATTCATATTATAATTATAGGTAGTTTTTTAGAAAAATCTTTTATAAAAATAAAGTTGATAGTTTTTCAATATAAAACTTTTATTGTATATTTGTAGCCTATATAAATCAATATTTAAGAGAATTATTTTTATATATAAGTTGTTGATATATTGTCTTTGTATTTAAAAATAATAAAGTGCAAAAGTATAATTTTTTATGAAAAATAAAAATTTGAAAGCTAAAAATTTTTCGTCTATTAGATAGTGTTTTTAAATGGAGTCTACTTGGGGTAGTTCTCCTTTTTACACTTCATACTTTCCTCCCATTCAGAGTTTCTTGGCTTCATTTGCAACAAAATGGGTAAATGAAAACTTATAATGTTGATATTCATATAGATAAATTATCTGTTAGCCCAACAGGAATGATAGTTCTTGATGGAATTCTTATACGAGATTTCCACCAAGATACCCTTATTTCTGCCCAAGAAATCCGAACTCCATTATTGAATATGAAAACAACTTTCAAAGGGTAATTTATACTTTTTCTACTATAAATGGAGAAAATTTATTTTTAAATATGAAAACTTATAAAGGAGATTCTTTATCTAATTTAGATGTTTTTATAGAAAAATTTGAAGACGGAAGTCCAAAAAGTGATGAGCCTTTTATAATGAAAGCTAAAAAGATTCATTTGAGAAAGTCGTTTCCGAATATTAGATTATAATGCTCAAAAATCCGGAAACTCTTAATGTAAATGAGCTTTTTACAGATATTTCAAACTTTTGAAATTTATGATTCTAATATCAATTTAGAACTTCTTTCAGGAAAATTGATTTTAGATAATCATCTGAAGAGTGAATGATATAAAGATGAATTTTTGTTATTCAGATTCTTTAATACGTTTGGATAAAATATATGCTAAAACTCCTTATTCTGAAATAGATGCAGATATTGATTTCTTTTGCAAAAATGGAAGTTATTCAGATTTTTCTTAACAAAGTAAAAATGAACTAATATTCGTCCTTCTGTTATTGGTACAGATGATATCAACGGATTTTACAAAAGTTTTTCAGAAGATAAAGTAATTGATATACAAGGAGTTGTAAAGGACACTAAATGGTTTTCTGCAAGTAATATTCAGCTTGATTATCAGAATACAAGTTTGAAAGGTCTTGTGGATATGATCATGCTTTCAGTGATAAAGATATTGTTTTAGTAGTTAATCTTTCAAAAATTCACTACAATATATTCAGATTTGGTGGGTTTAATGCCTGAAATTTTAGGAAAAATATTCCTGAAAGAACTTAAAGATTTTGGTTTTTAGAAGGAACTTTACGAGCAGATTATTTTACGAAAGCTATTGATATAGAAGCAGATATGTATTCATCAGTAGGTGGTGATATTATGGTCAATGGAGGAATATTTGAGCTTAGATAATCCATCTCAGCTGGTTTATAGAGAGCAAGTTGGTTTACAAATCATTTTTCGTCTTGGAGATTTTCTAAAAATAAAGAGATGGGAAAAATAACTACTACGGCTCAAATAACAGGTAAAGGGTTGGATATGAGTAGTTTAGATCACTTAATAATGCAAGCTGATATTAAAGAAATTCAATATAAAGGTTATTCTTATAAAAATATTAGGTTTGATGGAGCTTATGATGACAAAAAGCTAAGTGGGGCTTTGCGTGTTTCAGATTCTAACCTGAAAATGTCTTTGGAGGGACTTGCCGATATTTCTAAAAAGAAGATGTAATTGATATTGAGACAAAAAGTAGAATTGGCAAATCTTAATTCTTTAGGTTTTGTTAAAAATGATAGTATATGCAAGTTTAAAAGGAGAAGTACTTTAGATGTTAAAGGGAAATTCATTAGATGAACTTATTGGACGAGTAAATTTTAAAAAAATACTACATATAATAAAAATCAAAAATATTTATAAATTTAGAATTTCTTTATTGATATCCAGAAAGATAGTAGTAATGTTCGAACAATATTGGTTGAGTCTCTGATATTATTTCAGGAAAAGTACAAGGAAGATTTAAGTTTGCAGAAATTAATAAAAATTTTTCAAAATTCAATAGGAAGTATTTATACTAATTATAAACCTTTTAGGGTTTTCAAAAATCAATATTTAACATTTGATTTTAAAAATATATAACAAAATTATAGAAATATTTTTGCCCGAATTAGTCTTAGGAAAAATACTTTTTATACGAGGGAAAATAACAGCTGATGATGGTGATTTCAAACTAAATTTTAAAACTCCTACTATTAATATTTATGATAATAAATTAAAAATGTTAATTTTAATAGTGGATAGTAAAAACCCTCTATATAATACATATGTAGAGATTCAAAAGTTAATACAAATTTTTATGATATTCATGATTTTAACCTAATTAATACGACAATTAGGATACTCTATTTTTAGGACAGAATTTAAAGGAGGTCAAAAATCACAAGATAATTATGTATTGAATTTTTATCATACAATTAATGAGAAAAGACAATCTGTCATAGGGTTAAAAATCTAGTATCTTCTTTAAAGATAATGAATGGATTGTAGATAATAATCAAAATAATAAGTTAATATTTGATAAAAATTTAGATTCTATTTATATTAAAAACTTTAGTATTAATCACCAAGATGAATCCATTTCATTAAATGGAAGAATAGCCAAAAATTCATATAAAGATGTTCATTTAGTTTTTGATAAAGTAGAACTATATAAGATAACCCTGATATTCAGGGTCTTAATTTAGATGGTAATCTCAATGGGCATTTGTCTCTCATTCAAAGGAAAAATAAATATTATCCATCTTCTAACCTTATTATAAAAGAAATTTGCTCTTAATAAGTATGATATGGGGGACATTGAATTAGGAATAGAAGGAAATGAAGATTTAACGGAATTTCAAGACCAATTTACAGTTTATAAAATGGGCTTAGGAGAAGGTTTTAGAACTATTGGGGATATCGCTATTCGTAATGGGCAAACTTTTTAGAACTTGACACAAGCCTTGAAAGAATTGAATTTAATGCCTTTCTCGCCTCTTGCAGATGGGATTTTGTCTAATATACGAGGAAATATAACAGGTGCAGCGCATATCTCTGGTACAATAAATAAACCAAAGGTAGAAGGAAATTTTATTTAAATAAAGCAGGAATGGCTATTCCGTATCTTAATGTAGATACAGATTTTTGCACCAAATTCAGAAATTATTTTGAATGGTAATGATTTTATTTTCAATAACATAACATTAACAGATGTTGTTTATAAAACTCAAGCTGTTCTTGGAGGAAAAATTTATCATAAAAGGCTGACAGATTGGTTTTTAGACATTAGTATAGATACAAAAATAGACGGTTTTTAGCTTTAAACACCCAAGCTAAAGATAATGATTTGTTCTATGGTACAGGATTTATTAACGGGAAAAGCTACCTTAAAGGAAGTGTAGATGACATTACTATAGGAGTAAAGGCTGTTACTGGTGATGGAACAAAATTTAAAATTCCTCTGAGTGATACCCAAACTGTGGGAGATGATTCTTTTATTATTTTTCAAATCAAAGGAAAAAGCTGAAAAATAAACAACTTGAAGAAATAACCTACCAAGGTATAAAATGAACTTCGACTTGGATATTTTACCTTCAGCAGAAGTAGAAATTATTATTGACCCTAAGAATAATAGTAATTTGATAGGAAGTGGAGCTGGTACTATTTTAATGGAAATAGATACTAATGGACAGTTTAATATGTGGGGGACTTTTTGACAACGTCAGGTGAATATAATTTTAAATATGGAGGGTTTTGATAGATAAAAATTCAAAGTTTTGCCTGGAGGTTCTATTACTTGGAATGGTGACACCAATGAGCGCAACACTTGATAATTTGAAAGCAACTTATACTCTATATGCTAATCTCTTCTATATTGTTAGAATCTACACAATATAATAGAAAGATTCAAACACAGGTTGTTATTAGTCTTGAAGGAGATTTGTCGTCATCCACAAACGGTTTTTGATATTAAAGTTTCCAGATAGCAATCCAGGTTTGATTTCAGAAATGAATTACTGTTTGGAGGATACAGATAAAAACAGTTACAAGCATTTTGCATTATTGGCACAAGGTAATTTTTAAGTGATGCAACAGCGGGAGATAAAGTGTTGTCTTACAATATGATGGAAACAGCTACAGGTATTTTTAATCAGCTTTTTGGCTAGTGAAGATGATAAACTGAATTTGGGGATAAGCTATGAGGCTGGGGCTACTAATCCTAACCAAGCTTATACAAGTTCAGATCGTTTAGGGCTTACTTTTTCAACAGATATAACAGATAGAATTCTTTTCAATGGAAAATTTAAATTTCAATAGGAGGATTACTCAAACAGCTGTTTCTGGTGATTTTGAGTTTCAATTTTTATTGAATAAAGAAAGAACATTGAGTGCTAAAATTTTTAACAGAGAAAATGAATTTCAACAGTATTTATTAGATAAAATTGATTATACACAAGGAATAGGTTTGTCTTATAAGGTTGATTTTTGACACTTTTAGACAATTATAGCAGGGTATTTTCAGATAAAGAAGACGAAGAGGAAAAAGAACGTAAAGAATGAATTATTCACAACATAAAAATATTTCATCAACAATTAAAAAGAAATTTATATTGAAAATGAGATAGATAGCTTGTTTTTATTGCTTTAGAATACGTAACAAGTATATCCAAAATAGAATATATTTTACAAAAAGAAGAAGAAATTTCCGAAGAAAAATTAATAGAACTCAAATTTATTTTAGAAGAATTAACATAAACCTATTCAATATATTACTAAAAATGCTTATTTTTATGGATTGAATTTCTATGTAAATGAGAAAGTACTAATTCCTAGACAAGAAAACAAATGAGCTTGTAGATTGGGTGCTTATGAGTGTAACTCACTCAAAACCAATCAAAATATTGGATATAGGAACAGGTAGTGGATGTATTGCCTATTACTTTGATCTACCTTTATCAGAAGTCTTTTTGCGATTGATATTTCTAATGAGAGCAATTCAAGTAGCTCAAAAAATGCGAATAATAATGAGGTTGAAATTAATTTTTACAAAAATATATTAGAAATCAATGATTTAAAAAGTAATTTTTGATATTATTATATCCAATCCTCCTTATGTTCGAGAGTTAGAAAAACTTGAAATGGCTCCTAATGTGTTAGATAACGAACCTCATTTAGCTCTTTTTGTTCCAGATAATAATCCTTTATTATTTTATGAAAAATAACAGAAATAGCACTGAAAAATTTAACAGAAGATGGAATGTTATTTTTTGAAATTAATCAATATCTATCAGCAGAAACATGATTGAAAATAAAGGTTTTTAAAATGTAACTCTAAGAAAAAGATTTACAAAGAAAATTATAGAATGGTATTAGCATAGAATAATAGTTAATGCAATATTGTATGTGTTAAATTTTTAACTCTTTATGTTTAATGATAAATGAAAAAATACTATCTGTTGAGGTTCAGAAGTTTATAAATGATAATCAAAAATTCAGATATTACAAAAAAATAATCTTAAAAAGTCTCCTTTTCAGGAGTAACATCTTCTGAATTAGCTTCACAAATAGAAGGTAAATATAAGAGCAAGAGTAAGTTACCAACTTGGTATGCTACTGAAAAATATATTATTTCCATCAAAACTTTCTTTCAGAACAAGCCTCTTCTGAACAGACTGCAAAGTATAAATCTTCTTTGGTAGAAGAAATTTGTTAGATGCAACAGGAGGTTTCGGAGTAGATGATTTTTATTTTGCAAATACTTGTAAAAGTGTGATAAATTGTGAATTACAGGAAGAGTATCTGAAATAGTAGCTCATAATTCTAAAATCTTTGAAAAGGAAAAATATTTTTGTATCAATCAAAATTCATTTGAATATTTAAAAATAATAATTCTTTTTGATGTTGTTATATTGACCCAGCAAGAAGAAATAATAATAAAGATAAAGTTTTTCTTTTAAAAGATTGTGAGCCAGATGTTCCCTCATCTTTGGATTTTTTTATGGAATTATACACATGACAATTTTGTTAAAAATTTCTCCTATGTTGGATATTTCTACAGCGATAAAGGGAACTTTCATTTGTTAAAGAAATACATATTGTTGCAATTAATAATGAAGTAAAAGAATTGTTATTTTTGCTAACAAAAAATGATATAATAGAAGATGTTTTTATAAAAATATTAATATAAGAAAGGAAAAAGTAGATGTTTTTCTTATTATTTATCAGAAAAATGATAGAAAAGTTATGGTTTATTATTTCCTTATTTGTATGAGCCAAATGCTTCAATAATGAAATCTGGTGCTTTTTCTATTTTATCAAATAAATATAATATTGTTAAATTAGCTAAAAATTCACATTTATTTTTCAGGTTCAGAATTCATATCAGATTTTTCAAGGACGAGTTTTTACTATTCAAAAAGTTATTCCTTTTAACAAAAATATTTCAAAAGGAAATAAAAATAGTAAAAGCAAATATAACAACTCGAAATTTTCCTATTTCAGTGGAAAAACTACGTAATCAATTGAAAATAAATGATGGAGGTGATTTGTATCTATTTTTACAACCAATAAAGAAAACGAAAAAATTGTTATTTTTTGTAATAAAAACAGATATAAGTGACTGTATAATAATTGATTAGTATAGAAGTTTAATTTCTTTCAATCTATATTTTTAATAATATTGTCTTCTTCTTCTACTTGTAGCTCTCTTTTTCAGAAACTCCTCTGATGTATCCTATAGTTTTCTGTTTATTAGGTAGTTCAAAAAGTGGAGGGTTTGATTTGATTCTGAAAAGATGAGAGTGATATTCGTTAAAAATATTAGGATATGTTTTTCTGTTAAATTATCAAATGTTTTTGATTTCATTTAAAATAATAGTTAAAACTTCATTGAGGTCAAAAGTTTTTCCTGTTATTTTTGAAGAGATGAAAACATTGGGTAAATTATTAAAAATCTGATTGACATTCAACCCAATACCGATTATACTTGCTTAGAAATATATTCTTTTTGTAAAGAATTTTCAATAAGAATACCACAAATTTTCTTTCTTTCTGACAAAATGTCATTAGCCCATTTTACAGATAAATCAGGTATGTATAATTTTTCAAAGCTCTAAATATAGACAAAAGAAATGCACATATTAAGGATAAAATGGTGTTCAGAATGGAAGTTTTTCAAAACGTTTTTAAAAATACTGAAAGTTAGGGTTTTATAAGGTTCAGATTCCCATTTTGCTTCTTGTTGCCCTCTACCAGCAAATTGATTAAGAGTCCATACAACAGTATTATCTTCAAGGCTTTTTGTTTTTAAAATTTCCTTTAAATATGTATTTGTAGAATCTAGTGCATTGAGTTTGATAATCTGCATAATTAAATTTAATGTATAATTTAAATAAAAAGTTTTTCAAAGAAAAAGAATTTATTTTTAAAGATAAAATTTGAAATATTAGATTTATTCCCTAAAAATATAAAAAAATATTTCTTTTTCCAAGAAAATTTTATACCTTTGTGGCTCGATGCAAAATAACAAAATTGATGATAAACGAAAAATAACTCAGATTTGCTCATAGCAGATATTTTTGAAGGAATCCAAAAAGTTAAAAGGTCAGAATATAACTATTTTAGACCTAAAAGGAATAGAAAAACGCTGTGTGTAGCCATTTTATAATTTGTTCAGGAGGTTCTAATACACAGTGGCAGCCATTTCTGGAGCCGTGCAACGACAAACAACTCAAAAAAACCTTTGGCATATAGAAGGAGAGCAAAATGCAGAATGGATTCTTTTGGATTATGTAGATGTAGTTGTACATATTTTCCAAAAAAACATATAAGAGAATATTATGATATTGAGGGCTTGTGGGGAGATGCCTGAATAACCCAAATACAAACAGATTATTAATTATGAATGAGAATAAACCATCATCACGATTTTCAGCATTTTGGCTCATGCTGGCTTAGCTTTAATATTATTTTTTGTTTTAAATCTCTTTCTGGAGCAGGGCTTTGAAACAACCCAAAGAAATTTCTCAAATGGAATTGGAAAAATTCCTTCAAGATGGAGATATTGCCAAAGTAGTGGTTGTTAATAAACATCAAGCAAGAGTTTATTTGACTCCTGAGGCAATTAATAAAGAAGATCATAAAGATGTAAAAGCCTGATAGTCAGTTGTTTAAAGCAGGAGCTAAGGCAGATATTCCTCAATATAAAAGTAGAGGTAGGAGTTCTTGAAAACTTTGAAAAATCGTTTCAATAAAATTGTTACAGACAATAATTTTATCTAATTCTACTCAATTGCTTTATGATACAGAGCAGAATTTTTAGGAGATATTGTTATTACTGTTATTTTGCCAGTATTACTTTTTGTGGGGCTATGGGTTTTCTTAATGCGTAGGCAGGAGGAGGAATTGGCAGGTGGACAAATTTTTCAATATAGGTAAGTCTCAAAGCTAAACTTTTTGATGGAAATAAAGAAAAACGAATTACATTTCAAGATGTTGCAGGGTTAGAAGGAGCAAAAAGAAGAAGTACAAGAAATAGTAGAATTTCTTAAAAATCCAGAAAAATATACTTCATTAGGAGGTAAGATACCTAAGGGAGCCCTTCTTGTTGGACCTCCAGGAACAGGGAAAACTCTTTTGGCTAAAGCAGTAGCAGATGAGGCTAAAGTGCCATTTTTCTCTTTTCAGGTTCTGATTTTTGTTGAAATGTTTGTTGGTGTAGGAGCGTCAAGAGTTAGAGATTTATTTCGACAAGCAAAAGAAAAATCACCTTCTATCATATTTATAGATGAAATAGATGCCATAGGGCGAGCAAGAGGTAAAAAAATAATTTAACGAATGCTAATGATGAAAGGGAAAATACATTAAATCAGTTACTTACTGAAAATGGATGGTTTTGGTTCTACTTCAAATGTTATTGTGTTAGCAGCTACCAATCGTGTTGATGTATTGGATAAAGCGCTTTTACGTGCTGGGCGTTTTGATAGACAAATTTATGTAGATTTGCCAGACCTTAATGAGCGTAAAGAAATATTTAAAGTTCATTTAAAACCTATTAAAATTACTGAAAGTTTAGATATTGAATTTTTAGCAAAACAAACTCCAGGTTTTTTTCTGGGGCAGATATAGCTAATGTATGTAATGAGGCGGCTTTGATAGCTGCTAGAAAAGCTAAAAAAACTCAGTAGAAAAACAAGATTTTTTTAGATGCTGTTGATAGAATTATTGAGGTTTAGAAAAAGAAAAATAAAATAATTACTCAAGAAGAGAAAAAGCTATTGCATACCACGAGGCTGGGCATGCAACAGTAAGTTGGCTTTTAGAACATGCAGCTCCTCTTGTAAAAGTAACAATTGTGCCACGTGGGCGTTCTTTGGGTGCTGCTTGGTATTTACCTGAAGAAAGACAAATTGTTAGAACTGAACAGATACAAGATGAAATGTGTAGCTGCTTTTGGGCGGACGTGCTGCAGAGCAAATTACTTTCGGAAAAAATATCTACAGGAGCTCTTAGTGATCTTGAAAAAGGTAACCAAACAAGCACGAGCTATGGTAACTATTTATGGATTGAATGAAAAATAGGAAACCTAACGTACTATGATGCAACAGGAGAAGAATATGGATTTACTAAACCATATAGTGAGAGAACAGCTCAAATTATTGATGAGGAAATTAATAAAATAATAGAAGAACAATACAAAAAGAGCTATTGAGATACTTACTCAAAATCAAGAGAAGTTAATTACTTTGGCAGAGCTATTATTAGAAAGAGAGGTTATCTTTAAAGAAGATTTAGAAACGATTTTTGGTAAAAGACCTCACGAAATTTCATTATCAAAAAGAAGAAAATATAAATTAGATATTTAGAAAACTCCCTAGTGAGAGGGAGTTTTTTTATTTTATACTTTTTCCCATTTTTCTATTTCTCCTTTGATAACAGAGAAAATAGGGTGGGGATAGGTGCTTCATTTTTATAATATCATAAAAATACACTGTCTCTATATTTTATTTTTAATAGATGCTCCCATTCATAAGCTAGTTGCCCTCTTCTGTTACATACATAATGATAGGAAAGAAAGGAGTTGTTATTTTTGATTTGTCAAAGTTATAACCTCTTACAGTAGCTTCTATTTGTACTTCTGATAGATAGTAATTTATTGAATTGATAGGATTTTCATTTTCTTTAAATCTTAATAATTGAGGGTGGTTTATATATCCCTTTGTATCCCCTTCAAGTACTTTTTAGCAAGGAGTGTTTCTCCATAAAAGCAACTAACCCTTTAGAATCTAATAATTTGGGATGTAAGACCATATTCGCATTTGATAATTATTTAATTAAATTTTTTTATTGATATATTCTAAAAATAATTTTATTTATTCAAGAAAAATACCCAATTTTCTATATTTATGTCTTAAAATAGATAAGTTTTTCTTCTAAATCATATTCTGTGTAATAATTATAATGATTACTTTTAATATATTCATTAATTTTATTTTTAATATAATCAAAAATAAATTGATTTCCACTCATGATATACTAATTCATTGAGGGTTTTTCTACGAAAAATGTCAGGATCAGGGAATATCAGATTTAAGAAGAATATTGATCATAATGATGATACTAAGTTCTTGAGAATGATGATAAACATCTTTCAAACATAATTGTTAATGTGCTCAAAAATCAGAATAATCTAATTGCTCACATTGTTCAATAATATTTTTTTATAATTTTTGTACTATATCCATAATAGTTTGTTATATAAAATAAAAAGACTCACTATAATTATTTTATAATGAGTCTTTTATATTATAAAGGAGTACCTTCATTTGTTTTAAATCTGTATTCCAAATAAGTATAAGCATCTCGAGGTAATATTTGTATCCAGCGCTTATATTTTAAGAACCATTTAAATCTAATAGAAAAGGATTCCTTTTGTTAAATATGCTGCTATAAAGGGATGTATATTTAAAGTAATTCTTCCTTTATAGGTAGTTTGATTTATAATTTGCTCTAATTCAGTTGTAATTCTATCAATAAGTACAATGGGGGCATCTACCTCACCACTTATTTTACTTGGGTCTTCTTCTTTGGTTTTTATGTGTAATTCTGGTCTTACGCGTTGTCGAGTAATTTGTATTAATCCAAATTTGCTCGGAGGTAAAATTTTATGTTTTGCACGATCATCTTTCATTTCTTCACGGAGGAAATCAAAAAGTTTTTGTCTATTTTCTCCGTTATTCATATCTATAAAATCTACCACAATAATACCGCCCATATCTCGCAGACGCAGTTGTCGGGCTATTTCAGCCGCTGCAATAAGGTTCACCTCATAAGCGGTAGTTTCTTGGTTTGTAGCCTTATTGGAGTGGTTTCCGCTATTGACGTCAATCACATGTAGGGCTTCTGTATGTTCAATGACTAAGTATGCTCCTTTGTCATAGAAACAGTACGCCCAAAACCTGTTTTTTTATTTGTCTTTCTATATGAAATCTTTTTCAAAAATAGGAATAGATGATTTGTATAACTTTACGATATTAACTTGCTCAGGAGCTATTTCATATAAATATTCCCTTATTTGCTCGTAAAGGGTTTCGTCATTAACGTGTATTCCCGTAAATGTATCGTTAAAAATATCCCTCAGGATAGCCCCAGCCCGATTTACCTCGCTTAATACCTTAGAGGATAATTAGCTGGGGTATTTTTACACATCAAAAATCCATTTATTAACAGAGTTTTTGCAAATCTTTTATCTAACTCTGCTACTTTTTTTGCCTTGTGCAACTGTACGAATAATAACACCAAATCCTTTTTGGTTTAATGCTTTGTACAATTCGTTTTTAAACGTTCTTTTCAGACTTGTCTTCAATTTTTGAGAAATCGAAATTAGCTCAGAAAAATGGTACTAGAACTAAATATCTTCCTGCAATGGAAAGCTCTGAACTTAGTCGAGGACCTTTGGTAGAGATAGGTTCTTTAATTATTTGAACCAAAATAGGTTGACTCAGTTTTAAAAACGTCGCCTATGGCTCCATTTTTTTATTAATATCTGGCTCTTGTTTAAATTCTTTTAAAGAATAATCTTTTAATTTACCTGAACTAATTTCTTTTACAAATTTTAAAGAAGTAGCCAACTGTGGGCTCAAATCGTGATAGTGTAAAAAATGCATCTTTATCATAGCCTACATTAACAAAAAGCTGCATTTAGCCCTTGTACAGGTTTATGAATTTTTGCGAGCATAATATCTCCTACAGATAGCCATTATTATCTTCTTCTTTTATGAAGTTCTATAAGTCGTCCATCTCTTAATAAGGCAAAATCTACATCAGAAGCACCAGAACGAATAATCAATTCTTTTTGTCATTCTGTTTGATTTTAATGAATTTTTATTTCCTTTATATTTTATTAAGGAAATATTTAATAAATGAACTTATTAGAAAGTGAAAAAAGTAGTTAAAAACTACTTTTTCTTTTTGTGACGGTTAGCTCTTGCTCTTTTTTCTTTTGTGAGTAGCTACCTTATGTCTTTTTCTTTTTCCGCTTGGCATATGCTTGCTTTTAATAATGTTAATACTCCGTTATTTTTACTTTTTACATTGTCTTTAACTCCTTGAACAAATACTTTTTGCAGGTTTGAAAGAAGGAATGTTGTGAGCTGGGATAGTAATAGTCGTATTTTTAGAAATGTTACGACCGGTTTTTCTAGCACGAGTTTTGATAATAAAAGCTACCAAAAACCACGAAGATAAACATTGTCTCCTTTCTCTAATGAGCCTTTTATCTCATCCATAAAGTTCTCAACGATAGCTTGTACATCTGCTTTTATCAACCCCTAACTTATCAGAGATTTTAGCCACGATTTCTGCTTTTTGTCATATTTCTTAGTATTTAATTACATTCTTTTTGAGGGTGCAAATATACAAATTTTTAATTAATAACAACCTAAAAACATGTAAAAATTTAATAAAAATAGCTATCATCAGTTTTTCTTTTTAGATATAGAAATTTTATTAATCGATTGATTATACTTTTAAAAAATAAATAATATGATCAATATTTGTTAAAAATAATTTATTTTTCTGAAAAACTATCTAATTATTAATTTTATATTTAGAATGAAATATATTAAGAAAAATAGAGTAAATATCTGATTTTTCTAAATGAAAAGATAATATTAAAAACTCCAAAACAATATCATAGAATTGCTTGGAGTTTTTATAATATAGTTATCTTAGATATGAATAACTTCTCCGTAAGCAGCCGCAAACTGCTTCCATAACGGCTTCACTCATTGTTGGGTGAGGGTGAACTGCTTTGACAATTCGTGTCCAGTTGTTTCTAATTTACGAGCAACTACAGCTTCAGCTATCATATCAGTAACACCTGCACCAATCATATGACAACCTAATAACTCGCCGTATTTTTGCATCAAAAATAACTTTAATAAATCCATCAGAATTTCCGCTAGCTTTTTGCTTTTACCAGAAGCAGAGAAAGGAATTTACCTACTTTTTATTTCATAACCTTTTTCTTTAGCTTGTTTTTCAGTAAGTCCAACAGAAGCTACCTCAGGCGTACAATAAGTACAACCAGGAATATTTCCATAATCAAGAGGTTCTACGTGTAGTCCTTTAATTTTCTCAACACATAAAATACCTTCAGCAGACGCTACGTGAGCTCAAAAAGCTTGTCCAGGAACAACGTCTCCAATCGCATAATAGCCAGGTACATTTGTTTGATAATATTTATCAACTACTATTTTATCTCTATCTGTTTTTATACCTACTTCTTCTAAACCAATATTTTCAATATTAGTTTTAATACCTACTGCAGAAAGTAATATGTCAGCTTCTAAGATTTCTTCTCCTTTAGCTGTTTTAACAAAAAGCTTTAACACCATTACCTGTTGTATCTACTTTGGTAACTTCAGCAGATGTTAAAATATTGATTCCTAATTTTTGAAGCTACGTTCTAATTGTTTTGAAACTTCTTCATCTTCAACAGGAACGATATTGGGCATAAATTCAACAATTGTTACTTCTGTACCCATAGACTTATAGAAGTAAGCAAATTCAATTCCAATAGCACCACTACCTACAACAATCATTTTTAGGTTGTTCAGGCAATGTTAAAAGCTTGTCTGTAACCAATAACTTTTTCCATCTTGTGTGGAAGAGCAGGTAATTCACGAGAACGAGCTCCAGTAGCTTGATGATAAGTGGTCTGCACTATATTCTGTTACTTTTCCGTCTTTATCTGTTACATCTACTTTTTGCCAGGTTTTAACTTTTCCGTATCCTTCAATAACGTCTATTTTATCATCAAGAATTGAACACCTTTTGCTCATTCCGTCAGCCACTTCACGACTACGTTTTACAACTGCGCCAAAGTCTTTATCAAATTCTTTTAACAGAGAGTCCATAGTCTGAAGCGTGTTTTTAAGTATTCAAATACTTGAGCCGATTTTAATAAAGCTTTTGTAGGGGATACAGCCCCAGTTAAGACACAAACTCCACGCAAATTTTCTTTTTCAATTAAGCCTACTTTAAATCCTAATTGAGAAGCTCGAATAGCAGTAACATAACCACCAGGTCCACTTCCTAAAAACAATAATGTCGTATTTTCACTCATTGTGAATTTTTATTTTAACATTAACAATTGGCACGAAAGTACAAAAATTATTTCTTATAAAATTGATATATATTTTTATTCAAAATGTTGATTTTCAATTAATTGAGTTGTTGTTTTGTGATAATGTTAAATTTTTCTAATAAAAATCAGGGCATTTTATTGGTTTAAATGTTTCTTTATTAACGAAAAACTAAAAATCGTATTAGCAACAGCTAATAATTCATTTTCATTAAGTATTTGATAATCAAAAATAATTTTTAGAAGTAGGTATTTCTTTTAATGAGATTTTTACAGAGAGTAATTCATCATAAAGTGCGGGGTTTTTATAATCAATATGTAAAGAAACTACAGGAAGCATTATGCCTATCTCTTCCATATATTTATATGAAATTCTAAAGCTTCTGAGCCATTCTACACGAGCTATTTCTAAATATTGAGGGTAGTTCCATAATAAATTACGCCCATTTGGTCCAGTCTCGGCATATCTTGTCCGAATTTGAAATGTAAATCTTGCATTATATAAGTATTAGTTTAAATATTTGATAATTAATAATCTATAAAAAGTACAAAAACAATATCAAAAATATCTCAAAAATATTTGCAAATTTGCTCCCATTGATAAGACCTTCATAAATTCAACGACAAAGATATAAAAATTAGTAACCAATGAATACCGATGTAAGAATTATTTGGGAGAGATTGTTTAGCCTCTATAAAGGATAATGTAACAGATGAGAAATTTTTGACACCTGGTTCAAACCTATTGAACCAGTGAAACTTACATAAAGAAGATAATACCTTGGTAATAATGGTTCCGTCAATGTTCGTTACGGAATGGTTAGAGGAACATTACATTAATCTTATATGAGTGCTTTGACCAAAGAAGTAGGGACCAAGACCTAAGCTTACATACAATGTAAAAATGGAAAACAATCCGAATAAACTGAGCAAGCAACAGAGCACTGCAGTTCTAATCGGAGATATCATTCGGATATAGCTCAAATGAATTATGGGCAAAGACCACAAGAGTCTTTTAACCCCACATAGTACCAGGTCTGCGTTGATATAAAAGTAGAATCTCAACTAAAACCCAAAATAAAAACTTTGATACTTTTTATTGAGGGAGATAGCAATCGTTTAGCTCGTTCAGCAGGAAAAAGCTATTACAGATAGGACCTGGTGGAACATCGTTTAATCCTTTATTTATTTTTGGAGGGGTAGGGCTAGAAAAACACACTTAGCCTCATGCAATTGGTTTGGAAATTCAAGATAAATTCCTAAAAAGAAAATATTATATATTGAAGCTGAGATTTTTACAAAACAATATGCTGTAGCTGCATAATAGTAGAACGGATTTTTATTCATTTCTATCAGCAAATAGATGTTTTTAATTATTGATAATGTGTGCAGTTTTTGCTTCTAAAACAGGAACGCAAGATGTTTTTCTTCCAAATTTTCAATCACTTACATCAAAATGGAAAAACAAATTATTTTAACTTCTGATAAGGCGCCTGTTGATATTCAAGATGTTGAACAACGTTTGCTTTCTCGTTTCAGTGGGGACTTTCAGCAGAATTGCAAAACTCCCTGATTATGAGATGCGTAGAGAATATTGAAAAATATTCTTTACAGAGATGGAGTACAAATGAGTGATGAAATAGTGGATTACATTGCTCAAAAATGTAAAAACAAATATACGTGAGCTTGAAGGTGTAAATACTCTCTAATGGCAGAAGCTCTTTTTAACAAAGAGATAACTCTGATTTGGCAATGAAAAGCCGTAGATAAAATAGTTAAAAATATTAAGAAAGAAATAACTGTTGATTTTATACAAGAAATAGTTTCTGAATATTTTTCAAATTTCGATAGAAGAATTACAATCTAAAACAAGAAAAACGCCACGTGGTACAAGCTCGCCAATTAGCTATGTTTTTTCTAAAAATATACAAAATTATCATTAGCTAATATAGGAAAATACACATAGGAAAACGAGACCACGCTACCGTTCTTCACGCTTGTAAAACGTGTAGATAATTTAAATGAAACAGATAAAACAATTCCGTAAATTTTTCTCAGACCTTACAACAAAAATAAAGCAATAGATGACAAAAATTAATATTTGATGGTATGTTTGGGGACATTTGTCGCTCTCCACTTGCCGAGGGAGTTTTAGGTCAATGCTTGATAAAGAATATTTATGATAGATTCTGCAGGGACAGCATCTTATCATACAGGAGAAAAACCAGATGAACGCTCTATCATTATAGCAAGAGAAAATGGTGTAGATATTTCTAAATTGAGAGCGCGTACTTTTTACAGAAGAAGATTTTGAAAAGCTTTGATTATATTTTCGTAATGGATAAAAGTAATTATAAAAATGTTATTAAACTTGCTAAAAAAGAAGAAGATAAGCTAAAAAGTATCTTTTTGTTAGATGAGTTAGGAGAGCCTCAACAGAAAGAACTTTCAGACCTTACTATGGGAATATGCTTGATTTTCAAAAAGTATATAATGATATTTTTACAAGCTTGTAAAGTAATTACTGAAAAATTATCAAAAATAGAATAAAAACACTTCAAATTTGAAGTGTTTTTATTTTTGTAACTCTTCCATTGTAGAACGTTTTCCATCAACAAAGGAACAATAAAAGCATCTTTTATATCCTTTCTTTTTAGCCTCTTGTTGCAGTTGTTCAGCTTTTTAAGGTTATTTTTCTTTTCCCAAAAATAGTATCGATATAAATTATCAATAGGTTCTTTTGATATTGGTTTTAATCCCTCAAAATTAGAAGGTTTTGTATCCAAATTTCGGTTACTTGCTAGCTAGTTGTATTTTTATAATAAATATTTTGTGTTGTTGTGTACAATTTTTGATGAATCTGTTTTATTTTCTTTTTATAGCTTCTGTAATTTTTGTACTTTCAGAACTATTATTTTTTTATCCATTCATAATAATTTTTACAGCTTTAACAATACTTGTGGCTATTTCTTGTTGTCCCTTTTGCGAGGTTAAATATTCTCTCTTCTGTATTGCTTAAAAAAACCTGTTTCTATAAGTATTGAGGGCATATAGGTTTGAGTGTAGCACTATAAATCCAGCTTGTTTTACTCCTCTATCTTTTCTTTTATTTTCTGTTGTTAAATTATTTTGGACAAATTTTTGCTAATTGTATGCTTTGTTCAAGAAATTTCTTCCTGCATAATAGATAATCCTATAAAAGATTCAGGAGAATTGATATCATATCCAGAATATTTTTCGTGATAGTTGCTTTTCCAAATAGATTACTTGGTTTTCTTCTTTTGTTACCTCAAAATTTTCGTTCATTGGCATGAAGTCCCAAAACAAAAGTTTCTGATCCATAAGCTTTTGTAGCTGCGGCAACCATTACAATGCACAGAAATAAAGAGCTGAGCTTTTTCTCTATTGGCTATTGCTCCTCTTTCATAAAGTTCTATAAATCTATCATCTTTTTCGGGTATAAACAACACTGAAAGAGAGTCTTTCTCAATTCTTTCCCCACTAAAAAGAATAATTTTTTTAAAGCAATTTGCTTTTTCATTTACTTTTCCAAAAATTTTTCCAGGGTCTTTTGCCTCCGTGTCCAGCATCTAAAACGACTTTTAAATTTCCTGATTGAGCAAAAGATGAAATGAAAAAGAATAAAAATGTACTTAAAAAAATCTCATTTATATTAAAAATTTCTATAAAAAGAATAATGTAATTTCTATTTTTGTTATAATGAAAAATATCCGTAAGTTTGGGCATTCAAAAATTAAGGTTTTACAAAAACTTAATCCTTTGATTTTCAAACGGCAAAGGTATGTTGAATAATTATATAATCTAATTCATATTTTGCAAATAAATAAAAATATATACTTTTTCTAAGTGTTTTGGTAGGGATTATAGGTATTTTTGCACGCCCTAAAGCCTTTTTCTGATTGGAAAAAGAAAAAGGAAAAGTCTTATTTTTAACAAATTTAGTAGAAACTTCTCATCTGTTAGAAAGTACTAAAAAATAAAAGATACTCTGAAAAAAATAAACCTGTTTTATCTAAAAAGATACTATCAAAGACAGTATTAGCAATACTTTGTCTAAGAAAAACCGCTATGCTTACAGATATTGTTAAGTATCATGCCAAAGATTGTGTAGTTATCAGCAAAGCTAAGAAACAAATTTTACTTTATAATAAAACTAATATTTCTTATGCAGATACAGACCTAAAAGCAGGTACAAGTGTTATTAATTATGAAAAAGAGAGGCGTATGCAGGGCGAATAAAAAGATAGTGTAGGGAGAGCTTGTACAAGCACCAGAATTTAAGCAAGGCGATCAGCTTATTGAGCCAGACTCTATTAGGGTTTAATTATGTTACTAAAAAGAGCAATTATAAAAATGCTTATACAACACAAAGTGAAAATAAAGTTAAGGCTGAAACTATCAAAAGAAAATGATTCTACTTATTTTTTAAGAAAAGGAAAAAAATAACAACAGCTGAAGACCTTGATGATCCTGATTATTATATCTTGGTTTATAAGGCAAAATTTGTTCCTAAAAAAGAAAAATTGTAGCAGGTTTTTAGTAATATGTACATTGCAGATGTACCTACTCCTATTGCTTTGCCTTTTTGCATATTATCCAATGACGGATTCTCGTACTTCTGGATTACTTTTTCCCTACATTTGGAGAAGTAAATGATAGAGGTTATTATCTTCAAAATGGAGGATATTATTTTGTTATTAATGATTATTTAGATTTGGCAGTTACAGGAGATTATTATACAAAATGGAAGTTATGGTATTCTGTACAGCCTCTAATTATAGAAAATATAAATATTCAGGAAATTTCAATTTACGATATGAGAATTTGATACAAAGCCAACGAGGTTTCCTGATTACAGCCGAAGTTCTATTTATAATATACAATGGTCTCATTCTCAGGATAGTAAATCAAGTCCATTGTCCTCTTTTTCAGCATCTGTCAATTTGGGAAGTTCTACTTACTATAGAGATTCTTATAGCCAGCTTAATTCTTCGAATTTCTTAAATAATACATTATCTTCATCTATTTCATATTCTCGTACATTTCCTTCGTATCCGTCTGTAAATATGTCGCTTACAGCTTCTCACCTCAGAATACGAATACAAGAAATATACAAATGACACTTCCAGCGATGCGGGTAAGTATGGAGCGTATTTATCCTTTTTGTTAAAAGAGGCGCAGCTAAAAAGGGCTTTAATTCAAAAATTTAAATTTGAATTATAGTATGCAAGCCGATAATAGATATGACATAAATGAGGACTTATTCTTTAGAAAGGAAATGTTTGACCGAGCTTTTAAATGGGGTAAGACATTCTATTCCTATTAGTACAAATTTTAAGTTATTGAAATTTGTAAGTTTTTAACTTAAACTCCTCTTTAAAATGAAACTTGGCAGTTTAGAACTATTCAATATCAAAATTATGATCAAAAATACAGCAATAGCAAAGATACTATCAATGGTTTTGCAAGATATTTGACATATAATTTTGGAGCAGGATTAGGAACTACTATTTATGGTACTTTCAATTTCGGAAAAGATAAGAAAATACAAGCTATTAGGCACGTTATGAGGCCTTCTGTGAGTTACGGATACACTCCATCTTTTGATCAATATTATAAATATTATATTGCAGATGCTTTTGGAACAACAGAGATTATAGCCCTTTTGAAGGTGGTATTTATGGTTCTCCAGGGCGTTCTGAGTCTAATAATATGAGCTTTTTCTATAAGTAATACTTTTGAAGCTAAGAGTGCGTTCAAAAAGACTCTTTAGCAACAGAACCTAAAAAGTAATGCTCTTAAATAGCTTAAATTTTTAGTTCAAGTTATAATTTTATAACAAAACAATTCTCTTCTTTAAATATGACAGGAGGAACGCAACTTTTTGATAACAAATTAGGAGTTAATTTTGGTGCAACACTCAATCCTTATGGTATTGATGAGAATGGAAGGCAAATGGAAAAAAATTTAATATCAATAATGGAGGAAGTCTTTTCCGTTTGACTAATGCGAATTTGACTATGAATTATGCTTTTTCAAGTAAAAACTTCAAGAAAAAGCAAGAGTTCAGATAATACTCAGTCTGGAGGAGGGCTGATGACCTTTTTGGCTCTGCTCTTGATACTAATTTACAAAAAGAAGAAACAGAAACTAATGAAGAGTCTGCAAAAGAAGATAATAAAAAGTATTATTACGCTTCTATGCTCTGGGATATCAATTTAGCATACTCACTTTCCCTATGGTAATTACAATCGAAAACCCTATGATTACCACCAACTTCTCTGTGGTATCAGGGAATATAGATCTTACTCCTAAGTGGAGAATAGGTGCTTCATCAGGTTATGATCTTAAAGATAAAGGAATTACATATACACAGCTCAGATTTGAGAGAGACCTCAATAGTTTTCGTATGTCTTTTTAGTTTTACCCCTGTTTGTTACAGAAATTCTTGGAATTTCTTCATTGGAATAAAAGCATCTATGCTTTTCTGACCTTAAATGGGAGAAAAAATAAAGCGCCTGATAGAACTTTACGATAGAATTTTTAGAAATTAAATACAAAAATAAAATAAAATACAACTATTAAAAATTATCACAAACTTGTAATTTAAAAAATCATATAATGAAAAAAAGTAATTTTAACAGAAAAATGCTCCTGCACCTATTGGTCCATATATAGCCAAGCTATTTTAGCAGGAAATCATCTGTATGTTTCAGGACAAATACCTGTAAATCCTGCTACAAAATGAAGTTGATAGCGGAGTGAATAGAACCTGAAAACAAAAGCAAGTAATGGAAAAATATTTCTGCAATACTAAAAACAAGCAGGATATTCTTTCAATGATGTAGTAAAACAACAATTCTATTGGCAGATATTGCTACATTTGCTGTTGTAAACGAAATTTATGGTAGCTATTTTGCTAATGATGGAGCGCCAGCAAGAGAAACATATCAAGTAGCAAAAGCTTCCAAAAGGTGTAAATGTAGAAATATCTTGTATTGCAGTAAAATAATTTAGAAAAATAATATTATTAATTATAGAATAAAAACATCAATTTTATAGTAAAAGTATCTATATAAAATTGATGTTTTTTTATGTAAAAAAATTATTTATTATGAGAAAAATTGTCATTTTATTTGTTCTAATAGCTCAATTTGCTTATTCACAAAGTCAAAAATTGTCAGAAATTCCTTTATTATAGGTCTCAAATAAGTGTAGATACCTTAGTAAATCCTGATAGAATTTATTTAAAGATATTTTTGAACGAAAAAGATACCAAAAAGTAAAAATATTATTGAAGAAAAAAATATAAAACAATGATAAATATATATGAAGAAAATAGGTGTCAATGTAGAAAAAACAACTTTCTATTGACGCTACTTCGAAAAGTAATTCTATTAAGAAATTTATCAATACGAAAGTTTTAAAAGAGTGAAATATTTGATTTGTTAGTATATGATGCTCAGACAACTATAAAAAGTTATAAATGAATTGAATCAAAACGATATAACAAATATATTTATTTATAAGAAAAGAATACTCAAAAAGCAAATGAAATTGTTGAAATTCTTAAAGTAAAAAGCTCTAAAAATAGCTAAGAATAATGCTGAAACGCTAATGAAATCTGTTGGGCAATCCATTGGGAAGGTACTTACTTTAGAAATTTATGAAAATATCACTAATAAAGAATCATTCTCAGGAAGCGTTGAAGGAATTAAAGTAAGAGGAATAGGAAATATTGATGACAATGATTATTTTGAAACAGAATTTTCTCCTATTAAACTTTTCTACAGACTAACTATTCAATTTGAAATCAAATAAATTTATTAAAATATGAAAAAGCACTTGTCATCATCGATATGCAGAATGATTTTTATTACAGGAGTCTTCCTGTTGCTCATTCAAAACGAAATAATAGGCTATATCAATGAGTTAATGGATAACTTTGAATATGTTATAGCTACTCAGGATTGGCATCCTGCAAAAACATTTTTGAGTTTTACAAATCATTATGATAAAAAGCTTTTTGAAACTATAGAAAAAGACGGATATAGCCATAAACATTATGGCCTCCTCATTGTATTCAAGGCTCTAATGGTGCAGATTTTTACCCAACTTTACGTACAGAACCTATTTCTCTTATTATCAGAAAAGAACTAATCTCGATATTGATAGTTATAGTGCTGATAATCAGAAGCTAAAAAGTACAGGGCTGGATGGTTATTTAAGGGGATTGGATATAGAAGAATTACATTTTGTAGGAGTAGCGGCTGATTATTGTAGTATATTATTCAATAAAAGATGCTTTAGAACTTGGGTATAAAGTAGTTTTTGATATGAAAAATGTACAAAAGCTATACTTAATGAAGCTTTTGAAGCAAAAAGAAGAATTATTAGCCCTTAATAATTTTACTTTAATATAAAATTAATTATAAAAATAGAAAATGCGTTTCGAATTATTATTCCTGCACATACGAAGCAGATTACCTACCAAAAACATTAGATTCTTTATTAGAACAAACTTATTTACCTCATCAAATCATTATAGTAAATGATAATTCAACAGATGATACTCAAAAATTTCATCTTTTATGCAGACAAATACTCTATCATAAAAGTTATATATAGAGATTCAGAAGAAGAAAGAATGCCAGGCGGGAAAAATACATACAGGCTTTCAATGCTGGGCTGAAATACTTAGAAAATGTGGATATTATTTGTAAATTTGATGCAGACCTCATTTTTCCCTAATGATTACATAGAGAAAATTAATAAATATTATGAAGAAAACTTAAATATAGAGTATGTGTGGCGGTGTTTGTAGTATAAAAAGGAGATAATTGGGTTATAGAGACTCTAACAAGTAATAAACATCTAAGAGGAGGTATAAAAGTTATAGAAAATCTTGTTTTTGATAACATAGGAGGTTTAAAAATAGCAATGGGGTGGGATACAATAGATGAACTTTTGGCTCTATATATATAATTGGGAAGTAAAAGTAGATACTAATTTAGTTATAAAACACCTAAGACCTACATGCAAGTACTTATAGTAATAAGTCAAAAATATATGCAAGGAGGTATGTTTTATCGTATTCGATATGGATTTATATTAAGTATGATAGCAAGTATAAAAATTAGCTTATAAGAAAAAGGAGTATTTTACTACTTTTTGATTATATCAAAGGATATTTTCAAAGCAAGTAAGAATAAAAGAAAGCTATTTAGTTACAGAAAATGAAGGTAAATGGATAAGAAAAATATAGATGGAAAAATATATTTCATAAATTTAGTATCCTAAAAGCAAAAATAAATTTTAATATATATTTGTTGTAATAAGTTTTTAATTGTTTTATTAAAAACTTATATATATATATAATGTATATTTGTTAATAGAAAAATATAAAATAATCAATAAAAATATAATAGTTTTGTATATAAATATAAAAATTAATGAATAAAATATAAAAATGTAATCGTATAAAATATAATTGTATAAGTAAAAATATAGTAATCAATGATAAAATATCAAAAATATATAATAAAATAGTAAATGTAATTGGTAAATATCAAATAATATGTAATAAAAAGTGTAAAAATATAAAATAATTTATGTTATTATCATTGTAAAATGTTTAAAAGAGAATATTATTTATACTATTTAGAATAGTATTAGCTTATTATAAAATAGTAAAATGAATGATATTTTATATGTATTTAGTTATGTTTTAGTAAATTGAATATATATATGAGATAATTAATCTTACACTTTGTAATTGTAAAATATATTTAGATTTTTATATAAAAGTCTACATTAACGTTTAATTTCTCTGCTATTTTTCTTTTCAATGTATTTCTTTAAAGAAGGAATGCGTACAGATTCCATTACAGTGTAGAAAAAAGCGTAGAGTTAATAGGGGCTTGTGCTTCTTTTTTGGTATTCCTCCTGATTGAAGATAGAAAAGAGCATCGGAATCCATTTCTCCAACCGTACAACCGTGAGAACACTTCACGTCATCAGCAAAAATTTCGAGTTGAGGGCTTAGTATATACAGTAGCTTTTTCGCTAAGCATCACATTGTCATTCTGTTGATATGCGTTAGTTTTTCTGAGCTATTTTATCAACTAAGATTTTTCCATTAAAAACATTGGTTGCATTATCAAAAAAGAACACTTTTATAATCCTGATGGCTTTCACGAATTAGGATAAGCGTGATGTACAAAGGTGTAATGGTCTGTATGCTGTCTCTCTTCAAGAATTGTAATACCCTTTAGAGTAGACTCAACGCGCTCTCCTTTATGGTAAAAAGTTCAAATTATTTCTGTTAAGCATACCAGATAGAGAAAAAGTATGTACAAAGCTTTTAGAATTGGTTTGTTGATTAATATAAGTGTTATCTATTAAAGAAGCTGTGTTAGAATCTTCTTCAATTTTATAATAATCTAAAATAGCATCTTTCCCTACTGTAATTTCAGTAACAGAATTAGTTAAAGTGAATTGATTAGAGAGATTATAGTGTAGCTTCAACAATCTTTACTTGAGCATTTTCTCCTAAATCAATTAAATTTCGAGGTTGTACCCAAGTAGGAGAATTAATATCAGTAATAAAATGAATAATCTGATAGGATTTTCTATTATTTTTACCTTTTTGGTATGACAATATATACACCAAAAGGGTCTAAAAGCTGATATTTAAAGCTGTAAAAACTTCATCTTTTGAGCGATATTATGATAATATTGAGAATTTATTCCCTCTGAAATAGGTTTTTATTTCAATAGAAGGTTCAATAATTTTTGGAATAATTTTCAATAAATACACCATTTACAAATATTAGATGTGTACAATTTTTCGTCAAAAATATATTTTTAGTATTTTTCAGAAATATCAGCTTTTGGAATATCAAAAGAAAAATCGTTTTTATAAAGATTGCTAAAAAGTATATTTCCAAGACCTCTTGTTTTTGTAGGAAACCTTGATTTTTAAAATCTCTATGGCTTCTCTACAAATAGGGAGAACTGATGCAGAGGAAGAAAATAAATTAATTATTTTTGTCTTTAGATCCATTTTTGTTTATTAGGTTAATTTCAAAAATACGAAAATGATAGGAAAAATTATTTTAACCAATCATAACCTTTATGCTCTAATTCTAAAGCAAAGTTCTTTGGTTCCTGATTTTACAATTTTTCCATTGTGAAGTACGTGAACAAAGTCAGGAACAATATAGTCTAAAAGGCGTTGATAGTGAGTGATTACAGTAACAGCATTGTTTTTCACTTTTTGAGTTTATATAACACCATTAGCAACTATTCGTAGGGCATCAATATCAAGACCAGAGTCAGTTTCGTCAAGGATTGCTACTTTTTGGCTCAAGCATAGCCATTTGGAAGATTTCATTACGTTTTTCTCACCTCCTGAAAATCCTTGATTCAGAGAACGAGATAGAAAATCAGGATTGATTTCTAATAAAAGCAGCTTTTTCGCGTATTTTTGAGGAGCTCAGCAGCAGGCATATCGGGCAGTCCTTGAGCTTTGCGACTCTCATTGATAGCTGTTTTAATGAAATTTGTTACAGATATACCTGGAATTTCTACAGGATACTGGAATGACATAAAAATACCTTTGTGAGCACGCTCTTCTGGCGCATCTTCAAGGAGGCTTTTGCCTTGTAATAAAATATCTCCTTCGGTTACTTCAAAATTTTTCATTTCCAGCAATCACCGAAGATAGGGTTGATTTCCCAGCTCCGTTAGGTCCCCATTATAGCGTGTACTTCACCTGCTTTTTACTTCTAAATTTATTCCTTTAAGGATTTTCTTTGTCTTCCCACACTTGCGTGGAATTTTTTATTATTAACATTTTTAATGATTTTATAATTTGTTAAATTTTTAAAAGTATTCATCTATTTCATCGTGTAGTTCTATACCTACACGCTCAAAACAATCAATAATTCCTGATATGTATTCTCTCCTGCGATAAAGTCCCAAAACTCTTGGGCTACTTTTAGTTCATTATCTAAATCTAACATTCCCGCCATCGTCCAACGTGAATAGGGTTTAGGCTCATAAGGATTATAAGGTATAGCAATAAGGGTATGTATTTTTCTGTTAGGGTTTTCAGACAATATACAACCTACCCATTCTAATAAAGTGCGTTTAAATTCTTTAAAGCCTCCTTTGTTAGGCTTAGCAGTTTTAATGTCAAACAAAGAAAAGTTCATCTGAATGACTTTCAACCACACATCTACTTTGGTAGGCTTTTACCGTGTTCATTTTCCCTTTTTGGCAAACAGCCCTAATAGCTTCTATTTCATTTATCTTATTTGGGTTACTCATTTACAGTGAGATTATCCATAATATCTTGAATAACCCGTTGCGCTTTTCACTTATCTTATCACCTGCTACCGCTTGTAGTTTAGCCACTTTAAACCGAGATTCAGCTAATGATTTAGCAACGGGCTCAAAAATGATCGTGCAAAAATTAGTATTCAAAGAATGAATAAACGAAAACAGTGCCATACGGTCTTTACCTAATAAGCGCGTATGAAAAAGGCATTACTACGCAGGCTCCAGGGTTATAGTGCTGAAACCTTGTTCTAAGACTATGCCCTAAGTGTGTTTTCTACATTAGTTATCTGTTGTGGAGTTAGCATTTTTCTATATTTAAAGAAACCATATCTTCTATTATATATACCAATTTATATAATTATCTATTTTCTTTTAAAATGAAATATAATCTCAGCATACGCGTTTTTGTCTTTTCGGTACGGTTGAGTACGGGACGTTTGTATTGAGTTTTACAATGCGCATTCCTGCTCCTGCTCGGCTATTTCGGGGTATAAGCCGTACTTGTCGTTAGCTACCAAAAATACATCGTAATCATCAGCTAAAAAGCGTTTGCTATTGGTAAGCACCTCAGCAATACCCGCTACATACATACATTTGGCTTCCTGCCCTTGTCCTTTGTAAAGGGACCTATCTCTTTATCGTCATTGCGCTCAAAAACCAAAAGGTCGTAAGCATAAGCGTGTTGCTCGTGATAATCAATCAGCCCCCATATAGGAGGCGATGAGAAAATACCTTTTATTTGCTGTTTTTCTTACTAAAAGCGACAAACTCTGGCTTCTGTATGCTCTAATGCCTCAAAGATGTCAATAGTACTGGCTATCACCTTGCAAACACATCTGGTAGGTATTCGTACGCAATTCTTTAAATTGTTGCCAAACGCTTGATAGTGTCTTTGGTATGGGTTTCCACCATTTCAATATAGAAAATAGAGGTTTACACACTTTGCCGTGTTTAGCACAATAGTAAGTGGTAGTTACAGGCCCTCTATTAGCGTGGCTAAATCGGCGTGAGTGGTGGCACGACAACCACGAATGGTTCTGGCTCAATATGAGGGTAACTATACGCTTGGTAGTGGGATTAGCTATCTGTTTAATAAGGTTAAACACAAAATCTATTTCCTCTCGTACGTGCTGTATATACCACTTGTCTAAAAACGTATCGGCTTTTAACTTGTTTTAGTTGAATGTGAGTACTTTTCTATAAGTGCTTGATAAATAGGCAAAAACTGTTGTTCTTTTTCAGCACTCATATTGCCGTCTATCTTTGCGTTGTAAACGGTATTTATAGTCAGGTACGGGGAAGTACTCCTTATTGAAATTATTGAGTGCTTCAGTAAGTTCAGCGTCAAAGGCAAGTATGTGTTTTTCTGCTAAAAACTCCTTTAAAGCTTGGGTAATGCGGTGCGTTTCGTTATACACATCTACCAAATCGTAATGTCCCTACCTTAGCATTGCCCTATGAGCGCATCAAAGCTGACACATCTATCCCTATAGCGTGCATTCCTAATTCTGAGGGCTTGCACCATAGTAGTACCACTACCTGAAAAAGGGTCGAGGACTATATCGCCGGCTTTTAAAGAAGACTTCTTTTTGAAAAGTATCGGTATGTTCATCTAAAAAGTATTCTACTAACTGCGGAATAAACTTCCCTTGTAAGGGTGCAAGCGATGTACGTGCTTAGTAGTTTCGGCTTCTTTATATTGCTCAAACGACAGACTCCAGTTGAGGTCATCGCCTCAATTTTTTCTTTCCACTGTGAGGCACGATTTCCACCCAATGTATCATAATAGGCTTAAGTTCTTCTTTATCTATCTAGGGTAACACCATTATTTTTCAAATTTCTTTTACTTTTACCATATTGTACCAAATAGGAGATATTTGAGAAAGTAACATTCTTCCCATATATTCCGTTGCCCACAATGAGGGCTTTGTTGCAATGTAAAAGTATTGATTAGAACTTAACATAGTAATTATTTTATATAAATTTTTACCCAACACTTCCTTCTAAGGATATTTCTAAGAGTTTTTGAGCTTCCACAGCAAATTCCATAGGAAGTTTATTAAGTACTTCTTTTGCCAAAAGCCGTTAACGATTAGAGCAATGGCTTTTTCTGTATCAATTCCTCGTTGGTTGCAATAAAAATTTGGTCTTCTCCGATTTTTGAAGTTGTAGCTTCGTGTTCTATTTGCGCTGTTTTATTTTTACTTCAATATACGGAAAAGTATGAGCACCACACTCATTTCCCATCAAAAGGGAGTCACATTGAGAGAAATTTCGAGCATTTTGGCATCTTGCATCGACTTTTACTAATCCTCGATAACTATTTTGAGACTTTCCAGCTGGAAATTCCCTTGAAATGATAGTAGATTTAGAATTATTTCTAAATGAATCATTTTTGTACCTGTATCTGCTTGCTGAAAGTGATTAGTTACTGCAATAGAATAGAATTCTCCAATAGAATTTTCTCCTTTTAGTATAACTGAAGGATATTTCCAAGTAACAGCAGACCCTGTTTCTACTTGAGTCCAAGAAATTTTAGCATTTTTCTCAGCTAATGCACGCTTGGTAACGAAGTTAAAAACTCCTCCATTACCATCTTTATCACCTGGAAACCAATTTTGTACGGTAGAATATTTTATTTCCTTCCTTCCATAGCAATAAGCTCAACTACAGCCGCATGTAGCTGATTTTCACTACGTTGAGGGGCTGTACAACCTTCTAAATAAGATACATATGAAGCCTCATCAGCAATTAATAAAGTACGCTCAAATTGTCCTGTACCTGCCTGATTTATACGGAAATATGTTGAAAGTTCCATAGGGCAGCGAATTCCTTTTTGGAACATAACAAAAAGAACCATCAGAGAAAACGGCAGAATTCAATGCTGCATAAAAATTATCTGTACGAGGTACTACAGAACCTATATATTTACGTACTAAATCAGGATGATTCTGTATAGCTTCGGACATTGAGCAAAAGATAATACCTTTTTCTGCTAATGTTTTTGGAAAAGTTGTTTTTACAGAAACCGAATCGACAACAACATCCATTGCTACATTAGGCTTCTATCTTCTACTCCTGTTAGTCTTTTTGCTCTTCTAAGGAAATTCCTAGTTTTTGGAAAAGTTTCTAAAAGTTTAGATCTACCTCATCAAGACTGTTTAATTTTGGCTTTTTGTTTAGGTGCAGAATAGTAAGCAATGTCCTGAAAATCAGGTTTATTATAAGAAACATTAGCCCAAGAAGGTTCTTCCATTGTTTGCCAAATACGGAAAGCCTCTAAACGCCATTCTGTCATCCATTCAGGTTCATTTTTCTTTTTAGAAATAGCTCTTACAATCTCTTCATTAAGTCCTTTTGGGAAAGTTTCTGACTCAATATCAGTGTAAAAACCATATTTATATTCTTTATTTTGAGGTCTTCCTTAAATCATCTTCTGTATATTTAGCCATGAATTATTTAATTTTTTTCTATTTATAATAATTAATTATTTATCTGTATGAATAGATTTTTATTTATGCAAAAAGTAACTTTTTCTGTTTGTAGAATAAACAAAAATATAATTTTTCTAAATTGTAATATAGAAAAAATCAATATTAATAAAGTTACATTCTTTCAGGAGCTTCAATACCTAATAAATTGAGTCCAGAAGCTATAACTTGTCCAACTTTTTCACTAAATGAACTCTAAGTGCTCTTAATTCGGTATCTTCTTCACCTAAAATAGAAACATTTTTGATAAAAAGAATTAAATTCTTTTAACTAAATCATATATAATTTGCAATTACAGCAGGACTATATGTTTTTGCTGCATTTTGAATTATTTCAGGGAATAAAAGTAGTATTTTTATCAATTCTTTTTTCTTTTGAATGCAGAGTTACTTTATTAGAAAAGGTTTCATTGAGGTTTTGCTTTTTCGTAATATTGACTGGATTCTTGCATATGTATATTGAATAAATGGTCCTATATTTCCTTGAAATCAATAGTTTCTTTCAGGGTTGAAAGCTATTTTTCTTTTTAGGGTCTATTTTTAAATGAAATATTTGAGCGCTCCAAGCCCTATTATTTTATAAAGTTCTTGTTTTGAGCTTCAGAATATCCTTCTAATTTTTCCTAATTCTTGTGAAATCTCTTTGGCAATCCAATGTCATTTCTTGCATTAAATCATCAGCATCAATAACAGTTCCTTCACGACTTTTCATTTTTCCTTCAGGAAGCTCTACCATTCCATAGCTTAAATGATATAGATTTTTAGCCCATTCATAGCCTAATTTTTGAAGAATAAGGAATAGTACTTTGAAGTGGTAATCCTGCTCATTTCCAACAGTATAAACAACTCCTGTTAAGTTAGGAATATCTTTAACTCGCTCAGTAGCAGTACCAAGGTCTTGGGTGATATATGCAGAAGTTCCGTCTGAACGGAGAACCAATTTTTCATCTAACCCTTCTTTTTGTCAAATCAATCCATACAGAGCCATCATCTTTTTTGAAAAAAACATTTTTCTTTTTAGTCCTTTTTTTCAATGATATCTTTTCCTAAAAGATAGGTTTTTACTTTCGTAATAATAAGAATCAAAAGTAACGCCAAGGTTTTTATAGGTAACTTCAAAACCCATCATAAAACCCATTGATTCATTTTTCCCAAAGCTCAATAGTTTCAGGGTCGTTTTGTTCCCATTTTCTTAACATTTCTTGGGCTTCGAGGAAGATAGGAGCTTGTTTTTCTGCTTCTTCTTTGCTTTTTCCCTTGTGAAATTTGTTCTGAAATTTGCTCTTTATATATTTTATCGAACAGAACATAATACTTTCCTACAAGTTTATCACCTTTCAAACCTGTATTTTCAGGAGTTTCACCATTTCCAAATTTTTTCCAAGCAATCATAGATTTACAAATATGTATTCCTCTATCATTGATTATTTGAGTACGATGTATTTTATTTCCTGCAGCTTGTAGAATGTTAGCTACAGAAAAACCTAGTAAATTATTTCGGATATGACCTAAATGAAGAGGCTTATTTGCTATTTGGGGATGAATATTCTATCAAAAAGTAGGAGAATTGTCTGAAATAGGACAAAAACCATATTGTTTATCTTTCAAAAATATCATTTAATGCTTCTGAAAAATATTGATTATCAATAACAAGGTTCAAGAAACCTTTTACAACATTATATTTTTCTATAAAATCTACATGTAGATATTCGCCTATTTTTTTCTCCAATTTCTTGCGGATTTCCTTTATAACTTTTAATAAAGAAAAAAATAACCATTGTAATATCTCCTTCAAACTCTTTTCTTGTTTGTTGAAGTTCAATGTTTTCTATATTTACACCAAATAGCTCATTTACAGCATTTTGTATAGGGTTGTGTTAGTATTTTTGTAAAGAATCCATTTTTGATTAAATTAAAGAGGCAAAAATTACAAAAATAATTCTTAATAAGCTTTCAAAAATAAAATATTTTTAACTATTTTTAATAACGTTTATAATCTTTATTATTAATAAAAATACTGTTAATCAATTATTTGAGATTTTTACATAGGTTTTGTATTTCTGAAAAGAAGATAAAAACCTCTTTTTCAAAAAGATTTTCATATTTTTCAAGATAAGAAATGGAATATTGCATTTTAGAAATAAATTCTGTTCTAGCGTCCATTTGGTAAAGAATTTTACTTATTCCATTTTTAGTTTTATATGCTACAAGCCAATTATCTCTAATTATATAAAATATTAATTTTTAGCTTTCTCATTTAGGTTATTCTTCTCATTATCAATGATATTGTAAAAGTTTTTCAGCGTATTTTTCCAAAGGAATTTCAGAATATAAATTCCAATTTTTTAGCTAAAAATAGTCATAAAAAATATCTGTAATTACTCCTGCATAATGTCCAAATTCGGGAACTAATCTTTTTACTTTTCCTAAAAATAGGGTGAAAAATCTGTGAAAGAGTCAATTTTTCTATGCAATATTATTCCTTTTTGGATTGATTCTGGATAGGTTTCTGTATTGTTTTTCCTCTTATGGTATCAGCTATGAAGTTGCCTATTTTCAGGTAGTTATCATTTTCTCCTGATAAAAATATATGTGCTAAAAAGTTCATTCTATTGAAATAAAAAGCAAAAATACACTTTTTATATAAATAAAAATTAACATATATGCGTTTGTGATTAACATCTTTTAAATTTGCCAAAATAATTTAAAAATATAAAAGATATGAATTTTCTAAAAATATTTTTGGCTACTATTCTTGGATTTTTTATTTCTATTGGAATTTTATTTTTCTTTTTACTTATTTTAGGAGCTGTATTTGGTTCAGATAAAGGGAAGGTAAGTGTAAAGGATAACAGTATTTTAGAATTAAATTTTGAAAAATCCAATTGCTGATTTTTCTCAAAAAACAATTATTGAAGATTTTGATTATGCTGAAAGAGAAAAGAATAATATAAACGCTATTGTTGAGGCTATAAAAACTGCTAAAAAGATGATAAAATAAAAGGAATTACAATAAAAAGTATTGAGGAGTAAATGGCTCTTCTCAATTAGAAGCTATTCGAAGAGCAGTTCAAGACTTTAAAACTT